>Ga0265294_10009903_pt1 | contig 10918 bp, 8 predicted proteins | sample MunlanPumphouse3_FD_192504 | JGI IMG/M metagenome (GOLD analysis project Ga0265294, IMG submission 192504) | Groundwater microbial communities from a municipal landfill in Southern Ontario, Canada - Pumphouse #3 | ecosystem: Environmental > Aquatic > Deep subsurface > Groundwater | place...
TTAGGCCGTCTGCCTATTTTCTTGCCGGTCGCAGGAGCAGTTGTCGCAGGAGCAGTTGTTGCCGAAGCAACTGTTGCGGGAGCAGCGGTCACCGGAGTATTTGTTGCGGTCGGGGCAGATGCGGCAGCTACAGTAGCTACAGGTGCATCGGTCGCGGTAGCAGGAGTTTTCTCCTTGACATCTTTCGGCGTGTTTTTCTGTTGCTGTGCTTTTTTGTTGCCGTTCTTGGCAGCCTTAGGCTTGTTTTGTGACGGTGTTGCGGAAGCGGTGGCTTGCGGCTGTGCCGAAATATTTGCGGTATTAGAGGAAGCAATAGGCATCGCTTCTCCCTGTGAAGAGACTTTTTTTATCTTTTGACGTGGTCTTTTAGGACGTGGAGGCTCCTTGCTTTGGATAGCCTGTTCATCCAAAATTACGTATATCAAGTCTTCTTTTGAAATGGATTCCGGCTTTTTTACGTTTAAATCTTTTGCGATAGCAAACAATTCATCCGGACTTTTTTTGCTTAGTTCAATTATGTCGTACATTGTTAGATAGGGAAAACAACCTTCTCAGTCGGTTGTAGAATGAAATATGGTACAAAGGTAGAATAAAATATCGAAACACCAAAACTATTTAACAGCTATTACATCTATCTCAGCCAGAGCTCCTTTGGGTAAAGCTGCTACCTGAAAAGCAACGCGGGCGGGATAAGGCTCTTCAAAATATTGAGCGTAAATCTCATTCAAAAGGGCAAAATCATTCATATCTTTCAGATATACAGTTGTTTTTGCTACATCTTTGAAGTCATATCCTGCTTCGTTGAGAATGTACTTCAGGTTTTTGAAAATCTGGATAAGTTGCTCTTTGATACCACCCGGAACGAAGGCTCCCGTTGATGCGTCAACAGGAATCTGTCCTGATACATAGATTGTATTGCCGGCTATAATAGCCTGACTGTAAGGACCAATGGCCTTTGGAGCCAATGGAGATGCTACTACTTGTTTATTCATTTGTATTGTGTATTTATTATTGGCAATTAATTGTCCCAGTAGCTTGATGCTTTCTTGAATTGCAGCAAATCTGCCAGAGCGGATGCTTTCGCGGCGATCCTGAAACTCCAGCTCTCCCACTGTCCATTAGGCACCCATGATACTGATATGGCGAAGCAGTGGAGGTCATAAGTAGCATTCAGCTGAGTAGTTGTCATTTTGAGTTTACTCAGGTCAAATCCGGTATTGATGCTGATATTCAGGTCTTTTGTAATCTTAACGTTGCCGGAAATTCCGAGCGTCTGCATGTGGTTGTGCTTAGTCACAAGCTGTTCATTGGTATACTGATAGGAGCGGGAATATGAGTAGCTGTATGAAAAGTTCAGCGACCACGGCACCGTTGGATTCATATAGTATATCCATCCTCCAGGGATGTATTCTCCGGTTAAAGGATGGTAATAGATACGGGTGTATTCTTGCTTGCCGCTTCCACCGGCAACGCCAGACCCATCATTTCCTTTTACAACGCCCTGGCCTGTAAGTCCGTAAGATATTGAGGCACTCGCATTTGTCAGTCTTACCAGATTAATGCCGCCCTGCTGCAGAATATTAAGTTTGTTGTATCTTACACCGCGTTCATTGACAGCATAAGGATCAAGGGTTACATTGCCACTGATACCCATCTTTCCAAAGACGGTAGTGCTGGCGGATATGGCAATATTTGAAAGTCTCATAGAGTCTGCCAAAAAATTGTATGAACCGCTCAAGTTAAGCTGGTCGATAAGCTTGATTTTTTCGGTTCCCTTTCCTGTGGTATCCTGCTCATTCTTGACTTTAGCTTCTAAATTATTTCCAAAAGAAAACGACATGGCGGCAGTTCTTCCTTTACTCGGTGGGGAATAGACCGAACCGCTGTACTTGTTATACTCCTGAGTCTTCTCTTCGCCTTTTGAATTAATGTATGTAAGGGAGGTATATCCGTTTGCCGGAGTCCCCATCTCAGGCATAAAGCTGAATGATACGGAAGGGGTGATCATGTGCCGTATCGCCTGTATTTTAGATTTTTTACCGAAATTAAACATACCGTATATTCTGGTACTCATGGAAATACCGGCTGAAAATGTCTGACTTATACCAAATGTGCTGAACTGATCCGTGTAGTATGACTCTACTTTATCCGTCTCCTCATTATATTGCATTAATTGCTCACGGAAGTACCAGTTCATGCCGTAAGATACCGAAGGATTGAATTGGAAGTATTTTAACAGGTTGAATGATGGCAAACCGATAGAGAAGTTGTGTGTCATGCCGTTGTTCATCTTATTGATAAAGCCTTCCTGTCCTAATTCGCTTGCTTTGAAGCTGATCTTGTTTTGGAGCGTAGTATTGTAGCTAAACGATATCTTTTCGTAGAACTTCTCTTTGCCGACTCTGTTCTTCTGTTTGAACGGATATAATCTGTTGAGTGAAAAAGTGATATTAGGCAGAGTAAAAGAGTAGGAACTGTCTCTTGAGTTTTGGCTGTGCAAAGCATTTACCGAAAGTGAGGCTCCGCTCCATGTCTTTGAATACGAGATAGATGATGAGGCCTGATTTTGAAGGCTCTGCGTTATGCCGGTAGAATTGTATTTATTGTTGGAAGGGCTGGAGAAGTTTACCGATGCTCTGAACGATGTTCCGGGGCGCGCCTTGGAATCCTGAGCGTGGTTCCATGTTACACCGAAGTTCTTCGACTCAAAGTAGTCCGATTCTCCCTTTTCACCGGTGATATCGGTAGAGTAGGATATAGAGATGGAGCCGTCAAAGGCATACCTCTTTTTATATCTCGATGTAAGCTTTGCTGCCCATGAACCATACGAATAAATATCTCCCGTCAGTGCTAGATCCAGATAGTCTCCGATGACGAAAGAGTAGCCGAAATCCCTGAGGTACATGCCTCTGGCTGTCTCTTCACCATAAGTGGGAATTAGAATGCCGCTTGCTCTGTCGGGCATTTCCGGCACGAAGCCGAACGGTAGCGCGAGTGGCAACGGTACATCTTCCACCACGACGTATGCCGGTCCGAAGACTGTCTTCTGACTCGGCTCCGTAATCACCTTTGCAGCCGTCATCCTTAAGTAGTAGTGAGGATGCTCTGCATCGCATACCGTATATTTTCCTCCGGAAATATTGATGGACTGGTCAGGCATCATTTTCAGCTTGTCTCCGATAAGTCGTCCGTCCTGCTGCTTGGTGACCATGTTTTTTATCTTGGCCTTTCTGGATGAGAAGTTGTAAAAGACTTCATCCATAGTATAGGTGCTTTCGCGATTGGTCATTTCAGGCTTGCCGATCACCTCATGTGTGACAGTGTCAAGAGTGCCTCTGGCAAATACGGTATTAAGGTCAAGATCGTAAGCCATGTAGTCAGCCTTAAGAGCAATGTCACCGTATGTCACGGAAACATCTCCGAAGTAGTATATAATTCTCTTTCCGTTGGAAAAATCTTCGATTACAGAGTCTTTGGCGGCTGAAAAAGCAGGTCGCTCAAGGGAACTCTTAACAATCTTTTTAGCCTGCTCGCCTGTAAGGGTATCGCCCGTTGAGGTAATAATTGTGTCCTGAGGAAATTCTATTCTGTCGAGATCGGTTCGATTGCCGGTCAAAGTGTCCCCACGGTCAAGTATTCGTCCCTGTGGCACTACAACAGTGTCATTCAGATGCACATTTTTAACGACAGCAGCAGTGTCTCGCACCGTCACAGGCTGAGAAAATGCGGTACCGTTTGCTGCAAGTAGCAGAAAAAGCACCGGCGCTATCAAATTTTTAAGGAATTTCTTGAATGACATTGTGCAGTCTTCAGGCAATTATTTATTAACTTTGCAAACAACAAAAGTAATACAATTTTAACAATTTATATGCCATCAAGTTTAAATAAGGCCGTTTATCTGACTTTTTTTTTGCTAATAACATCATTGTTTTTACCCTGCATGGCACAAGAGGTGCCAATAGCAAAACTTAAAACAGTGGTAATTGATGCCGGACACGGAGGAAAGGATGCAGGAGCTTTGTCTCCGGATAAGAAGTTTAAAGAGAAAGATATAGTCCTGGATGTCGCCCTGAAACTCGGCAAGCAGATATCGGAGGCCTATCCTGATGTCGAAGTCATTTACACAAGGAGTAAGGATGTCTATCTGACTCTTGACAGGCGTTCGGATATTGCCAATAAAAATCAGGCGGATCTGTTCATATCCATTCATGCAAATTCTGTCAAGGGGACAAGTAGCGCCAGCGGAAGTGAGACATTTGTGATGGGAATGCACAAAAATGATGAAAATATGGAGGTGTGTAAGGCAGAAAACTCCGTTATTACTCTGGAAGATGATTATACTACTACATATCAGGGATACGATCCTGACAATCCCGAGTCTTTTATCTTCTTCAATCTGATGCAGAATTCATTTTTCGAGCAGAGTCTTGTCATGGCAGATTTGGTACAGAAAAATATGGCTAAGGGACCTATTACGAAAAACAGAGGGGTGAAGCAGGGCGGACTGATTGTACTTTGGAAGACAACTATGCCGTCTGTCCTGGTGGAGCTTGGCTTTTTGTCAAGTGCGACTGATAGAAAGGTGCTTACAGACAAGACAAAGCGGACGGTACTGGCGACCAGAATCTTCAATGCCTTTGAGCAATTTAAGAAGAGGTATGAGTCAACTTCCGCTGTTGAGGTAGAACCAAAGAAAGAGGTAAAGCAGGAGCAGCAGCCCGAAACAAAGCCCGAAACAAAGCCTGAAACAAAGACCGAAACAAAGCCTGAAGTTCAGCAGCCGAAGCAAGAACCAAAACAGCTGGAATCAAAGCAGCCAAAGCAAGAGCCGAAGCAACAGACGACATCGCAAAAGTCGGGAAAGTATTACCAAATACAAATTTTCGCGACCTCAAAGAAAGTTAAGGATAATGCCCCCGAGTTTAAGGGAGTTAAGGGCTGTCAGTGCAGGTATGTAAACGGGCTTTACAAATATTCTGTCGGTAAATTTGCTACTAAGGAGGAGGCACAAAAAGCTTTACCGGAGTATAAAAATAAATTTAAAGGTGCTTTTATAATTTTTGTAGAAGAATAGTATAAATGCTTTATAACTATTATAAAATGTAAAGTACCTCATATCAGAAGTATAGCTAACGTTACCCCATTAAGTGACTGTAAATAAATTAATTAAAAATATTTAATTTTTTTTTAGTTGAAAATCAATTACTTGTATTTTATTTGAAAAAAACAATAGATAAATAATTTTTTTATTACTTTTTTTTCCTCAATTTTGTGGTGAAACACTAACCGAATAATCAACTTATATAAATGAGCGGACAAACTTACATTGAAGTGTGGGATCGGTGCCTAAAGATAATAAGGGACAATCTCGCTGACCAGGCCTACAAGACTTGGTTCGCTCCGATTAAGGCGATAGCTTTGGAGGATTCGGTTTTGACGGTGGAAGTGCCTTCGGATTTTTTCAGAGAATATATAGAGGAGAATTATCTGTCACTTCTTAGCAGTGTGCTTCGTCGTGAGATAGGGCCAAAAGCAAACCTTATATATAACGTAAGGATTATTGAAGGTGTTACGGTTAAGGAGAAGCCTCAGAAAAGAGATAAATATACCAATGTGGAAATTGCCTCTCCGGAGGATGGAGCAAGATACGAGGGCAGTGCCTATTTGATACCTGGTCTAAGGAAGCTCAATATTGATCCTCAGTTAAATCCGATATATTCCTTTGATAACTTCGTTGAAGGAGAGTGTAACAGACTTGGCAGGGCTGCGGGAATCAGTATTGCTGCCAATCCGGGCAAGAGTACTTTCAATCCTCTTTTTCTCTATGGTGGCAGCGGGCTTGGCAAAACTCATTTGGCTCAAGCCATAGGTATAGCTATCAAAGAGAAATTCCCCGATAAAGTAGTCCTTTATGTTTCGGCCAATTTGTTTCAAAGTCAGTATATGGCTGCAGCCTGCTCTGCGAAGAGCAATAACAACAGTAATAAGATAGCCGATTTTTTGCGTTTCTATCAGTTGATTGATGTGCTCATTATTGATGATGTACATGAGTTTGCCGACAAGAAGGGTACTCAGGGAGTATTTTTCCATATTTTCAATTATCTGCATCAGTCAGGTAAGCAGTTGGTTTTGACTTCCGATAAGCCGCCTGTCGATTTGCAGGGATTGGAGCAAAGGTTGCTTTCTCGTTTCAAGTGGGGATTGTCAGTGGAATTGTTGCCGCCTTCATACGAGACTCGGCTCGCTATTTTGAAAGCCAAGAGTGAAAGAGAGGGAGTTGTGATTACGGATGATGTCTTAGAGTATATTGCACGTAAAGTCAAGTCCAATATCAGGGAGCTGGAGGGGACCCTCTTCTCGCTGATAGCCAATGCTACATTTACGAAGAAAACCATCACTTTGGAATTGGCCCAGGAGCTGATCAACAAGATTGTGGCAGACCGTCCGGTTGAGATATCCGTCAACAGGATTCAGAGTACGGTTTGCAACTATTTCGGCATTACCAATGACCAGTTTCTATCAAAAACTCGTAAGAGGGAGATTGTTCAGGCTCGTCAGATCGCAATGTATCTGAGTCGCAATATGACAAAGACCTCTTTGGCTTCTATCGGTTCTCAGTTGGGAGGCAAGGACCACTCTACGGTGCTGCATGCCTGCAATACCGTCAGTGACCTGATCGACACAGACAGAAGTTTCCGTCAGTTCGTAACCGATATCGAAAAGCAGCTTGTATCATCGAATTAATTATAGATCAAACATATAAATATAATGAACACAGATAGGGTATTATCTTTTTTTAAAGAGATTACCTGTATTCCGCGTGAATCAGGCCATGAGGAGCATATTATCGCATTTTTGCAAAAATTTGCTGCCGATAGAAATCTCGAGTGTAAAACCGACAGGATCGGTAATGTTCTTATTACCAAAGAAGCCTCCAAAGGGTATGAAAACAGACCTACAGTGATATTGCAAAGCCACATGGATATGGTTTGCGAGAAGAATAGCGGTGTAGTGCATGATTTTGCGAAAGATCCTATCAGGTATGAGATTGAGAATGGATGGATGATAGCCAAAGATACTACTCTGGGTGCAGACTGTGGTATAGGAATAGCTGCCCAGATGGCTGTTCTGGATGACAGTACCATTGAGCATGGTAAGGTAGAGGCTCTGTTTACAGTATCTGAAGAGACAGGCCTTGACGGAGCAAAGGCTTTGAAACCCAAGTTCTTGACAGGTAATATACTTTTAAATTTGGATTCCGAGGATGAAGGTGAGATATTTGTAGGGTGTGCAGGCGGTATCGATACTACGGCTGTATTTACATATATTCCCAAGAAGATTCGCCCGACATACGCAATTTCAAAATTTGGAATATCCGGATGTATAGGTGGGCACAGCGGTGATGATATCGAAAAGGGACGAGCCAATGCCGTACAGCTTCTCGGACGTTTCCTCAATCAGATACCTGCAATTGCCGATCTTTGTTATATTGAGGGCGGTAACAAACGTAATGCTATTGCCCGTGAAGCATATGCCGTAATAGCCTTTCCTAAGAAATATGAGGATGGCATAGTTGAAACATTTAATACTCTTACAAAGGAGATCAAAGCTGAATATGCTATTACCGATCCCGATATTCAATGTACGGCAGAGCCTGTGATGTGGAGTAAAGGCGGTATTGATTCTCAAACTGCCCGCAATCTGATCGATGCTCTTGTCGCCGCTCCTCACGGAGTACTTGCAATGAGTGCGGATATAAAAGGACTTGTCGAGACCTCCTCCAATCTCGCTTCTGTCAAGATGGAGAAGAAAAATACAATAAGGGTCGGCTCAAGCCAGAGAAGTTCCATCAACTCTGCGCGCAAGTTTGCTGCCGACAGGTTTGAGTCCACATTTGTACTTGCCGGAGCAAAAGTGACCCATGAGTCCGAATATCCGGGCTGGAAGCCGAATATGGATTCCGAGATCTTGAAGGTGAGTGTAGCTGCATACAAACGTCTGTTTAAGGTACAGCCGGTAGTAAGAGCAATTCATGCCGGTTTGGAATGTGGCCTCTTTTTGGATATCTATCCTGATTTGGATATGATCTCTTTCGGCCCGACGTTGAGAGGTGTGCATGCTCCGGGAGAGAAGTTGGAGCTTGCCTCACTCGATAAATTCTGGGATTTGCTGCTTGAAATACTTAAAACAGTGAAATGATGGAACGCATTATCGCACCATCCATGCTTTCAGCGGATTTCGGTCATCTGTCAGATGATTGCCGGATGATCAATGAAAGTGCGGCCGACTGGTTCCATTTGGATATAATGGACGGTGTCTTTGTTCCAAATATATCTTACGGCTTTCCTGTGCTAAAGGCTATTGCAAAAGTAGCGCAGAAGCCAATGGATGCCCACCTTATGATAGTAGATCCCGACAGATACATTGAGCAATTTGCCGCTTCGGGAGTTGAATATCTGAGTGTCCACTATGAGGCTTGTACACATCTTCACAGAACTGTTCAGAATATCCATGCGTGTGGAATGAAGGCGGGGGTGGCTATCAATCCTCACACTTCGGTTATGTTGCTGGACAATATTGTCAATGATCTCGACTATGTAGTGGTAATGTCGGTCAATCCCGGATTCGGAGGGCAGTCATTTATCAATGGTACTTACAGGAAGATTCAGCAGTTGAGTGAGTTGATATCTGAATGTCAGGCTGATTGCATGATAGAAGTCGACGGAGGCGTGAATTACGGCAATATAGCCGCTCTCTCTCAGGCAGGAGCGAGAATTTTCGTTACGGGGCACTCGGTGTTTTCGGCTGAAAGTCCGAAAAATGAGATAGAAAGATTGAAAAAGGGCTAAAGTATATACTTTAGTTCCTTAAATGCATAAGATTTGGTGGAGCCGTCCGACAGTGTTAAAAGCAGTCGGGCGGCTTCGTCTATTCCTGTTATGGAGGCCGTGACTTCTTTATTGTCAATGCAGTCAAAGTATCTGTGCTGCTCTCCCCTGCGATATAAAATATCAGTATATCTTTGGGCGATCTCCTGTGTCTCGCCATGTTGCAGAGCATCATAATGCCTGAAGATGTGCTTTAAGACCTGTGGCAGTTCGTCAACGGGACTGTAGTCTGCTGTACCTTTAAGAAGAGCAACAGATGTCGGATTGGGCGCATTTGAGTCAAACTTTGTCTGGTTGAGATTAATCCCCGCTCCGGCCACTGAATATGTCAATTTGTCATTCGAAATAGTGTTTTCAATCAAAATGCCGCAAATTTTTAAATCGCAAATATAGATATCGTTCGGCCATTTGATCTTTGCAATAAGTGACTTTTCCGCAAGATAGTCTACGATGCCCAAAGCTACGGCCTGCGATATGGTAAACTGTTGATTGGAAGCGATGTCGGTGGGTCTGAAAAGGACGGAGAAAGTTAGATTTTCGCCACTGCGACTTTCCCACTTATTACCCCTCTGGCCCTTGCCGGCAGTTTGAAAGAGTGCTGCGTAAACACTCTTGTCAGGCAGGTTTGCCTTGTCAATAAGTAGTTGATTGTTAGTTGAATCAATGGTATCAAACCATTTTATGTTTTCTGTATAACTCATAAAAATGACATTTAAAGAGCAAATTGGCAATTGGCTGAAAATTTGCAGTATATTTGCAAAATTAAGTTAAATATTTTAGATGAAACAAAAGACGGAAAACAAAACAACCCGGCCTGTCGAAGATTTGACGGAATTATCTGTAATAGCGGATGCGATGCTGGAGAAGAAAGCAAAAGAGGTAATCTCTCTGGATCTTAAAAAGATAGGCACTTCAATCTCTGATTATTTTGTGATTTGTAATGCTGACAGTACCACGCAGGTGGTAGCCATTTCGGATTATGTTGAAGAGATGATGGAAGAAAAGTGCGGACGCAGCGTGCTTAGAAAGCAGGGAAGAGAGAATGCCTTCTGGATTATACTTGACTATGTAGATATCGTAATCCATATATTTAAGACGGATCAAAGAGCTTTTTACAGATTGGAGGATTTGTGGGCCGATGCAGTTAAGACAACATATCAAGACGAGTAAAAGACATGGAACAACAGAAGAAAAATAAATTGCCGAACAATGGCAACTTAAAGAAAAAAAAGGCTCCGATAGGAATGTACTGGATATACATTATCCTCTTGGGAGGTTTGGTCTATATGTGGATTGCCACAGGTGGAGCCGATCCTGTGAAGAAGGAGTGGCTTGATCTTAAAAGTCAGGTGCTTACAACGGGTGATGTGGAGAAGATTGTGTATGTAAGGAATGAAAACCAGGGACAGGTCTATATTCTGAAGGACAGTCTTTACAAATATAAAAACCAATACGGCGGCAAAGAGCCTAAGGCCGGTCCTCACTTTTTCTTTTTGGTATCGGACAGCTTTGAGGCTGAAAAGGAGTTTGAGGAGGTAAGAAACCAGTTGCCCGAGAATAAGAGATTTAAAGTGGTAATTGAGGAAAAGACAAATTATCTGTTCAGAATAATGGAGTGGTTGCTTTTCCCGTTATTACTGATCATCATGTACTTCGTGATGATTCGTCCGATGAGAAATATGGGTGCCGGTGGTGGCGGTGCCGGCGGTGGAGGTATCTTCAATGTAGGTAAATCTCAGGCTAAACTTTTTGATAAGGGCGATACTCAGAAAGTGACGTTCAAGGATGTGGCCGGTCTTGAAGAGGCGAAAGTTGAAGTTATGGAGATTGTAGATTTTCTGAAAAATCCTAAAAAATATACGGCGCTTGGTGGAAAAATTCCTAAAGGAGCTTTGCTGGTTGGGCCTCCGGGTACAGGTAAAACCTTATTGGCGAAGGCTGTAGCAGGTGAGGCGGATGTGCCGTTCTTTTCTATCTCAGGCTCGGACTTCGTAGAAATGTTTGTCGGAGTAGGAGCTTCCCGCGTCAGG
>Ga0265294_10009904_pt1 | contig 10917 bp, 9 predicted proteins | sample MunlanPumphouse3_FD_192504 | JGI IMG/M metagenome (GOLD analysis project Ga0265294, IMG submission 192504) | Groundwater microbial communities from a municipal landfill in Southern Ontario, Canada - Pumphouse #3 | ecosystem: Environmental > Aquatic > Deep subsurface > Groundwater | place...
CTTCATAGAGATTATCAAGACGGATAAGCAGAGCATAATTCAAGCTATTGCCTGATGACAATGAAAAACCCAGATCCTTTAGGAAGATCTTGCACCATATGAGGGGTTTCACATAATTAACCATATTCCTGTCAAGGATACATTTGTCCATATCACGGTCTATATCAGGCGATGTTTCGACGCTTTCAAAATGTGACAAGAGCACCTTGATATTCTTCTTGTTCCTTCCATTGGTTGTTCTCTTTAAAAGAAGTTCCAGTGTTGTCTTTAGAAGTCTATTCTCGGGTCTATTGGGAGAGAACGTTTCATATTCTATGAAAACACGTTCCTGATGCAGATAGTTTTCCCGTATGTGTTCTGAAAATAATATTCTTCCTTTGAAGAATTTCTCATTGCTCTGTTGCAGTATATACGATGATCTCATACCGCAATTTATCGATTTTGTCACTTCGTTGATGAACAGTGCAACAAAGAACTCGAACATATTCATTTCAGATCCGCTGCGATTGGATTCCGTATATCCTTTGAACGGGATATCGAATACATCATACAGGATCTTCATGATCATTTCCTTGGATCTGTTAGAATCGCTTGAAAAGTCACTGAATTTCGGAAGAATATCAAGCGTTCTTTCATTTCTGAATGATATTGTTCCTATACAATTGCATGCAACTATCGTTCTTCCATAAATTGAGGACTTGTAGGTTCTCAGGAGATCTTTATCTCGGTCATCTCCGTCGATAACACCTATCAGGTCCTCCAGCATATCGAATTCTTCTTTTGTGAGATCTTCATCGTCATTATCGAGATTATGACATGTGTTCCTCATTATGGGTTCGAATTCATTGATTATTATCTGTCGGTTCATATCTTTCTCGAATTGTAGATGCCGATATATGATTCTGGATCCATGAAAATGACATCATCATCTAATATTTCATAGACATCCGGAAGGTCGAATACATTTTGAAAATCGGTTCTCTTTGCTTTCCTTATGAAAACACATTCTCTGGGATTGCTGCTCTTTCCAAGAACCCAGCACATCTTTTCATAATCGTCGAAAAAATATTCCTGAAGGAGCGGTATGATCTTTTTCTTAAAACACTCCGCAAGGTCACCCATCGATCTTATGCCGATAAAGTATGCATGTCCCACGGTGTGTTCTCTGTCATAAAGCAATTCGATGCGTTTGTTGATCGTACGCAACAAGAGCGACAGATCCACATCACCGAATCTTCTGTTCACAACCGACGGGTCCGGCATCATCTCGATGAATTCGAACCTTCTGCGCAATGCGGTGTCGAGACTTGCGAGTGATTTATCCGCAGTGTTCATCGTTCCCAAAACAAATACGTTGCTGGGTATGCTGAAATTCTCCTTCATGTGAGGGAGAAAAACATCCAAACATTCTGGAAGGCCCTTTCGTCTTGTGGGTTCCAGAAGTGTAATCAATTCACCGAATATACGTGAGATGTTCCCTCTGTTTATCTCGTCGATTATAAAGACACAATTCCCGGTATCCCTGATACCCTTTGGATCAGGGGTCTCTACAAAAGACATGATCTCGTTCACCGTGATGTTCTTAAGATGCGCGACGGCACTCATCTGCTCCTTTCTTGTAGCTTTGAGGCTGTGAATATCCACAGGTTCGTCGAAAATACGAATCCATTCGACTGCTCTTTTCCTATTAAATCCATCATCGAATGAGTCATCCCATTCACAATCGCCTTTTACAACGCCGACGGCATCTATCAGGTCCACATCAAAGGAGGACAGTATTATGTCACCCAATTGCATCTTTTCTGTGAAATCCTTCAGCGGTTCTTTTCCGCCGTGAAGATCAAAATCAGTCGTATCATCTATGAGAGGACCGTACTCTGGCCATCCTATTCTGATATATCCTCCATCCAGACAACTTTTACGCAGATCATTTTCCCTAAAGCCACCCAGATTGACCATCCATATCATCGGATATCTGCTTATTGATTCGCATCCTTTTGGGCCGATACCAGATATCGATCTGGGCGATTCGGCTTTTCTGCAAAAATCGTAGAAAAGACCTGCAGATGGAAGATATTTTATAGAGCCTGACGACGCACCGTCTTCTTCGACAACCGGTTTGATTCCTTCGATGAAATCTTCGTACCCGAGTGATTGGTGAAAAGTTACGAAACCGATACGACCTAGTGCTGTGTATTCATTATACTTCTTGAGAGCGACGTCATATCCACTCTTTCTAACATCTTCAAGTGTGCGGCCTTCGATAATAGAGACGGCGTAATTGACCGTATTGTATGTCTTACCTGTGCCAGGTGGTCCGTACAAGATTATATTCGATGAGCTAATAGGTGTTTTTTCTTCCATCTGTTCTCTTCCTCACAATCAATCGTCTGGTCTGATGGATTGGCAAAATCATTCTTCCTCATCGTCTGGATCGAATAGGGATTCATCGAAGACAGTCTTCTGAAAATCGTCGCCGAATGACAGTTTCGTCTCCAGATCGGACTCCTTCACCTTTATGACAGACCCTTTGGATGTGTCATCGGATATAACGTAAGTTATACGTGCTTCGATACTCTTGTCTCCATATTCGTATGTAGCCGTTATCGAGAGTTTACCGGATGCTATTTCATCCGAAACGGGAGCTCTGAGCTTATAGCTGGATCGGTTGCCATTTGTTTTTATGCGTTTGTTAAGGACTTCTATATCTGTGTCATCGACGGATATTATCTTAGCAGTAATCGTCTCCGGGACTCTTCCAAACAATGAATTGACATAGAGTGTTCCGCTGATTATTTCGCCATTCGTCGTGAGTTTCGATAACCCGAATACACGGTTATTGTCATACGGTCCTCTTTTCCACAATTTTAGTCTGCCGCTACTCTCATTGGTAACGGAAAGTCCGGTGAGACAAGCCTGAAGCAAGAGTACGGTCACGACAAATATGGAGCCAAATCCGACATAGAGGATGATCTCCAGTGAGGTTTTCTGTAATTTATAATCAAACAATTCAACAAGTACGATCATAGATATGATCAGTGCCAAGAATACAATCAGAAGAGTTCCGAGGACAAGTATGGTGTTACGGCTCCTTTCTGTCTTATTGAAAGAATGAATCGTGTTAGAATACTCGTTGAGTTGTGCACCTTCCGTTTTACAGAGCATGACTTCGCCGTCTGAATAGTAAAAAAGAACGCTGTCCTCGGGTTTTACATTCAGGGATTTGGCCACATCCTTTCCCAGCACGACTTTATAAAAATCGTCCACTCTGCTGGACCCTAGTAACTTCATGGCGATTAATATCAATAAGTCTCTACTTAAACTCTTTCTCGATTATCTGTTTTTATATTGCCAGATGCAGTTTTTTTTACTTTCTTTGTTCCGAGAAAACAATCCATAACGTTAGAAGAGTTCATGTAGCTAATATGTTATTTTCCGACGATTGTAATAAAAAAAGACTTAGAAAAATCAAAGATTAGTCGAAATATAGCGCTCATAACATTTTTAGAAGTCGAGAGTTATGTTTGGACCCCAAGGGTCTTAATCATTATAATAATAAATGCAATTCAGTTAATGGTTAAATTAATAACGTATTAACTAAAACATAAGACTTATCATTGAAACTCCAATGAGAATGGTTACAACTGTGACAAAAGTGCCTATGGCCATAAACTTAAAGAAATTGAATTTCACACCATATCTTTCGGAGTTTTCTGTCACGATGATATTTGCTGCAGAACCGATCAGTGTTGCATTTCCAGCCAATGTGGAAGAAGCTGCGAGAATAAGCCAAAATGAAAGATCATCAACGGGCATCATTTCGGTGATGAGCATCACAGCCGGAACATTACTGAATAGATTGGATAAAATTGCCGTGAACACGGAAAGACCCAACATCGTAGGTGTTTCACCTTTTCCGAAACCTGGAAAAAGATCGGCAATATCATAGATCAATCCGGATTTGACCACTCCTGAAATAAGAACAAAGAGTCCGATAAAAAATACCAGTACACTCCAGTCTATACGCTCCACGATCCATCTCATATCATTGGTTGATTTGGATGCCACCATGATTAAAGAAACGGCCCCAGCGATCAGTGCTATCTCATAGGTCTTTATATCAAGGAATCCTGACAGGGAGAAACCGAATATCATCGATATCATAGTCACGATCATTATCTTCAGTCTGAGGTGGTCAACTTCGTGATCCATATCACCATCGTCTATACTACGATCAAATGATCTGTACAGGTCTTTTCTGTAAAGGTACCAAATAAGAAGGAATGTAACTGGTAAACATATCATTGCAACGGGAATCAGATATAATGAAAATTCTAAAAAATTGATATCAGCCGTAGTTGCTATGAATGCATTCTGTGGATTTCCAACGGCAGTGGCCATGCTACCTATATTTGCAGACATCATCATTCCGACCAGATACGGGATCGGATTGGTTTTTATTTTTGAACAACACCTTATCACAATCGGAGTGAACATCAACACTACGGCATCATTTAACGCGATAGCGGACAGCAATGAGGTGATGCCCATGATCATGGCTAGAAGTCTTATTTTCGATCCAGAATGTTCTATAAGGTAGTCTGCGATGATTTTGAATAGACCACAATACTCCAGTCCTGCAACAAAGGTCATCATACCAAGTAGAAGGAACAGAACTTCAAAATCTATGGATGCAAATGCGTCTGATAAAGGAACAATACCAAAAAGCACCATCAACGCTGCACCGAATATTGCGGCGGTGGATCTTTTGAATTCGATGCCGGGCAATCTATGCAGTGCTATCAAAACATATGTGAGAACAAAGATGATCAGAGCTCCGTATATCATGTTTTGTCCTCGTTTCGCAGCATATCAATGATTATGGATATATTGACTATCATGGTAAGGTATTTTTTGATTTTTATCTCACTTTTGATTATCGAATAAAAATAATGCATATAAAGGTATCAACTAAATAAATAAAGTATTTCATTCTGTAAAAATATTAACAGTGTTAATAAAAGCAAAAGCCATTACAAAATTATTTTTTGTAAAGAATCGTAAACGATGTTAATATTAACAGCGTTATGTACAAGTCCTTCTGCTGTGATACTAATTAAGCTGATAACTTAATCAATTTAATTATTTTTTATTATCAACATATAATGAAGATAATCGAGTGTTTTTGGCCATTTTTATGGAATTATCATCATTTTTTCTTCGGTGATCTCAAATTTTGTCCACGACGGTACCCCGAATATCAACTTAAAATTACTAGATATTGGTAAAAAAGGGGGAGAAATGGCGATAAAAGACCATTATATCAAATCCAAAGACATATTTCAAAAGAGAACAGAGTGTAATACAAAAATACTACACAAAAAGAGCAGAATCTTAAGAATTTGCGCAAAATGTCATATTTATTGAGTACAATATATTATTAAATCTTGTTAAGCTATTTACTAAATTAATATCATTATACCTTTGATGACGTATTAACAATGTTAATCAGATAATAAAAATAACACTGTTAATTTTTTTAATGATCAACCTCAGAAATTCATAATGTTTTTGGCTCGTTCAATTTTTCAGCGAAGAAGTCGTTATTGAATGTGAACAGACTTGAAAAAGAATTCTAGGTTGTATTCAATCTTATATCAACATTGCATAATATCATCGCAGATCCTATGAAATGTGAGGATAAACTGCTATATCTTTGAAGAGGAAGGAGAAACGTTCTATATCGGATATGGGGTGAGAAATTCATCAGTATGCAATTAGTATATGTAGTAAATGTTAAAGCTTAATTAATTCCGACAATCACAAATTCAGGAGAATCATAGATTTTTCATTAATCTCAGTCATAAAGGCTAGATATTGCAACAATCACTGCAGTACCAATAAAGAGCAGGACAACCAGCACCGCTATTAGTTTCGTTCTCTTCTCCTCTTTGGAGGTCATCGTTGTCATTAACAAAACATAGTTTAAATTCTTTACGTAAAACTCAATATATCGACATTTAAGATAGAGATGAGAACAAGTTCCAACAAACAAAAATATGGAAAGAAAGTAAAAGGTTTAAGCCCACCTGTATCGAAGTGCGCTTATGCGACCGGCATCTTTGTTGCGCCGGTGAGTGCGAATCCGAGATAGGTTGAAAGGATGAATCCGATCAGCGAGCAGATACCTCCTATCAGGAAGTAGGTCTCAGAGTTATCAGCGGTGGTGCCACTGTACAGGGCGAGTCCGAAGATCATGAACACAAGTGCCACAAAGAAGAGAACGCCTGCAAGGAGCTTTGGTGCCTTGGCAAGTAGAGACCAGGCTGTGAAGATGAGGTAGAAGATACCGACAATGATCCACAGGAACCATGCCTCTGAAAGATCAATCGAGAACGTGTTATCGAAGATTCCGCCCAGCGCTGCCAAGAGGAACATCGAGACTGCAACCCATCCGAAGACGGTTGCACCGAAGCTGCTTCCTGCCTTATATGCATACACCGCAACGAATGTCAGTGCGAATGCGCCAAACAAGGCCACTGCAAAGACACCGCCTCCGATGTACATCGTGTCGATTTTGTTCGACATATCTATTCCGAATATGCCCACTACAAACAAGATGAAACCGATGAATAACAGTCCCATCGCTGTAGGGTCAATACGTGTTGTTTCAGACATATTATTTCCTCCGATTGTTAGCATCAGTCCAGATGCTTAACGTACTGTGTTCGCTTTATAAAGTATATAAATGCAGCGGTATATTTTATCTCATAAAACTTACAAACCAATGTCGTTATAAATAGCACTGGCTATGCTTTTTTCATGTATCCAGCCTATAATAAATTTTTAACAAGTATTATATATGAGTGTATAAAACAGTGCTTAACTATTGTCAATTGTAATGTGTAAAACGTATTTTTTCGACGGATCTCGTATTCTCTCGGAAATCATATCCTGAACATGATTGAAAATCGCTGGGCTTATCGCGATCTGAGCCTCGTGCGTTTGGAGTATCCCATCCCATCGCATGTAGCCAGCATATACAGGATTATGAAGAATTGTCCTTACATTGAACTTGTTCCATGGATTTCCTCTTCTAGTGAGCGTACCTTCTCTGTTCAGACCGTATGCGATTTCATCCATTGTCATATCGTTCAGATAGTTATCGAACATTCTTGTCACGATCTCGAGTTCGTCATCTATTCCTGCAAGTTTGCCGTCTTCGAGAGCATAGCCAAATGGCGGATTGAATCCCAGAACACCTTTGCCTGATATCGCCTTTTCTTTCATGCCCATATATGTCCTTTCACCGATCTGCTCGCTCTCCAATTGTGCTATGCGCTGTATCATATCCATCACGAATCGTCCGGTAGCAGAATTCGTATCGATTTTATCGTATGTGGAGATAAAACTCTGACCGTGTTTATTCAGGTCCTCCATCATCATCATGAAGTTTTTGCTGTTCCTGTGGATCCTATCCATCTTCAACACTACGAGGACGTCCCACTTTTTCCTCTCAGCGGGACTGAACATTCTCTGATACGATTTGCGTTTGGTGTTTTTTCCGGAGTACCCATCATCGATGTATTCTTCGGCAACGACAAGGTCCTGGATATCGCAATATTTCCTCATACTCTCGATTTGCGCATCCAGAGAAAATCCTTCCTTTGCCTGCTCCTCAGTGGAGACACGGGCATATAACGCAGCACGTTTCTTATCGATCATTCTGTAAGATAATGGCTTTGAGCGATGTTAAAGTTTCGCGTGTGCTGTTATCCCTAAACGGCACACGTTGGTTTTCAGGATCAGACGGTAGAGATACATCCGTTTATGGATTCGTAAGTCTCCCTGTCGATAATGGCGCAGTGATCACCCTGTTTGATGATTCCGTCCCACTCGATATATCCTGCGTAGAGGGGATTGTGTAAGATGTTACAAACCGATTGTTTGTTCCACTTGCCTCCTTTCTTTGCTGGAATGAACGCATCGTTCAGGTAATCCGCTATATTCTCCATCGTACTGCCTTTGCGGTACATGTTGTATATTGCCCTGACCGTGTACATCTCTTCTTTAACGACCTCTAATTTTCCATGGCTGTATGTGTAGCCGTAGGGATGTCCCGAACCGAGAAACCCCACTCCAAATCTCGCTTTTCGTTCCATGCCAAATCTCACCCTTTCACCTATTTGTTCGCTCTCCAACTGGGCAATGCGTTGCATCACGTCTCTAACGAATCTTCCCATCGCATTACTGGTATCGAACTGTTCTTGCACAGAACAGAAGTCCTTATCGAGATCGTCAAGTTCACTCATCATCTTGGCGAAGTTCACACTGTTCCTGTGTATCCTATCCATTTTCAGGACAAGGATCACATCCCAGTCTTCCTTGTTCTGCATCATGCGCTGGTATTCGGGACGATCGGTATTCCGTCCGGATTCGCCTTGCTCCCTGTATTTGCCGGCTATTTGCCAGCCTTCGAATTCGCAATACGATTCCAAACGCCTCATCTGAGCATCCAGAGAAAAGCCCTCGTTAGCCTGCTCTTCAGTGGAAACTCTCGTGTAGAGTGCGGCGCGCATCTTCCGCTTATCATTCATCCCGGAATAGCATCGACGATCTCATTATTTATATTTGTCTGACAAACGTCAGTCAATATGTTCCATATGTTTTCTGCGCAGGAACAGATTGATAGCAACGGATGTGCTAATTTTCTAAAAATGAAATGTGGGGACTGTGCCCCACGATTGGTGTTTTTGTTCTTACATCATTCCGCCAATGCCACTCATTCCGGGTCCGCCCATATTAGGGTCGCCCATGGGGTTTGTCGGAGGGGCTCTGCGCGAAGCGATGACATCGTCGATCCTGAGGATCATGTTGGCGACTTCTGCTGCCGAGTTGATTGCCTGTACCTTGACCCTGAGGGGCTCTATGACGTTCTTCTTGAGCATATCTGCCGCTTCTCCGGTGTCCAAGTCAAGTCCGAAGTATTTTCCGTTCTTCTGCTTCTCGTGTGCGTTCTTCAGTTTGATGATGGCGTCGATCGAGTCGATACCTGCGTTTTCGGCAATGGTCCATGGAATAACTTCCATCGCCTTGGAGAACGCCTCGATTGCAAGCTGTTCTCTGCCGCCGATCGTTGCGGCATATTCCGCAAGTCTCAATTCAAGTTCTATTTCGGGCGCACCTGCGCCTGCGACGACTTTTCCGTCTTCGATTGCGACTCCGACTACGCGTATGCCGTCGGTCATGGCTCTGTCGACTTCGTCCATGACATGCTCCGTTCCGCCTCTGATGACGATCGAAACCGCCTTGGGGTTCTTGCATCCTGTGATGAATGTCATCGAGTCCTGACCCACTTCCTTCTCTTCCACGACATCTGCGGTTCCGAGATCGCTAGGCTGTACCTCGAGTATCTCGCCGATGAGGTTCGCGCCGGTCGCCTTTGCGATGGCTTCCATATCGGACTGTTTCAACCGTCTGCAGCAGAATATCCCCTGCTTCGCCATGTAATGCTGAACAAGGTCATCGACACCTTTCTGACAGAAGACGACGTTCGCTCCGACCTCTTTGCATCTGTCGACCATTTTTTTGAGGAGCACCTCTTCCTGTGAAAGGAAAGACTGCATCGACGATGGGTCGGTGATGCTGATCTGTGCGTCGACCTCTGTTTTCTTGTTCTCCATCTGGGTGGTGAATAATGCGATCTTCGCGTTCTTGATCATCTTGGGCATGCGCGGATGGACCCTCTGCTTGTCGATGACGAGTCCCTGGATCATGTAAGAGTCGTTGATGACGCCGCCGGCCTTCTTCTCCAATCTTACGTTGGATGTGTCGACCCTCTTACCCTCCTGAACGGTCCTTGCGGCCTTTACGATGATGTCTGCGAGATGGTCCTCCTCTCCGCCGATCGATTTTCCGGTCATTGCGGTCATGGCAACCTTCTTCAGCATCTCATCGTTGCTGACATCCACTGCGATGTTATTCAGAACCTCGACGGCCTTTGCTGCGGCAAGTTTGAATCCGTTGGTGATGACAGTTGGATGGATGTTGGAATCGATGAGTGCCTCGGACTGTTTCAGCAACTCTCCCGCAAGCACCACTGATGTCGTAGTTCCGTCACCGCATTCTGTATCCTGTGTTTTAGCGACCTCCACCACCATCTTAGCGGCTGGATGCTGAATATCGATCTCCTTAAGGATCGTAACACCGTCATTGGTGATCACGACGTCGCCGATGGTATCGACGAGCATCTTATCCATCCCTTTCGGACCGAGGGTGGACCTCACAGCGTCAGCGACGGCTTTCGCGGCCGCGATATTGTTGAACTGAGCCTCTTTGTCCTTGCTTCTCTCAGTGCCCTCTTTGAGCACTATTATCGGTTGATTACTATTTGCTCCAGAACCATACATTGTATGTATCTCCTCTATTGGACTACAGTAATTTTGTTCTTCTATATTAATATGTCTATATTTCTGCATATGGTCATCGCAGGTAATGGACGGTCCAGATATCATGGGCGATCAAAGACGTCATAGACCCGGAGACCATCCTCGGAGGCAAGTTTTCGTATTTTCTCCAATGCGGTGGAAGAACCCGTAATTTTCATCCTGGCGAGTCTCTCGGAGAGCACAGGGCGGCTGTTCAGTGAATCTATGTATACCGTCTTTGTTCCAGTGGAGGATATGGCATCGACGAATTCTCTTTCCCTGCCTTCCAGAAGGTTCAGTACTGGCCCCACGAGTGCATATGTGTCTATACCCTCTTCCGACAGACTTCTCAATGTAGCGAATCTCTTAGAAGGAAGCGGTGCACCTGGCTCAGTGATCTTCGATGCGCGATTGTCTATATTCGTCACAGTGATTCCAACGACCCCCTTCATATTTCGGAGGATGTCCAGATCTCTCATTATTAGATCCG
>Ga0265294_10009905_pt1 | contig 10917 bp, 8 predicted proteins | sample MunlanPumphouse3_FD_192504 | JGI IMG/M metagenome (GOLD analysis project Ga0265294, IMG submission 192504) | Groundwater microbial communities from a municipal landfill in Southern Ontario, Canada - Pumphouse #3 | ecosystem: Environmental > Aquatic > Deep subsurface > Groundwater | place...
AAGCAAATTTTGGAGCAGTAGGTTGGTGTGTGTTCTTTGGATTTCAAGTACTTTGTCTAGCATTTACTGGATATTTAGCACTAAAAGGATTGACAACAGTTGGAGATATCACCTTGTATCAAGCGTATTTTGCCACTATTGTAAATCAGATTTCTGCTTTTATTGGATTGTTTCCAATTATAGCAAAAGGATTTGAATCTGTGACGTCGGTTGGCGAGGTTTTACTAGCAAATAATGTAGAAAATTATAGGGGAAAAGAAAAACTAAAAAGCATTGAAGGCTCCTATGAATTTAGGGATGTACATTTTTCTTATGAAAATAACGTGGAAGTGTTGGCTGGCCTTAATTTACGTATTAATAAAGGAGAAACGATTGCATTTGTTGGTGAATCTGGTGCAGGAAAATCTACAATTTTAAATTTACTGATTGGATTTATTACTTCAAGTAGTGGACAGATTTTAATTGATGGGAAAGATATGACGGGTATTAATCTTCGTACCTATCGAAAATATATTGCTGTAGTTCCGCAGAATTCTATTTTGTTTTTAGGAACCATTCGAGACAATATTACATATGGATTACCATCGGTAACCGACAAACAACTGGAAGATGTAATAAAAGCTTCTAATCTTGAAAACTTTATCCAGGATTTGCCGGAAGGATTAAATACTTTAGTAGGGGAACATGGTGCAAAAATAAGTGGTGGACAAAAACAAAGAATTGCAATTGCAAGGGCACTTATAAGAGACCCTCAAATTATTATTTTAGATGAAGCTACATCAGCACTAGATAGTGTTTCGGAAAATGAAATACAAAAGGCATTAACAAATCTTACCGTAGGGAGAACGACATTTATTGTTGCTCATCGTTTATCAACGATTAAAAATGCGGACAAGATTGCATTTATTGATCACGGGAAATGTGTAGAAATGGGAAGCTATCAAGAACTGATGGAAAAGCAAGGTGAGTTTTACCATATGAGGAAACTGCAATTGTAGGAAGAAAATATTAATATTCATAGAAACATATTAGGGAATGATTGACAAATCTTGATAAAAAGGTAAAATTAATGTAAGCACTTACAAAACAGAAATACTTAAAATGAAAGGTGAAAATATGGAAGTGATATCAAGGAAAATGACAAAACAAAAAGAATATCCAGTAAAGGTTGTACAATTTGGAGAAGGGAACTTTCTGAGAGGTTTTGTAGACTACATGATTGATGTAGCAAATGAAAAAGAACTGTTTCAAGGAAGCGTTGTGATTGTGAAACCAATTACATTTGGAAATTTGGATAGGTTTCATAATCAGGATTGCCAATATACCCTTCAATTAAGAGGCAGAGTAAATGGAGAACCGCAAGTTTCAACAAGGGTAATTACATGTATCAAAGATGCGGTGGATAGTTATTCGGAATATAAGAAATATATTGCTCTTGCAAGAATAGATTCTTTAGAATTTATTGTTTCAAACACTACGGAAGCAGGTATCGTTTATGATGATACAGATGAATTCCAACTGGAGCCACAAAATTCTTACCCTGGTAAACTTACTAAATTTTTATATGAAAGATTTGAATACTTTCATGGAGATAAAAAGAAAGGACTTGTTGTTTTACCAGTAGAACTGATTGATAATAATGGAATTGAATTAAAAAAATGTGTGGTTAAAATGTCGAAAAAATGGGGTCTATCTTCTGAATTTTTAAACTGGCTGGAAGAGGCTTGTGTATTTACCAGTACCTTAGTAGATCGTATTATTACTGGATATCCACGAGATGAAGCGGAGAAAATTTGGGAAGAGTTAGGATATGAAGATAATTTGCTAGATACAGGAGAGCCATTTGCACTCTGGGTAATCGAAAGCAAGAAAGATATTAGCGACAAATTACCTTTAGTGAAAGCTGGTCTTCCAGTAATTTTCACCGATAATCAAAAGCCCTATAAACAAAGAAAAGTTCGTATATTAAATGGTGCACATACGTCATTTGTACTTGCAGCATATTTAGCAGGCAAAGATTATGTTGCAGAATCTATGCAAGATGAATTGATTTGTAATTTTGTGAAAGACACAATTTATGATGAGGTCATTCCAACACTTAGCCTTCCGAAAGAAGAATTAGAGGAGTTCGCAAGTGCAGTAATCGATCGATTTAATAATCCTTATATTAAACATTCTCTTTTAGCTATTTCTTTAAATTCTGTTTCAAAATGGAAGGCAAGATGTCTCCCGAGTTTTTTGGAATATGTAGCAATGAAGGATGAATTACCAGCACACTTCACTTTTTCGCTTGCATCTTTATTAGCATTTTATACTTCAGATAAATTACTTGAGGGGATATTGTACGGGAAACGAAAAGAAGAAGAGTACCAAATAAGAGATGATCAAAAGGTGTTGGAATTTTTTGTTCAGAAATCAAAACTTCCAACGAGAGAATATGTGGAAGCATATTTAAAAAACGAAGAATTTCATGGACAAGATCTTTCTAAAGTGAAAGGCCTGACAGATAAAATTACATCCTATCTATCAGAGATCAAAGAGTTTGGTATGAAAAAAACAATGGAAAAGTATTTTTAAAGGAGTAAGGTATGCAAGCGTATATTAAAATCAATGAAAAAGATAAGGTGGCTGTTGCATTAAGACCATTATATGTAGGAGAGAATTTTACAATTGATGGGAAACAAATTGTTTTACAGCAGGATATAAACCAAGGACATAAGTTTGCATTAGAAGATATATCAGTTGGCGAAAAGATAATAAAATATGGGTATCCAATTGGAGTTGCTACTACAAATATAAAAAAGGGAGAGTGGGTACACACCCATAAAATGAAGACCGCATTAAAAGAGAAGGAAGAATATAGTTACCAAAAGGTGTTAGATTCACTTCCAAAGGCGAAAGAAAGTTTTTTTAAAGGATATGTCAGAGATGATGGGAAAGTTGCGATTCGCAATGAAATTTGGATTATTCCAACCGTTGGCTGTGTAAATGGGGTAGTAAATGCCATAGAAAAAAAAGCACAACAAGAAATATATGGTACGGTGGAAGCAATCATCGGATTTAATCATCCCTATGGATGTTCACAAATGGGAGACGATCAGGAAAACACAAGACATATACTTGCCAATTTAGCAAATCATCCAAATGCAGCTGGCGTTTTAATCTTAGGATTAGGATGCGAAAATAGTAATGTTGAAGAAATTAAAAAATATATGGGAAATTTCGATACGAACCGTGTTCGGTTTTTAGTATCCCAAGAGGAAGAAGATGAAATCGAAGCTTCTCTCGATGCAATTAAAGAGCTTGTGGAATATGCACAGAAATTCCATAGGGAAGAAATTAGTGCAAAAAAACTGATTGTAGGAATGAAATGTGGTGGTTCGGATGGATTGTCAGGAATCACAGCAAATACAACAGTGGGTGCATTTTCTGATATTTTAGTTGCAAAGGGAGGTACAACAATATTAACAGAAGTTCCAGAAATGTTTGGGGCAGAAACTATTTTAATGAATCGATGTGAAAATATTGAATTGTTTCATAAGACAGAAAAGATGATAAATGATTTTAAGGATTATTTTACTAGACATCATCAAACGATTTATGAAAATCCTTCGCCAGGGAATAAAATGGGAGGCATATCTTCTTTGGAAGATAAATCACTTGGATGCACACAAAAATCTGGAAGTGCAATTATAAGAGGCGTCTTAGGATATGGTGAAATGGTTGACACATTAGGATTAAATTTACTTAGTGCACCAGGAAATGATTTGGTTGCTTCCACTGCTCTTGCAGCAGCAGGGGCGCATATTGTTTTATTTACAACTGGAAGAGGAACACCCTTTGCATGTTCAGTCCCAACTGTCAAAATATCAAGTAATACGAAACTTTTTGATAAAAAAAGAAATTGGATTGATTTTAATGCAGGAAGAGTTGTTGATGACACTACGGTAGAAGAAATGGGAAAAGAATTATTTGATTATGTACTTAAAATTGCTTCAGGTGAAAAGGTGAAATCAGAGATAGATGGATATCATGATTTAACAATATTTAAACAAGGAGTAACTTTATAATAAAAAAAGGAGGATTGAAATGGAAATTAGAACAGCTTCGTCTCCAAGAGACGTAAAACATTACACAACCGATAGATTAAGAGAGGAATTCTTAATCGATGATTTATTTCAAGAAGGTGAGATGAAATTTATTTACTCTCATATTGATCGAATTATTACTGGAAGTGCCGTGCCAGTGAAACCTATAAAGTTAGAGGCAGGGGAAGAAATTAAAGTGGACTATTTTTTGCAAAGAAGAGAAATGGGACTAATTAATATTGGTGGTGCAGGAAAGGTATTAGTTGATGGAAAAACTTATGCAGTAGACTATAAGGATGGCATGTATCTTGCAATGGGTTCAAAAGATATTACCTTTGAAAGTATGGATCCAAAAAATCCAGCGAAGTTTTATTTAAACAGTGCTCCAGCACATCATGCATATAAAACGGTGTTAATTAAACCTGAGGGAAAAGCAAATGAAGATACGGTAATTGTTAGTGATGCAAACAAAGTGGAAATGGGTTCTTTAGAAGAATCAAATCACCGAGTAATTTGCAAATATATTCTTCCAGGTCAAGTGGAAAGTTGTCAACTTGTTATGGGAATGACACAGTTAAAGACAGGAAGTGTATGGAATACCATGCCGTGTCATACACATGATCGTAGAATGGAAGTATATATGTATTTTGACATGACAAAAGATGATTTTGTAATGCATTACATGGGAGAGCCAGAAGAAACGAGACATATTGTTGTGAGAAATGAACAAGCAATCATTTCGCCTAGTTGGTCAATTCATGCAGGTAGTGGAACAAGAGCATATACATTTATTTGGGGAATGGTAGGAGAAAATCAACAGTTCTCAGATATGGATCATGCTAAAAATATAGAACTGAAGTAGGAATTGATACAGGTGAATAAGGAAAGGTGGTATAATATGAATGAACTTTTTGAGAGTTTTTCTTTAGATAATAAGATTGCTTTTATTACAGGAGCATCTTATGGAATTGGGTTTGCAATTGCGACAGCTTATTCGAAAGCAGGAGCAACCATCGTATTTAATGATATAAAGCAAGAATTAGTTGATAAAGGATTAGCAGCATATAAGGAACTAGGAATTAATGCGCATGGTTATGTATGCGATGTAACAAATGAATCTCAAGTAAATGAGACGGTAGCCAAAATTGAAAAAGAAGTGGGAAATATTAATATTTTAGTAAACAATGCTGGGATAATTAAAAGAATACCAATGTGTGATATGACTGCAGAAGAATTTAGACAGGTTGTTGATGTGGATCTAAATGCTCCTTTTATTGTTGCAAAAGCAGTAATTCCACAAATGATTAAGGATGGACATGGGAAAATTATCAATATTTGTTCTATGATGAGTGAACTTGGACGTGAGACTGTTTCTGCATATGCCGCTGCAAAAGGTGGATTAAAAATGTTAACGAAGAATATTTGCTCGGAATATGGGGAATTTAATATTCAATGTAATGGAATTGGACCTGGATACATTGCTACGCCACAAACGGCACCACTTAGAGAAATACAAAAAGATGGTTCTCGTCATCCGTTTGACCAGTTTATTATTTCAAAAACACCAGCGCAAAGATGGGGAACACCAGCTGATTTACAAGGACCAGCAGTGTTTTTGGCTTCAAACGCATCGGATTTTGTTAACGGTCATATTTTATATGTAGATGGTGGAATTTTGGCTTATATTGGAAAGCAACCATAAATAAATAATTGATAGAAATTTAGGCTAAATTATTGGAGGAAGTAGAATGAATAAAGTATTAGAAGAGATATCAAAAATTGGACTGGTTCCAGTAATTGCAATTGAAGATGTAAATGATGCAATTCCGATTGCAAAAGCATTATGTGATGGAGGACTTCCTTGTGCAGAAATTACTTTTCGTACGGATGCAGCAGAGGAATCTATTCGCCTAATTACGAAAGAATTACCAGATATGCTTGTCGGTGCAGGAACGGTACTTACGATTGCGCAAGTAGATAAAGCAGTAGAAGCAGGGGCAAAATTTATTGTAAGCCCTGGACTTAATAAAAAAGTAGTAAAATACTGCGTAGAAAAAAATATTCCAGTGACTCCAGGATGTGCAAATCCGAGCGATGTAGAGGCTGCGATTGAACTAGGCTTAGAGGTTGTTAAATTCTTTCCTGCGGAAGCAAATGGAGGGTTGGCAATGATTAAGGCAATGTCAGCTCCATATGTGAACATGAAATTTATGCCTACTGGAGGGATTAATCTATTTAATCTAATTTCATATTTGGATTTTGAAAAGATAATTGCATGTGGTGGAAGTTTTATGGTGAAAAAGGAAGACGTAAAAAATAAAAATTTTGCTAACATCACGAAACTCACAAAAGAGGCGGTAGATGTTATGCTAGGATTTTCCATTAAGCATATCGGAATTAATGCGGAAAACGAAAAGGATGCAAAAGATATCACAAATGCATTTTCTGATATCCTTCCGGGCGTACAAAAAGAAGGAGAGTCGTCCATTTTTGTTGGAAGCGAAATTGAAATAATGAAAACACCATATTTAGGAAAACATGGACATATTGCTATAAAAACAAATGATGTGGAACGAGCAATATACTATCTTTCGAAAAAAGGGATTCGAGTTAACGATGAAACAGTTCGCAAGGACGAAAATGGAAAGATAAAAGTTGCTTATCTTCAAGGTGAGATTGGTGGATATGCAGTACATTTGATATAAAAAATAAATGATTAAAGCAATAAAGAAAGGGATTAGGTATGAATAAAAAGGTAGTTACTTTCGGAGAAATTATGTTAAGATTAGCACCTGAGGGATATTCTCGATTTGTGCAAGCGGATACGTTTGGAGCAACCTATGGCGGTGGAGAAGCAAATGTAGCAGTTTCCTTGGCGCATTACGGAGTGGATGCGAAATTTGTCACTAAATTACCAACCCATGAAATTGGTCAGGCAGCAGTGAATTCTCTTCGTAAATATGGAGTAGATACTTCTCTAATTACAAGAGGCGGAGATAGAGTAGGAATCTATTTTTTGGAAAAAGGCGCAAGCCAAAGGCCAAGTAAAGTAATTTATGATAGAGCGAGGTCCGCTATTGCTTTAGCAGATAAATCGGATTTTGATTGGGACAAAATATTTGATGGGGTAGAATGGTTTCATGTTACAGGAATAACCCCTGCACTTAATGATAAAGTTGCAGATATTTGTTTGGAAGCATGTAAAAAAGCAAAAGAAAAAAATATTACCATTAGTTGTGATTTGAATTATAGAAATAAACTTTGGAGTAAAGAAAAAGCTGGAGAAGTAATGGCAAAATTATGTCAATATGTAGATGTCTGTATTGCGAATGAAGAAGATGCAGGAGATGTTTTTGGTATCTATGCATCAAACACCGATTTAACAGCAGGGAAGGTAAATCATGAAGGATATAAAGAAGTTGCAAAAGCACTTGCAGATCGATTCTCCTTTTCAAAAGTAGCAATTACATTACGAGGTTCTATCTCAGCAAATGATAACAATTGGGCAGCTATGTTATATGAGCGAGGAGAATACTATTTTTCAAAAAGTTATTTGATACATATTGTTGATCGCGTTGGAGGCGGAGACTCTTTTGGTGCTGGATTGATTTATGCTTGTTTAAATGATTATACTTCACAGTCCGCTATAGATTTTGCGGTTGCTGCAAGTTGTTTAAAGCATACGATTGAAGGTGATTTCAATCATGTTTCGATTGAAGAAGTCTTGAAATTAGCGAATGGAGATGCTTCTGGAAGAGTGCAACGATAGATAATATTGACAATCGAAAGACCCCCATGTTTGGTTAAGACATGGGGGCCTTTTTTTGAAATGGGTTTAAAATTATAATAAAAAAGAGAAGAATTTTACAGCGTTATCATAGCAAATATTTTGAATGATTGGTTTTAACATCTCATCGTCATCTGGATATTCTCCGTTTTCAATCCAATGGCCAAAAAGATTACACAAAATCCTACGAAAATATTCATGTCTAGTATAGGACAAGAAACTTCTCGAATCGGTAAGCATGCCTACAAAACCGGAAAGATTTCCTAAATTTGCTAAAGAAATCAATTGGCTTTCCATGCCTGTTTTATTATCGTTAAACCACCATGCACTACCATGTTGAATTTTTGATATAGCACTTGAATCTTGAAAACAACCAATGATGCTTGCAATTGCTTCATTATCATTTGGATTTAAACTGTATAATACAGTTTTAGGAAGTCCACATAAAGTGTCTAAAGCATTCAAAAAATCAGCAAGTTGTTCAGAAGGAGTATAATTATTAATGCAATCATATCCTGTATCTGCACCTAATGCTTGATACATATTTGTATTGTTATTGCGTTTGCAACCAAAATGTAATTGCATAACCCAATTACGTTTTTTATATTGCTCTCCAACGAAAAGCATAAAAGCAGTTTTGAATTTTAAAGATTCTATATTTGTAAGAGGAAGATTATGAAAACGTTTTGAAAAAATAGCTTCGATTTCTTCTTCTGTAGAAGGTGCATACATAACATATTCTAAAGCATGGTCGGATACTAAACACCCCATCGATGAGAAGAAATCCATTCGATCTAATAAAGCTTTTTTTAAGGAAGCAAAGGAAGAAATAGGGACATTGCTTACCGACGCAAGTAAAGAAATATAATCAATAAATTCAGGGCTTTCAATATTCATTGCTTTATCTGGACGCCAGGCAGGTAGTACTTGTACAGAAAAAGTAGCATCTTCCTTTATTTTTTTGTGCCATTCGAGAGAATCAATAGGATCATCTGTTGTACAAATTAAAGTTACGTTTGATTCTGTGATTAATTTTCGAGCACCAAAATCAGCTTGCCTTAATTTTTGATTGCATAGTTCCCATACATGTTCTGCAGTATTATGATTAAGGACTCCTTCGTAACCAAAATATCGTTGTAATTCCAAATGACTCCAATGATAAAGTGGATTTCCAATAGCAACTCCCAAGCATTTAGCCCATGCGAAAAATTTGTCTTTATCGGAAGCATTACCAGTAATCAATTCTTCCTTTACACCACAAGAACGCATAAAACGCCATTTATAGTGATCTCCACCTAACCATAATTGGGTGATATTTTCAAAATGTCGATCTTCTGCAATTTCTTTTGGATTAATATGACAATGATAGTCTAAGATTGGAACATCCTTTGCATAGGAATGATAAAGCCTAATGGCTGTATTTGTGTCTAATAAAAAATTTGCATTCATAAATGAATTCATGGTATAACCTCCTCAAAATTTAGAAAATGTAAGCGTTTACATTTATAAATAAATTATACTCTAAAGGAATAAAAATTTCAATGCTAAAATAGACTTTTTTCAAAATTTTAAGGGTTTTCTTTCAAAGAAAAACAAAAGGTGTTATGTTTGCTTTCAAAAAGAAAAGCTTTCTTGAAGCGCCTTCTATTGTGTGATAAAATAATTTTGTTACAATAACAGAATTTAGCATGCAAAAAAAGGAGACAACATGAGCAAAGGAAAAAAATCAGGAAAAACTTGGCTGATTATTTTAGGGGTTATTTTAGCTATTATTGTAATTTTAGTTGTTTTAGGAATTGTTTTTTTACCAAAAACAATTTTGCTTGAAGATTCACAAATATTTGACAAACAAACAGTGAAACAAAGAGCAGAAGAAGTAATTGGAACGGTAAGTATGGATGACTATAGTACTTTACTGACGGTGTATGCCAATGAAACACTTGAACAAGGACTTTCAATGGAGACTATGCGTTCTGCAAAAGAAGGAATTAATTCTAATTGGGGATTAATGCAACAAATTATTAGTGAAAATTATTATGAGACAGAGCAAAATAAGATTACTTATGCACTTGCAATTATTGAAGTGCAATATGAAAATGTGGCAGTGACTTATACGCTCAGTTTTGATACAGATATGAAATTAGCAGGTATTTATTTAAAATAAAGTTATAGGGAGTATCAATGAAAATTCTTTTAGTGGGTGTAAATGCAAAATATATTCATTCGAATCCAGCAATTTATAGTTTGCGTTCGTATGCAAAAGAATATTGGAACAATATTGAGATTGCAGAGTATACAATTAATAATTATTTAGAAGATATTATAGGTGATATTTACAAAAAAAAACCAGATGTTTTAACTTTTTCGTGTTACATTTGGAATTGGAATATTATCCAAGATATTTTTGAAGAGCTCCATCAGCTGCTTCCGGAGGTTCCTATTTGGTTAGGAGGACCAGAGGTTTCTTTTGATGCAAAGGATATTTTATACAAATATCCTTATATTAAAGGCATTATGGTAGGGGAAGGAGAAGAAACCTTTCGAAACCTTGCAACCTATTATATAAAGGGAGAAGGATCTTTAGAAGATCTAAAAGGGATTGTTACAAAGAAATATGATTTAAAGGTACAAGATATGCTTTCACTTAATGTTGTGCCTTTTTTCTATGATGACTTATCAGTATTTAAAAATAGAATTATATATTATGAATCCATGCGTGGATGTCCGTTTCGATGTAGTTATTGTCTTTCGTCCATCGATAAAACATTACGAATAAGGGATCTTCAACTTGTGAAAAAAGAGCTGCAATTTTTTTTAGACCAAAAGGTTTCACAAGTTAAATTTATTGACCGAACATTTAACTGTAAGCACGAACATGCAATCGCAATTTGGAAGTACATATATGAAAATGATAATGGAATTACTAATTTTCATTTTGAAATTGCAGCAACGATTTTAAATGAGGAAGAAATTAAATTATTAAATAAAATGCGGCCAGGGTTAGTGCAGTTAGAAATTGGGGTACAAACCACAAATCCATTA
>Ga0265294_10009906_pt1 | contig 10915 bp, 7 predicted proteins | sample MunlanPumphouse3_FD_192504 | JGI IMG/M metagenome (GOLD analysis project Ga0265294, IMG submission 192504) | Groundwater microbial communities from a municipal landfill in Southern Ontario, Canada - Pumphouse #3 | ecosystem: Environmental > Aquatic > Deep subsurface > Groundwater | place...
GACGGGAAGTATTTAATAATCAAGGGTATACCCGGAATTTATATTTTTGACTGTTTTTTGGGGAATATTGCACGATGTTACAAGATTTCCGGGTGTTACTCGCGAGACAAATGCATGAATTTCCGGTTTGCGTAAACGTTTACCATAAAAAATCCAAAAAACCCATATTGTTAGCTTAAAATTATGCGTAAATCTTTACGCATAGTTGCCATTTTTAAGCTTAACACTATATTGATTAATGTATCGAAAACAATTGGAGGAATGTAAATGAAGTTGACAATCAATCCAGCGGTTAGTCCAGAACTTGACCCAGGTTTTGTACCGGCAGCGCTTTGGAACCGTGCCTATTTAAAAGCTGTGAAAAATTCCGGCGAAGCCCGAAAAATTGTAATTGCTCTTCATCGACCGGCAGGGAAATGTTCTACCTTTGGCTGCGAAGTGTTTCCGCACGAAGGTAAATATCGGGAATTAAATCTGAAGTTTGTCGAGCGTACAGTCAAGTTTCTGCTGTGGATGAAAGGCGGTTGCCGGGTTACCATTGCGGGTTGCCAAGGTATTGCCGATGATCTGAAAAAAATTTATTCCTCATCTGGCGCACGTTCGTTTGATTGCGATATAATGGGTGAGCGAATTTACGGAAAACCATTCGAAGTAGTCGGTGTGCCTTACGAACATGCTCCGCAGAGTCGCGAAATTGAAGTTGCGCTGGGTGGGCATACCGACGGATGCCGGGTTGGATTTGATCTTGGCGGTTCAGATCGGAAATGTGCCGCGGTTATCGACGGTGAAGTCGTTTATACTGATGAAGTGCGCTGGGATCCTTACTTTGAAAAGGATCCGGAATACCACCGGCAGGGAATCATTGATTCTATCAAGCGTGCCGCCGCACATATGCCGCGTATTGACAGCATTGGGGGTAGTTCCGCCGGAGTGATTGTCAACAACCAGCCGCGGATCGCTTCGTTGTTTAGAGGAGTTAGTCGGGAAGATTTTGACCGCAAGGTCGTTAATATTTTCGATAAAATCCAGGAGCAGTTCAAAGTGCCGATGGTGGTGGCGAATGATGGAGAAGTTACTGCGCTGGCGGCAGCGATGTCAATGAAATGTACCGGGGTACTTGGTATTTCACTCGGAACCAGCCTTGCTGCCGGTTATGTCAATTTATCGGGAAATATTACTGATTGGCTAGATGAATTGGCTTTTGCTCCGGTTGATTACCGCGAGCACGGTCCGGTTGACGAATGGTCCGGCGATGAAGGTTGCGGTGTCCAGTTTTTTTCTCAGCAGGGTATCGCGCGATTGGCTCCACTGGCCGGGTTAAATTTCCCTCAGGAAATGAAGTTTCCGGAGCGCTTGGTTGAGGTGCAAAAACTGATGGAGCAAGGGGATAAGCGGGCTGCGGCGATTTATCGTACGGTCGGAGTTTGTTTTGGATATTCGATTGCTCATTACGCCGATTTCTATGATTTGCATAATTTGCTGATTCTCGGGCGGGTAACTTCTGGCGAAGGCGGTGAAATTATTCTTAATACAGCTCAGAATACTTTAAAAAAGGAATTTCCAGAGTTGTCGGAACAGGTACAGTTCCGCATTCCGGATGAACAGTTTAAACGTCATGGTCAGGCAGTTATCGCAGCGAGCCTGCCATCACTAAAATAAGGAATTAATACCATGAAAAGTCTGATTAAAAACGCATATATCGTATCTCCGGATATTGAGATCAGGAACGGCGCAGTGTTAATTGAAAACGGTACAATTGCCGCAGTTTTCATGGAAGGAGAAACCGTTCCCGCCGCTGACCATGTTTTTGATGCAGCAGGCAAGATGGTTGTTCCGGGTTTTATTGATATTCATGTGCATGGACGTTCAGGATGCGACTTTTGCGATGGGACTCCGGAAGCGGTTGTTACTATTGCTGATGATAAATTAAGAGACGGTGTAACATCTTTTCTCGGCACTACGCTGACCGTGGGAGAGCCGCAGTTGAATGTTGCGTTGCAATGCGCCGCCGATTACATGAAGTCCCCGACGGGAGCAAAAATTGCCGGTATTCATCTAGAAGGACCGTTCATCAATCCGAAATGTTTGGGCGCGCAGAATCCCGCGTTTGTAAAATTGCCGGATATCGAGATGGTCAAGCGTCTTAATGCGGTTTACCCAATCAAAAAAGTGTCATATGCTATTGAAGTTGAAGGGGCACTGCCATTCACCCGCGAACTTTTGGCGATGGGGATCACTCCGTCCTGCGTTCATACTGCGGCCAGTTACGCCGACTATGAAAAAGCATCACAGCTCGGGTTGAGAAATCTCTCGCATTTCTGCAATCAGATGACTCCATTGCATCATCGCGATATCGGGATGGTTGGCGCCGGTTTCCTGCACGACGAAGCATTCATCGAATTAATTTGTGATAAACTTCACATTTGTCCGGAGATGATCAAGCTGGTATTCAAAGTCAAACACGCTGACCGGATTCAGCTGATTACAGACGCGATGCGTGCGGCCGGAATGCCGGACGGGACATATGATTTAGGCGGAATGAACGTGACAGTCGAGGGGAATGCCGCGCGTCTGGAAAATGGCGCACTTGCCGGAAGTACGTTGTTATATTATGATGGGCTTAAAAACATTCTGGAAATTACCGGCAGACCGTTGTCCGAACTGATAAAATCGACTTCATGGAATCAGGCACAGGCGCTAGGTTTGGAAAAACTCGGAAAAATCGAAACCGGTTTCATGGCAGATATTGCAGTGTTGAATAATGATTTTTCGCCGTCGGCAGTATTTGTCGATGGCGTTAGAAAATTGTAGCTAGCGAATTCTATCCGGTTGAAAAATTATCCAACCGGATAGGAAAGAAAACCATGAACAGGGAAAAGCAACCGGATTACCGGGCTGGCGGTAAATCACTCTTTATGGGGTGTTCCAGGATCTAGTAATGTGATGTTTTCGCTGATCCGGAAAGTTGTTTTTCCCATAATTTCGTCGGATAATTCAGGTAATACCTTCATCGGGAAATTGGCATTGATAGTAACATCCAGGCTGCCGTCTTCCTCCAGTTGCCATTTGAGCAATATTTTCCCGTTGATGGTCTGAAGTGAAAGATTGGCCCATTTCAGAGAGCTGATCGGAGGGTTGAAATAAACGGTCGAAAATCCTGGTTCAGCAGATCTGATGCCGGCGGCTTCACGCACCAGAAAGATGTTGGGGCAAATCATATTGCCATGTGACATGGTAATGCCTGCCAAGTTCGGATCATCAGCTGACTTACGCCATGCTTTAGCATCATAATCGACAAGATCAGCCCAATAATGTTTAAGGTAACTGAGCGTCCAGTCTTTTTGACAAAGTGCAAACATCGTGTGTGCGAAAAGAAAATTGAAATAACGACTTTCCGTCTGTTCCTCATAAAGTGAAAATGGCGGTTCATCGGTAAAGAAATAATCAAGATAGTCCAAATATTCTTCCGGAGGTTTTACCCCGGAAAAGAGAGTCAGCATGTTGGTGAATGAATTGCAGCATAGCTCTTGGTCATCAGGCGAATAGGAATCACAGAAAACTTTTTCGCTGGCAATCCAACAATTTTCATGTAGTTTTCGTATTATATTATTGGCCGTGCGCATGCAAAGTTTGGCCTTGTCAGGATAATTGGTTATCTTGTAAATTTCGGACGCGGACAACAGAAAGCGGCAATACAATGCATTGACATCAGTGGAACAATTGGAAAGGTTTTCAATGTTGTCGTTGATTTCGCCGACAATCTTTTTGAATTTTTTATCGACATCGGCAATCATGCCCATTTTTTCGTCAACCAGTGACTCGAAGAACTGTTCGGCCAGTTCAAGATTCGGCAGCATCTCATAAAGTAGTTTTTCATTGCCGCTGGTACGATAATGATAAGTCAACCAAAGCGGGAAAAAAGACATGTGGTTGATTTGGGTATGGGAATCTCCGGTTGCGCCAAGCGCCGGAATATTGCCGTTTTCAAACTGTGCTCTGGCGAACTGACGAAATAATAATTCTGAATAATGATAATCTCCAAACACATAAATCATGTTTGAAGCCAAACCATAAGCATCAAGCATATAGATAGAGTCAGGGGTACAGTGAATCATTCGGTTGGTCTGATTTACACCACGGCGCATGACCTCGCGGCCAACTTCCCAAATAATATTCAATGTTTCATCGGAGCAGGAAAATTGAGATTCAGACTTTTGCGGTCTTGTCGTTTCGATAAAACTGCAATTCTGTATTTTTATTTTGTTTTTTGCTTTGCGGGCAATTATCTGCATATAAGTGCAGCCGCATGGAATAAATTTAGTATAATCATTTGCGCCTGCCCGCAAGATTATTGTCAGGGTACAACGGCTGCAGTCGCTTATTACCGGAAATCCGTCTTCATTCAATCGGTTGCCGATAACTATATCTACAATATCGCCTTCTTCGCCCAAAAAGCTTAATTCAGGGAAGCCGATACGCAACTGATCCAGTTTCATCATGATGAATTCGCCAGTTGCCAATGCCTCCGGGACGGGAGAATCAATTTTTTCAAGGGCAGAAGCCATAAGCCATGAAATCGGGTCAGCAACTTTTTCGGGAGCTGGCGCGAAAGAACAGCAATTAAGTTTCTGAAAGTTAATGGATGGGGTCGCATCAGCCAAGGGCATCTTCAGCGGTCCGGAAATCAACCAGCAAATAGTGGATTTCTCGTCAGGTTTAGAATACAGCTTTAATGATTCAGGTTTAATTCCGGGGAATGAAATCGCAAATCCCATTGAGTTTTCGCGAACATCTTGAATTACCTGAAGGCAATTCCACCCTTTTTGCATAGGCAGAAGCGCCTCGTGCACTTGAATATGATTAGTCTCATTTTCGATGGTTGAAGCGGCAATATTGTGATTACAGTAAAGCCTGAAATTATCGTCACAGATGAAGCGAGCGGAAACTTGCCCGGGGTTTTTCATGTGGATATACGTACAAGCGGCATAAACTCCCGGCAGATTGCATGGTTTTTCGCCGGGAGTCCAGAAGCTGTAAGCATCCTGTGCTTTTATTTTTCCATGAAATATCGGTTTGAATTCGCCGTTCAGATCACACTGATTGGTAATGTATGGAGATTTTTCGAGAGAAGCACCAAAAATCCAGGCGGGAGTTGTCAGCGTCGGATTTTCCCATTCAGAATGAGATAATGAAGATTCATTCAATTCTTCAGTCCATCCGGCAGGATAAAGTAACATATTGACATTTTCGCAAAGATAAGAATCAGGAGTACATCTGGGACGATGGTTCTGATACGAAATCCCCTCCTGCACCAACCATGATTTGTCACTGCATAATTTTATTTTATTGTCAATTTCAAGTTGAAGCCAGAAGCCACACGGCTTGGTCTCATATTCTTCCGGTTGTGAGTAATGATAGATAACTGCGGCAATGACATTGGAACCAGGCTGAAGATAGCAGGATACATCGTATAAGTCCGCAAATGATACGCCTTTTCCATAGTTGCCAGGCCCGAAACCGATCAGTTTGCCATTAATATAAAGCTGATACACCGAATGAGCAGAAACCCACAAATTGGCTTCAGTGGCAACTGCGTCAAGCGGGAAAATTTTGTGGGCAAGCATATAACGGTCAGTACTGCTGAGAAAGTTCTTCTTCCAGATCCATTCTCCTTCCTGAGTGGTGGGGAAAGTTGTGTTAGTCATTGAGACCCCCCTTCGCCGGGAACATCCGGTCTTTAGTTCAACTTAAGTGCTAATGAACAACCCGAAAAAACCATACTAATGGCGATAATATGTATCTATCTTGGTATTTTGTCAAATTATTACATCGGAGATATTCCTGATTGCCGACATAATTATATTTCTAAAATTCGCGCGCGCATTATGCGCGCGCGAATTTCCAGGAAGGATAAATAATCTTTAGTTTTCGTAATACCTAAATGAGGAAGTCGGCGGAATTACTATAATTTATTTTCAGTAAATCTCTTAACAACAGTTACATTCCAATTTATCACGGAATCAGATTTTGCCATTACATTTCAGCTTTGGCTTCCGAAAATGCACGGATTGCGAAATCCAGATCGGAACGGCTGTGCACGGCAGAAATCTGAACCCGAATACGCGCTTCCCCTTTGGGAACGACCGGGAAACAGAAACCAGTCACGTAAACGCCTTTTTCAAGCAGGCGTGCCGCCATTTTCTGAGCCAGAACCGCATCGCCCAGCATCACCGGAACTATCGGATGAATACCGGGTTTGATCTCAAAACCGGCAGCAACCATTTGGCTCCGAAAATATGCGGTATTATCCATCAGGCGGGTGCGCAGTTCGCCGGAGTCCGCAGCCAGTTCCAGTGCTTTCAGCGAGGCGCAAACAACTGCCGGAGGAACCGTGTTGCTGAACAAATATGGACGCGAACGCTGGCGCAGCATATCGACGATTTCCTTGTGGGCAGCGGTATATCCGCCGCTGGCGCCGCCCAGCGCTTTGCCGAGCGTACCGGTAATAATATCGATTCTACCCATGACGCCGCAATATTCCGGAGTTCCCCGCCCGTGTTCTCCGATAAATCCGATAGCGTGCGAATCATCCACCATGACCATGGCATCATACTGATCCGCCAAGTCGCAGATTCGGCCTAGATTCGCGATGCTACCGTCCATTGAAAATACGCCGTCGGTCGCAATCAGACGGAAACGGCAGCCGGCAGTGCTTTTGAGTTGCTCCTCAAGGTCTTCAAGGTCGTTGTTGCGATAACGCAGGCGTTGCGCCTTGCACAGCCTGATTCCGTCAATGATGCTGGCATGATTCAAGGAATCGCTGATAATGGCATCTTCGGCATTGAAAAGTGTTTCGAAAAGCCCGCCGTTGGCGTCGAAACATGAACTGTACAAAATAACATCATCGGTGCCGACGAAAGCGGCGAGTCTTTGCTCAAGTTCCCGATGAATATCCTGGGTGCCGCAAATGAAGCGCACTGATGACAAACCATAGCCGCGTCTGGTCATGCCCTCTTGCGCGGCCTTAATGACTTCGGGATGTCCGGCCAGCCCGAGATAGTTGTTCGCGCACATGTTGAGCACTTCGCGTCCTGCAACATTGACGCGGGCGCCTTGCGGGCTTTCAATGATGCGTTCGGATTTATATAATCCTGCCCCCTTTAATGATTCCAATTCTTGCTCAAGGTGTTTTTTGAATTTATCATACATAATTCAGTTCTCCCAGTTTAAAATTACTTTGCCAGATTTACCGGAACGCATGGCTTCGAATCCTTTTTCGAACTCAGTATAATGAAAACGGTGCGTAATGACCGGTTCGATATTTAATCCTGATTCAAGCATGGCAGTCATCTTGTACCAGGTTTCAAACATTTCGCGACCGTATATCCCTTTGAGGGTCAGTCCGTTGAAAATTATTTTATTCCAGTCCGCGGCAGTTTTTCCCGGCAAAATTCCCAGCAAAGCGATTTTACCGCCATGACACATGTTATCAATCATGCTGTTGAGTGCGGACTCGCTGCCGGACATCTCAAGACCGACGTCAAAACCTTCTTTCATGTGCAGTTCGTCCATGACTTCGGGCAGGTTTTCTTTGGCGACATTAACGGCGCGGGTTACTCCGGTTTTTTCCGCCAGTGCCAGACGATCCGGATTGATATCCGAAATAACCACATGACGCGCTCCGGCATGTCGGACAATCGCTGCCGCCATGATTCCGATCGGGCCGGCGCCGGTAATCAGGACGTCTTCACCCAAAACATCAAAAGAGAGCGCGGTATGAGTTGCATTTCCCAGAGGATCGAAACATGCCATCACGTCAAGCGGAATTTTGGGACTGCAGTGCCAGATATTAGTTACCGGAATCACCAGATATTCGGCAAAAGCGCCCGTGCGATTTACTCCGACCCCGCTGGTGGCATTGCAAAGATGACGACGACCGGCGAGGCAGTTGCGGCAGCGTCCGCAGACCAGATGACCTTCGCCGCTCACGGTTTCCCCGATTTTTACATCGTGAACGTTACTACCGAAAGCGGCCACGGTACCGACAAATTCATGGCCGATCACCATCGGAGTTTTGATGGTCTGTTGTGCCCACGGATCCCAATTATAAATATGAACATCAGTACCGCAGATCGCGGTCCGTGATATTTTTATCAGAACGTCATTAATTCCGTATTCGGGAATCGGGACTTCTCCCATAGTCAGGCCGGGTTCAGGTAATTTTTTGATTAATGCTTTCATTTTGTTCTGCCTTATGATTGAATTTTATCGCGGTATCGCGGTTTGGCGTAGATATTTCAGAAGATTTATAAAAAAATAAACATTTCAAATTTACCTTGGAGAAATGAAAAAATCAAGCTGTAATCGGGTTGATTTGTGTTGAACAAAGGATATTTTATATCTTCTCCTTTTATGCGCGGGTGGCGGAATTGGCAGACGCACTGGATTTAGGTTCCAGCGCCGCAAGGCATATGGGTTCAAGTCCCATCCCGCGTACCATATATCCGGTCAAAATAGTGCACGTACCGGTGACTAAAGCAGCGGAACGGCGTCGGAAACTTTTTTTTGTCCGGGGAAATGACGGCGGAGCATTTCGACATCATCATTATCCAACCGCCAGTCCAGCGCGCCGATATTTTCAACAATATGTTCGGGATTGCGCATGGTCGACAGTGTGACGGTATTGGGTTGGGAAATTACCCAGTTCAGCGCGACTTGTGCCGCGGTCTTGTGATATTTTGCGGCCAGTTTTTTTAGAATTTCCGCTTCGCTGATCGCTCCTTTTTGAAGCGGTCGCCAGGCAATCAGCATAATATCATTATCCAGAGCGTATTCAACCAGGCGATCAGCCTCAGGCTGACGGTAGATAAGATTGTAATGAATCTGATTAACGGTAATTTTACGTTCTGATAGCGATTGAGCGAGTTTCAGACGTGGTACCGAAAAATTACTGACTCCGATGTGTTTGATAATTTTCTCATCGGCCAGACGATTCATCGCACGGAAGGTTTCGCTCATTGGAAATTCATCATTGGGTTTATGAATCAGGTACAGGTCAAGATAATCGGTTTTTAGTCGCTTGAGACTTTTTTCGGCGGCGCGAAGCACTCCGTCAAAATCCAGGTTTGAGCTCCAGACCTTGGAGGTCAGAAAAATATCTTTTCGCGCCCATCCGGCAATTGCCCGTCCGGTAATTTCTTCGCTGAATCCTTCGGCATACATTTCAGCAGTATCAATGTGGCGCAAACCTCGTTCCAAGCCGCAACGTAAAGCCGTCGCGGCCGCTTCTCCGTTATCATTTTCATTGCGTTTTGCGTCGCCTCCCATCATCCAGGTGCCCATTCCGAAAACCGGTATTGAAAGACCGCACTTCAAAGATTTTTCAGGTATTTTTTCCATATCAGTTAATATTAACCGTAAAATCAAAAGCTGCAAATATTTTAAGGTGGATTTTGCATTGGTTCTATATCCGCAATTTGAAAGCGTATATTTCGAGTTTATATTTTTGACCTTTCCGGTATGTCGTAACAACAATCCCGGAAGTATCCGGGAAAAAGCAAGGAGTATTGCGATGAAAGTAGTAATGTTGTCCGCCGCTCTCAGTTGTATGGTCTTCGGTTCGGTTTTTGCCGAAGAAAATTCCGTCTCTGACGCTAATGACAAAAAGGCGTCAAGTCAGAAATATAAAAAAATTATCAAGGAAAACTCCTCTGATAAGATGAAACAGGCTCAATTGAGCAAAGCTCTTGCCGCTAAGGAATTTGAGCAAACTAAAATTGAAATTATGAAAGGCGATGCCGGTAATTCGTTAACCGCAGAAAATTATGAACGGGCGATGCAGGATGTTATTGCCAACCCCGAAGATAAGGCAAAAAAAGAAATCTTGAAGAAGAGTCAGCGCGATTTTAGTGAAACCTGGAAAAAGAATCGCAAGACTTATGAGCAGGATCCGCGGATGAAAGACGCAAAAAATAAAATGAAGGCGTCTCACGAAGCGATTGAGGGTGCCGAAGCTGAAATTCGTGAAAAAAATCCTGAAGCTAAAAAACTATGGAAGTCGGAACAGGATGCGAAAAAACAACTCAGGGACAGCAAGAAACTAGCAAAAGAGGCTGAACGAAAGGAAGCAAAACTTGCCAAAGAAGCGGCAAAAAAGCAAAAAAAGCTTGAGCGAAAGCAAGCAAAACTTGACAAAGAAGCGGCAAAAAAGCAAAAAGAGTCTGAACGAAAGGAAGAAAAATCTGTGAAGAAAGTTCAGAAACAGAAAGCTGATAAAGAGCAGAAAGTGGAAAAAACCGAAAAATAAAAAACTGAAGAGTTCATTTTAAGGAGCAGGGTGTCCTGCTCCTTTTTTATTTACCGGTAGGGGCATTTATTAAGTTTTGTTGGCCATTTTTATCATAGCATTAAAGGCAATTTCAAGAATCTGCATTGCCCACTCGACATCGGCACCGGCGCGATGGGCAGCCATGCCTTCGAGAGTATCCTGCAAATTGAATTGACGTCGCAGATTTTGAAGGCTGTAACTTGGCAGACCACGATAAATTTTGCGCATCAGCGCAAGCGTGTCAAGGGTTTTTCCTTTCCAGAGCTCGTGTCCGCTCCGTGCCAGGCTCTCCTGCAGGAAACTCAGGTCAAAGCGTGCGTTGTGCGCAACCAGCGTGCTGCCGCTGGCAAAATCAATAAATTTCAGGCCGATTTCGTGAAAAGGCGGAGCGTCCGCAACCATCTGGTCGGTAATATGATGAACCGCGATTGCTGAATACGGAATCGAGCATCGCGGATTTACCAATGATTCAAAACGGCAGACCGTTCCGTCACAATCGATTCTTGCCGCGGCAATTTCCACAATGCGGTCGCGAACCGGATTCATGCCGGTTGTTTCCAGGTCAAAAACCGTAAACGACCCGTATTT
>Ga0265294_10009908_pt1 | contig 10915 bp, 10 predicted proteins | sample MunlanPumphouse3_FD_192504 | JGI IMG/M metagenome (GOLD analysis project Ga0265294, IMG submission 192504) | Groundwater microbial communities from a municipal landfill in Southern Ontario, Canada - Pumphouse #3 | ecosystem: Environmental > Aquatic > Deep subsurface > Groundwater | place...
AGTAACAGCGTTAAATCTGCGTTACTGATGTTTAAACCATGATAGCTGTATAGCTCCTTGATCCGTTTTTTCAGATAAGCGGGAAACTTCAGATCCAAAAGCCGGATCCCGCTACGGGCAGTGAGATCCGCATATGCAGGCCCGATGCCACGCCCGGTAGTACCGATCCTGGCGGTGCTCAGGCGCTCTTCACTTTGAGCATCCAGCCGCTTATGCAAGGGCAGGACGATACCTGTGCGCTCATCGATAAACAGCCGTCCATCCACATGCACTCCACTGGCTCTCAGTCCGGCAATTTCATCCAGAATACTGATGGGATCTATCACTACCCCGCTGCCGATCAGGCATTTAGTTCCCGGATACATGATCCCGGAAGGGATAGTGTGAAATACGTGCTTTTCGCCATTCACCACAATGGTGTGCCCGGCGTTACTGCCACCTTGAAACCTAACTACATAGTCAACGTTTTCGCCCAAATAATCAACGATTTTGGCTTTAGCCTCATCGCCCCACATACATCCCAAAACGGCTATTGAAGACATTATCTACTCCAAATTTATCTAAGGCTACAAGCAATTCTTCCAAACCTCTTTTGTCAATCTAAATCTTAGTTCGGACTGATTTTGCCTCTCTATACGCCCAGATTGCCGGCCATCCAGTGGCTTCGCTATCCCGGCAGAAACTTCGTGCTACCGCTAAATCAGTTTTACGAAGCAGTTATCTGAACAATACCAGAGAATTTGCTTGACTGATATCAAGCTGCAGCAGAGAGTGACTTCAAAACACTAAGGAGCTGAAAAATGGCAGTAAAGATTGATAAGGACACTTGCATCGGCTGCGGAGCTTGCGTGGATGTATGCCCCGTAAGCGCACTGCACATGGAAAACGACAAGGCTGTAGTGGACGAAGGCACCTGCATTGATTGCGGCGCCTGCATCGCCACATGCCCTGTTCAGGCCATCAGCGAGTAAGCTAACCCGCTTTAATTCAGGTGGAGCAGATCTTAAAAAGACTACTCCACCTTTTGCTTATTAAAGGAGATATCATGAAACGCTTTGCACTATATCTTGTTGCCCTTTCCCTTTTTGTAAGCCTTTATGGCATAGATATATCCGGAAGTCAATCCGGTACCTGGGATCCAGCCAACAATCCGCACAACCTGGTGGGTGATGTTACCGTTCCTGCCGGCACCGTGCTGAACATCATGCCCGGAGTGATAGTTCAAGCCATGGGCAATTATCGGATCAATGCCGAAGGCACTATTGAAGCAATCGGTACAGAGACAGACAGCATCTTTTTCCTGAACGCCCAGGATCCGCCCAGCAATATGTGGAAGGGCTTGAGGCTGGAAAATGAAAGCCAGCAAAGCAACTTCATGCATATCGTGGTGGAGTATGCCGAATATGGGCTGAATGCCGTGGATTCTCCCATGGAAGTATCCTATAGCCGCTTCAGCCATAATCAGCGGGGACTTCATCTCTATGGCATCGGAAACAGTAATCCTGCTGTCATGAATGTGCACCACAACCTTATCGAGCATACCATGCAAAACGGCATCCTGATTCCCCAGAACAGCAATGCCTGGGTGCATCACAATGAAGTGCGCTACAATGGGACCGTTACACAATATTACGGTGCCATCCAGCTTTCCAACCAATCCACCGGCGGGGCCAACAATCCCATCATCGAACATAACTATATTCACGATAACTATAAACAGGGCATCACGGCCTGGGACGTAGTGGGAGCCGGAGCCATCAACCCCACCATTCGCTTCAACCACATCGAAGGCAACCTCACGGGAATCTATCTTTTAAATGCCAGCGGGATCGTGCACAATAATACCATCATCAACAACTTCATCCCCGGTGATACCAATAGCGGGGCGGGCATGATGATCGGAGGCGCCACTTCCACACCCCATATCGCAGAAAATGTTCTTACCGGAAACTTCACAGCTTTCTATATCACCAGCAATGCCATGCCGGTATTGGGAGATCTTTCAGAAAATCATCCCTGGGCGCACGGCCAAAACGTGATTCAGGATAATATCGACGAGAGCAATACTTTGCACTCTGTGGTCTGCGCCAGCTATTCAAGCACGTCCAATGTGATCAAGGCAGAAAACAATGATTGGGGTGTTTATACCCCTGCAGAGATCGCCATTGGCATCATGGACAGCAATGATAGTGCAGCCTTGCCTACGGTGGATTTTGAGCCCTGGTTCGAGCCTCAGACAGGCATCACAATCACTGGTTCATATAGCTGGGATACTGATGATTACAGTGAGTTCATGCCCGGCGAACTGAAGCTGCTGCTCTTTGATCCGGTAAACCGTAAAACCGTGGAAGCTCACGTGTTGCAGGAAAACCCTTTCAGCATCACCAGCGAAATCGACGTGAACTTCATCCCCATCATCACGGCTGTGGATCCAAGCCGGGAAATCTGGGCTGCTGCAGGCGATTTGGAAAACCCCAGCTATTTCGATCCCGAAAGCGGAACTGTGGAGCTGGGTGATATATACATCAATGCCTGGCAGCAGTATCACACGGCCCTCAAGGGTGAAGCGGAAATCATCGAAGGCAGAGAGGTTTACCCTGTTTTCAACAGCTTCCTGTTCTTTCAATACACCAGCATCGATTATTTCTACGATGAAGGGGATTACCGCTATATCTACAAACAAGGCTATGATGCCGATGGCACCTGGCAGGAAGTTACTTTTGGCTGGGGACAGGTTTACAACAAGATCCACAATATGGCGCACGGTGAAAGCTGGATGCAAAACTATGCCGAAGATGGCGTTCCCATCCAGAGATCGGTGCAATGCTATATCGACAACGATGCCGGAATCAGTTTATTGACCCGCAACATGGACAACAGTATTCATTCCCAGACCTTTTGGGGTTATGCTATGAGCTTTGAGCATGAGTATCCTTATGATGATCAGGCTTTCGCCGATCGCTATCTGGACATCGTGGAGGTCGAACCGGGTGTGGTGAGAAAGTATCACCGCCAGAACAGCGCTAACCCTATACCTGTATTCAGATTGAGCGCAGCACCGGTGTGCGGCGATGATTGTTTCGCCATGGATTTTTGGTGGCAAGCGCCAGCTAGCGACGGTAGTGAATACGTCACTTATAAAGTCTTTATGCGAAACAGCGATGGCGAGGAACAGCTGATTGGCACGGTGGACTTCATGGAAAATACCTTCCATGCCGCGGATGTTACCGAATCCGGCCCATGCTGGTTTTGGGTGGAAGCCAATACTGCTGGCGGACAGACTATCAGTAGCGATGAGGTAACCTTCGAATTCCCCGTATCAAACAGTGATCTGGTTCAGCTGCCGGAATTGAGCATCTATCCCAATCCGGTGAGCTTCACAGCTGGCAATACCCTGATGTTGAAGCATAAAGGCCTGGAAAATCCCAAGCTCAAGGTCTATAACATCCGGGGGCAGCAGGTGTATCAAAGTACTATGGATCCCAAGCAGCACCAGTGGCTTGGCTTGGATCATCGCGGCAAAAAAGTGGCCAGTGGCATCTATATGCTGAAGATCGAAAGTGCCAATCAGCCTGCTATCTCCCGCAAGATCATGATCCTCCGTTAGGAAGCTAAAACATGAATAGAACCACCCAGGCAATACAATACCACGATTCGGGATTCAATTGCGCGCAGAGCGTACTGACTGCCTTTGCCGAAGATCTGGGTCTATCCCCGGCCCTGGCGCTCAGGCTGGCTTCAACTTTTGGTGGAGGCATGAGAATGGCTGCCACCTGTGGAGCTCTCACCGGAGCGTTGATGGCGCTGGGTCTGGCTCATGGTTTTTCCCGGCCCGACCCGCCGGACAAGCAAAGGATAGAGTCCCTTACCCGTGAATTGACAAAGCGGTGGCGAAAGGAGATCGGGCCTACGGATTGTAAGGACATCCTGGGCTACGATGTTAGCGATCCCATCCAAAAAGAAGCGGCAAAAAAAGCCGGAGTTTTTGATGCACATTGCCATGTTTGCATCGCTAAAGCCACCGACATTTTGTGCTCAATGCTTGCCGAATTTGCATAAATCACAAAGCAGGCTAGCTTATCGTTTAATCCCGATAGATGCTTGCCGATCAATATTAAAGACTACAAACAGGAGGATATAATGTCCGAAATTATCTATATTAAAGGCCGTGAGATACTGGATTCACGGGGAAATCCCACCGTGGAAGCTGATATACACTTGGAAAGTGGCGTGATCGCCAGGGCTGCTGTGCCCAGTGGCGCATCCACCGGCGAACGCGAAGCCATCGAATTGCGTGATGGCGACAAAAACCGCTACCAAGGCAAAGGTGTATTGAAAGCCGTGCAAAACATCGATGAGATCATTGCCACTGAGCTTTTGGGCATGGAAGCAATTCAACAAGCTACCCTGGACAAGATGATGCTGGAGCTTGATGCCACCGAAAACAAGGCGAAGCTGGGTGCCAATGCCATCCTCGCCGTATCCATGGCTGCTGCACGGGCTTCCGCCATCGAGCTGGATATTCCGCTTTACCGCTATCTGGGTGGGGTGAACGCCCTTACCTTGCCGGTACCCATGAGTAACATCATCAATGGCGGCGAACATGCCGACAACAACGTTGATATCCAAGAGTTTATGGTAATGCCCCTGGGCGCTGCCAGCTTCCGTGAAGCCCTAAGAATGAATGCCGAAGTATTCCACGCCCTGAAAGCTATTCTCAAAGGACGTGGCTTGGCCACCTCTGTAGGCGATGAAGGCGGTTTTGCCCCCAATCTGGCGTCCAATGAAGAGGCTCTGATCGTGATCGTGGAAGCCATCACCAAAGCCGGATACAAACCCGGCGAAGACGTCTATATCGCGCTGGATGCGGCAGCATCTTCCTTTGTGCAAAAGGACGGCAAATATGCCATCGACGGCAAGATGCTCAGCAGCGATGAACTGATCAGTTATTATGAAGGCCTTATCGCCAAATACCCGATCTGCTCCATCGAAGACGGTTTGGCAGAAAACGATTGGGAAGGCTGGGGTGTGATGAACAAGCGTTTGGGTTCCAAGATCCAGCTGGTGGGCGACGACCTGCTGGTTACCAATACCAGGCTCATCAAGCGCGGCATCAAAGAGAAGCTGGCCAATTCCGTGCTGATCAAGCTGAACCAGATTGGCAGTGTTACCGAAACCATCGATGCCATCAATACCGCCCACAAAGCGGGATGGACCTGCGTAGTATCCCATCGCAGCGGTGAAACCGGAGATACCTTTATTGCCGATCTCGCTGTCGCCATGAATACCGGACAGATCAAGACCGGTTCCATCTCCCGCAGCGAACGTGTGGATAAATACAACCAACTGCTCAGAATAGAAGAAGAACTGGGTGAAGCCGCATGTTTCCCCGGAAAATCTGTGATCAAACAGCTTGGATAATCCAGCCTGAAATACAATTAAGCCCGGAGCTATATGCATCCGGGCTTTTTTTATACTGTTTCTGGGTTTTCCCCGATAATTACTGGCCTCTCAAGCATCAGATTGTGCAGGATGGCTAAGGCATTGATAGCAGAGCACCTTGTTTTTGCCAGTGCGTTTGGCTTCATACAAAGCAATATCCGCTTCCTTGACAACATAATTCCGCTCGCACTGCCCCTTACAGTAGGTCATTCCGATGGAAATACTGAGCTTCACCTGCTGGCCATTGCACTTCAGATCAATTTCCTCCACCCGCCTACGAATACGGTCCAGCACTATCTGAGAGCCTTCTAATGAAGTTTCGGGAAGTACAAAGAGAAACTCCTCGCCACCCCAACGTCCCACATGATCCATGGACCGGATGCCATTGCGCAAAACTATGGACAAGGCCTTTAGAGCTTCATCCCCACAATCATGCCCATAGGTATCGTTTACCTTCTTAAAATCATCGATATCGGCGATGGCCACTGTAAAACCTCTCTTGGTGCGGCTGCTACGCAGTAATTCCTGGTCCAAGGCTTCGTCCAGGACCCTGCGGTTATTGAGCCCGGTCAGTTCATCCTTACGAGCCAGAAGGCTAAGCTTTTCATTGGCCTGCTTCAGCTCAATATTGGCACGGGTTAGCTCGTAATTGAGCTGAGAAAGATTATCTTCTGCTGCTATCAGGGGATCGATGTTTACAAACATGCCCAAAACACCCAGCACCTGCTTGTCCTTATCTATTATTGTGGAAACATGAAGATCTGCCCAGATGATATCTCCGGATTTACAGAGGTATCGGCGTTGCACCCGAAGACTGCTGAGCTCTCCACTGATCAATTTATCGTAATTCATCATGCTCTGGGCACGGTCTTCGGCAGGAGTTACATCAGAGATTGTAAGGTGTTTGGCTTCTTGCGCAGAATAGCCTAGCATCCTGCTCCAGGAAGGGTTTACGATTTTGTAGGCACCCAGAATATCGGTAAGCCCGATTGCCACTACCGAAGAGTTAAAAATACGCGAATACAATTCTTCGGGTTGGAGTATGCTCATATTGCCTCCTGTATGGGTTTATGGGGCCCGGATAAGCCCGGACCCCATATATAAGAGCTTATTCTGCTTCGGCAGGAGGACTGTAGCTGCGGCTGGAAAGATCCCTGTCGATCATCATGATGCCGTGGCCGTGTTCACCTACCATCTTCAGCATGTTTACGATTTTATCCACAGAGGATTCTTCTTCTACCTGTTCATCCACATACCATTGCAAGAAGCTGCGGGTAGCATGATCATTCTCTTTGATCGCCAGATCCATCAGCTGGTTGATGCTTTTGCTGATAAAGCGTTCATGCTCCAGAGCCATACTGAAAGCCTTTAGCGGATTCTCAAAGTCCACTGCAGGACCCTCGATGGGCATCAGCTGTACTTTGCCGCCACGCTCGATCAGGTAAGAAAAAAACTTCATGGCATGAAAGTGTTCTTCCTGAGCTTGAGCACTCATCCAGTTTGCCATGCCATCCAGGCTTTGGTCTGCAAACCAAGCTTGCATTGAAATGTACAGGTACTCCGAAAAGAGTTCCTTGTTTATCTGTTCATTGATCGCTTTCACGAGTTTTTTGCTAATCATGTTTCCTCCATATCGCTTATTTTTGGGGATCAGGCCAGTGCAGTATGCCCTCTGGCAAGCCCCATCGCATGAGGTGCTGAGCGCATTTGCTGTGCACTGATCTCCGGCTTAAATACAATATATCCCATGCCGCAAAAAAACCTAACACTTTATTGCCCAAGACATCATAAATATCCTAAAAGCTGGGAGATTGCACCATTTCTTGCATCTTAGAGCTTCAGATACATTCAATGGACACCATAAAAGAAGGAGGCAACATGGCCTCAAGTAAGCAAAATATGGACTACCTGCTGGAAAAAATGAACGCCCTGGGCGGCATTTATGCCCGCAAGATGTTTGGAGAATACGGGATATACTACCGCGACAAAGTGGTAGCAATGCTCTGCGATGATCAGCTCTTCATCAAGCCCACCGTTGCGGGAAAGGCCTTTTTGGAAAATCCCGAATATGCCCCGCCCTATCCCGGAGCCAAGGAGTATTTCCTGATCCCCGAAGAAGATTGGGACGATAGCTCCCTGCTCTGCGAATTGATCCGTCTCAGCGAACCGGAGATCAAAGCCCCGCAGAAGCGCAAAAAGAAGGCTTGAGCATTGAACCCTGTTTCAGAACGCATCATTCGGGTACTAATGGCCATACCCCGCGGTAAGGTTGCCACCTATGCCCAGGTCGCGCGTCTGGCAGATTGCCCCAATGGCGCACGCCAGGTTGCCCGCATTTTGCATAGTTGCAGTGCCCAATATCAGCTGCCCTGGCATCGGGTGATCAAAGCCAATGCCATGATAGCCCTGGCTCCTGAATCCGGCGGAACAGAACAAGCTGCCCGGCTGGAATCTGAAGGCATAGAGGTATCCCGCTATGGCAAGATTAGTCTGGAAAAATACGCTTGGAATCCCAAGGAGAAACTATGACAGAATACAAATCCCGGCTCGTCAAAGAGCTCTGTGATCAGTTGAAAAATATGCCCGAGGTACTGGCAATCTGGGAAGGAGGTTCTGCTGCCACAGGTTTTGAGGATGAATGCTCGGATCTGGATCTTACTATCGTAACCGGTGGCAAAAATGGCGATCTCATCTTTGCCATCCTGGATAGTTTGCTGGATTCCCAGCACGGCATTGCCCGCAGATTTCGAGTCCCGGAGCCATCCTGGCACGGCATGAGCCAATGCGTATATCTGCTGCAGGATAGCCCGGAATTCTTTTACTGCGATATCTGCACGGTTGAGAAGGATAATCCCCACAAGCTTAGTGAAAATGATCGCCATGGAAAAGCCCGGATCCATTATGATCCACAGGGACTGTGTGTGGATTCACTTACCGATCCTGCCGAATTGCAAACCATCGCCCGCCGTGTATGGGATAGCGCAACCGCAGTGGATTTCATCTTCGAAATAGAACTGGCCAAAGCCCTGTATCGGGGCAATTATATCGATTGCGCCAGCATCTATCACACCTTTCTGCAGCGCTGTCTGATCCCACTGATGAACCTCAAACACCGCCCCACCAAAGCCGATTTTGGCCTGCGCTACATTCCGCGCGAGTATCCCCAAAACGCCATCGATGAAGTGGATACTTTGCTCAGATTGGGATCCCTCGAAGAGTTGAAAACGAAAGCTCTGCATATGCTGAGTATGTATCAGGAAATCAAGCAGGAGCTACAGCCAAAGTTCCAGTAAGCCTTGACGCCTGGCCTGGCCCTTAACATTGGGCAATTGCACCACTTTCCCTGCCGCAAGCTGAGAAAATCCTTTACAAAATGCCTGAGCCCTGATCTGATAGCACAGAGGTGATAATATGGATAAAGACCTTGTTCAAAGCGGGATTCACCGCTTCACACAGATAAGTTTTTTCTTGAATGGAGAAGCTAAAACCCTGCTGATAGCGCCCGGACTCAGCAGCCTGGATCTATTGAACAAAGAATTGCATATGTATGGCACCAAATGCAGTTGCAATGAAGGTGATTGCGGCGCCTGCACGGTAGTATTGGCCAGAGCTTTTGAAGGCAGCATCATCTATGAAGCGGTAAACTCCTGTTTATACCCCGCTGCTCGTTTGCATGGCAAGCATCTGATCAGCATTGAAGGCCTCAGTCAGGATGAAGAACTGCACCCCATCCAAAAGGCAATTTTGGATCACCATGCCAGTCAATGCGGCTACTGCACTCCCGGGTTCGTAATGAGTATGTTTGCCCTCTTCGCCTCCATTTCCAATCCCGATACCCAGACCATTATGGCCGCCCTGGAAGGCAATCTCTGCCGTTGTACCGGGTATCAATCCATATTGGAAGCAGCCAAAGAGCTCTCCGCTACTCACACACCGTCAGATATCGTGCCGAAGTGGTGCCGTGATGTGGAACCCTTGCTTTTTGCCTTTGATGCTGCCCCAGAATCCCTGAACCGTAGTACAGACAGATACTATCTGGTGGATAACTATTACAAAGCCTGCAGCATACCAGAGCTGAAGACCCTGATGGCAGCGCATCCTGATGCAGCTTTGATCGCTGGTGGGACGGACATCATGGTGCAGGTGAATATATCCCGCAAGCAGTTTCATGGCCTGATTGATCTGGGCGATATCCCGGAATTGCAAAAGATCTGTCTGCAACGGGACGGACTGCATATCGGGGCAGGCGTAACCTATACCCAGCTCATGGATTCCGGCATAGTTCGCTGTGATTATCCCAGTCTGGTAGAAATCAGTAGCTTGATTGCCTCAAAGCAGATCCGTAATTTTGGCACCTTGGCCGGAAATATTGCAAATGCCTCCCCAGTGGGGGATTCCCTGCCCCTGCTTCTGGTTTACGATGCCATTCTGCGCCTGGATGCGGCAAATGAAGAGCGTTTGCTGCCCTTGAAAGACTTTTTCCTGTCCTATCGCAAGACTGCCCTTAAGGCGGGCGAATACATCCGCGAAATCATCCTGCCTCCGCTGCCTCGCAACGCATTTATCCGCGTTCTGAAGAGTGCCAAACGCAAATCTGTGGATATCGCATCGGTATCCTCAGCCATCAGGATAGAGCGCGATGCCGCCTGCATCAGCCGGGCAGTGCTGGCTTTTGGCGGAGTGGCTGCCACACCGGTAGTTAGCGCCGTATTCGCAGAGAGTATGCAGCGTGATCCCCTGCCGGAAGCTTTGCAGCTTGCTGCCGAAGTTGCTGCCGAATTTGCGCCGCTTTCCGATGTCCGCGGCAGTGCTGAATATCGAAAACAGATGATTATAAACCACGTACTTACATATCTGGAGGAGATCCATGGCTAAATTACCCTGGCACATCAGCGGCAGATTGCATGTACGCGGAAAATCCCGCTTTATTGGAGACGAAGCCCCACTTTCCGGGATGTTGTATGCCAAGTTCTTCTTTTCCCCCATTGCCCATGCCAAAATCCTGAAGCTTTTTCTGGACGAAGCCAGGGCTGCTCCGGGAGTATTTGCAGTGCTTACTCATTCTGATATCACCGGGGAAAATATGATCGGCCATGTGATCAAGGATGAACCGCTGTTTCCCGAACATGAAATCATGTATTGGCACCAGCCTCTAGCCATGGTGCTGGCTGAGGATGAATCCCTGGCAGAGCATGCTCTAAGCCTGATCAAGCTGGAGTATGAAGAGCTGAAGCCGGTATTGGAAATACCCGAAGCAGATGCCCTGGGACAATGGTATATTCCAGAGCGTAAGATCGAGTGCGGAGATCCCTCCCAAGCTTTGCAGGATAGCCCTCACACTCTTTGTGGCAGCTCTTACAGCGGGGGACAGGAACACTTCTATATGGAAAGCCAGAGGGTAAGAGCCATCCCCTATGAAAATGAGCAGATTTTGCTGCTCTGCGCCACGCAAAGCACCATGGAAGTGCAGGAA
>Ga0265294_10009909_pt1 | contig 10914 bp, 13 predicted proteins | sample MunlanPumphouse3_FD_192504 | JGI IMG/M metagenome (GOLD analysis project Ga0265294, IMG submission 192504) | Groundwater microbial communities from a municipal landfill in Southern Ontario, Canada - Pumphouse #3 | ecosystem: Environmental > Aquatic > Deep subsurface > Groundwater | place...
GCTATGGGGCTCGGTTGCTTTTAATTCAAGGGTAAAATAAGAGGAGCGATGCTGCGCTCCGCAACGGCGGAGCGTGAAGCAGCATCGCTCCAGTTTTAGAGTTAAAAAACAAACAATCATAGAAAGAGAGGTAGTTATTTTCGAGTTCTTTTCAATTGCAGGTGCATCAGGTAATAGTGAGGGCATGGCAGAATTAAATAAATTTATATCAACTAATAGGATAATTAAAATAGATAAGTTATTTGATAGTAGTTTAGGATGTTGGTTATTTTGCATTGAGTACATAGCATCTGCGGGCGGGTCTAGTAGCGGTGCGTTTAAGAGGAAAGAAAAGATTGACTATAAATCTATTTTATCTCAGGAGGAGTATGGGCGATTTATCCGGTGGAAAACAGTACGTGATGTTGTAGCTGCACGGATTAACTTGAAGTGCTACGAAGTGTTTTATAACGAGGAGATAGCGGAGTTATCCAAGAAGAGTACGGTATCTATTGAAGATTTAAAGGGGCTAAGGACATTTGATGATGCGAAGATAACCAAGATGGGAGAAGTACTTATAGACTTATTTAACAAGGGGACTCCGCAGCAGTCGTAGCTATATTAAGTGGGGGTTCGGATGAAGAGACTAGGTAACATATTTGATTCGATTTTATCACTAGATAACTTAAAGTTAGCCTTTTATAAGGCGCAGAAGAGGAAAACGTTATTACCTGATGTAGTAGCTTTTAGGAATAACCTGGATGTGGAATTGTCACAGATTCGTACTGAGTTAGAGTCGGGGTTGTATAGGCCGTCTGAGTATAGGCGATTCATTATCCGTGAACCAAAGGAGCGGTTAATTTGCGCTGCACCATTTAGGGATAGGGTTGTGCATCATGCATTGATGAATTTGTGTGAGGGTAGGTTTGAGCAGCATTTAATCCCGCATACCTGTGCATGTCGTAAAGGGAAGGGCACAGACTATGCTTTAAAGATAGCTAGAGATTTTAAAAAGAAGTGGTTCTTGAAGTTGGATATTCATAAGTACTTTGATAGTATCAGTCATGATAAGATGTATAACCATTTAGAAACGTTATTTAAAGATAAAAGGTTGCTTAGTGTGTTCAGGGTGATTTTAGATTCGTATGAGACTGTATCAGGTCGTGGTATTCCAATTGGTAACTTAACCTCACAATATTTCGCTAATGCGTTTTTATCGAACTTGGACCATTACATAAAAGAAAAACTACGATGTACTGAGTACGTGCGATATATGGATGACTTTGTACTTTGTTCAAATGACAAGGAACAGTTAAAGGACTGGTTAGGAATAGTGCGTGAAAAGGTACAGCAGATTGGTTTAGAGTTGAATAAACCTTTTATGAATCGGGTGTGTCATGGGTTTCCGTTTATCGGTTACCGCATATCATTTGGGAATGTACGGTTAGGGTTGCGTGCTAAGAAGAGGTTTAGGAAGAAGTATAAGTTCGCTGAGCATCAGTTGAATAAGGGGTTCTGGGACTCAGTTGAGTATAGGTCACATGTATCTCCTCTGGTAGCCTGTTTGAAGAGAGCTGAACATGAACGATTTTTTACAAGGGTGGTTGGTTTTTAAAACTGACTCTGCGTCGAACCGTGTGATACGTGGTGGTAACTACAACAACAGTGCTCGGAACTGTCGATGTGGTCATCGTAACAACGATAACGGGTCGAATCGGAACAACAACTATGGGGCTCGGTTGCTTTTCAAAGAGCTTATTTTACGCTTTCTGAAAGGGAAGTGTACTTTAAACCAACTAATCACCTATCCAAGTCTGATTGTGGATAAAAGATTGTCTACTTCTGTTGCTGGTAGTTTATCGAAAGCCACAGAAGTCTGCGAGCATGGAGAATTATTATGGCGTATTCTGAGAGGTTAGTTAAGAGGGATGTGTCGGGTAAGACAGCTCCTATTGAGGCGGGGGATGCGAGGACACTGATTGGGGTGCCTCCTATCTCTCATGCGTCTTCAGGAACAACTTATGGGGTAGCTGGGGTAGGTGTGTATGGTCATGCGCAGGCATCTGCAACCTTACCTATAGCGAACAGTGGGGTAGGGAATGTTGGGATTGAGACATCAGCATTTGCTCGGGGGGACCATTATCACCCTGAGATAACTTCTGTGTTACAAGCGAGTAGGCTTTCCACAGGCAGGTATATAGGGATAGGAGGAGGAGTAACGGCTGAGGCATCTCAATTTAACGGGGAGTCGGATTTGATTTTACAGGTAAGTAGTGTCAGTGCGGATTATCTGACTGGGTTGGTTCCGGTGACGGTATTGCCTGTGGGAGATGGTAGTGATCAGGTAGCATCTGGGGATCATACCCATCTTTATGCAGCTAGTGGTTCTGTAGGTGGAGCAGCTAATCTCACGGTTTCTTCTGCCACTACAGCAGCATCGACATACTATATTGTGGGTGTTACTGGGGCAAGCGCAGCACTGAATTATTCGACAGGTATCTCCTATAACGCATCGACAAAGATTCTTACTGCAACAGAATTTTCTGGAAACCTTACGGGTAATGTAACAGGTAACTGTACAGGTTCTTCAGGCTCTTGTACAGGAAACGCAGCTACGGCCACTTCCGCAGGAACATGTACGGGTAATGCTGCAACTGCAACTAAGCTAGCAGCACAGGTAGCGATATCAATAGGAGGTTCATCTAAAAACTTTGATGGGTCAGGAGGGATTATCTGGACACTCCCTGAGATTGGTGCTGCAGCATCTACGCATTATCATGCTGCAAGTGCAATCAATTCTGGGCAGGTGACAGTTCCTTATGGAGGGACAGGAGTAGCAACATTTACTTTGAACGGGGTACTTTACGGGAATGGAACTGGAGCGATCCAGGCAACTGTAGCAGGGACAAATGGGCAGTTGCTAGCTGCTAATTCAAGTGGGGTGCCTACGTTTACTACTGTGAATTATGCACTGAGTGGTTCTGTAGGAGGCCCTGCATCCACAACGGTTTCAACTTCATCATCGACAAATGCTAGTTATTCCATTGTAGGTGTAACAGCAGCAAGCGGACAGCTCTATTTTAATTCGGGGGTCTCGTTTAATCCTTCGACTGCTACCCTGTCAGCGACAACATTCTCCGGATCATTAAGCGGTGGGTCTGTATCTTGTACAACACTGAACGCATCCAGCACAAGCACACTGACAGGGAATGTAGGGATAGGTGCATCGTCAAGTGCATATTACAATTTATATGTATATGGTGAGAAGGCAATCTCAGCTGGGGGTACATACATGGGGTGTTATGTCTTATCTAAGTTTTCTACTTCTATCAGTTCTGGGACACGTCAGGGGATAGGATTAAACTGTCAGGCGTGGGGTGTGAGTGGTACAGAGTCAATGACAAAGTTAAAGGCGCTTGACGCAAAAGCGTATATTATCACTGGGTCAAGTGTGACTGATGTGTATGCGATTAACGCAACTGTGCAGTTGGACGGAGGCACAGCGACTAATTTATACTGCTTATACTTGGGTAGAGAAGGTTCAGCAACACCCTCTGGTAATAACTACGGAATCTATCAGGCAGACACTGTAGCAAGGAACGTATTTAAAGGGTACTGTCAGTTCGACGGTGGGACAAACTTGGGTTCTGGTGGAGGTCGTATCCGAAACTACAGATACATGTCAGAATCCAATACAGTGGATCATACAGCAGGTACAGATACACTTGTTATATATGAATATGATAATCCGTATGGTGCTGCCAATGTTACTTTGACATTGCCAACAGCAACAGGGAGTGTATCAACAGGTGATGTGATTATGGTTTATAACTGTGGGGTAGATAACGTCACACTTGCTTCTGCTACCTCGAGTAAGATTAAGTCGTTTGAGTACAATGCAACACCTGTTTCCAGTAAGAGTTTTTCCTATTTTCCTGAGCTAGCGCATGCTGTTTGGGATGGGACACACTGGCGTGTTAATTTCATATCTTTGTACTAGTATGGTATCAAATAATAGATTGTTAAAAAGGCGGTTGCTTGTGCGTGGGCATTGTGACTCCTTCTCTGGGTACGGCCAGTTATTCTGTGGGTTAGTTCGAGGATTAAAAGATTATGGGTTTGACCTGGTTGTCCGGCCAACATGTGTGGATGAGCGTTATGGGCCACTGGGTGATGATATAAAGAGCTTGTTATGGCAGAATGAACCAGCGATCCAGCGTGAGCTACTTGTTCATTTACCTCGAGGTTCTTTTCCGAATAAGAAAGCTGTGCTCTGGTTTACTATGTGGGAGAGTGCAAGGCTTAAACCTACCTGGGTAGAGTTTCTAAATGATAGTAAAGCTGTGATAGTCCCGAACGCCTGGAATGCAAGCACGTTTAGTGCATCAGGCGTTGATTCACCTATACATAAGGTGCCACTTTTTATAGATAGGAATATCTATGGATATAAGGAGATGCGTAAGAGTGGTACATTCATTTTTGGGTGTGGCGGTAGAACCGTGTACGGTGGGTGCAGGAAGGGTCTGGACAGGTTAGTTAAATTATTCAAGAGAGCGTTCCCGGACGAGAGAGGTGTACAGCTCTGGATAAAGACATTACCTGATTGTGAGATAGATGATCCAAAGGATAGCCGGGTACGAATTTGGAAGGATTATTTAACTGATAGTATGATGGCTGACTGGTACTCAAAGCTACACTGTTTTGTGAGTGTATCGTCTGGGGAAGGCTGGGGGTTCATGCAGCATCAGGCGATGAGTGTAGGTAGGCCATTGATATCAGCCAGATACTCAGGTGTATCAGAGTTCTTTGACGGTGAATCGTCTGGGTTCCCGCTTGAGTACACATTTGAGCAGGCAACAGATATTTATAAGGAGCATGGTATCTGGGGTGTGCCAACAGACGAATCTGTGATACGGAGTATGAGAATAGCGTATGGTAATCTGGACCTGTGTGAAAGCAAGGGATGGAATGCGTCAAAGAGGGTGAGCGAGTTTACAATTGAGAACACAATCAATAAGTTAGTACCGTTGATTGAGAAGTACGAGATATCACGATGAAAGCGATTTGTATACCTGCAAAGGGAAGACCAACACGATTAAAACAGCTTGTAGCAAGCCTGAATAAGGCTGGGCTATCTGAGCACGGGTATAAGTTGTTTGTGGGTGTTGAGCCTGGGGATGAGACAGTGAATCGGGTATGTCTTGAGTATCCGTCGTTAGGCATCCTGTACAACAGTGTGACAAAAGGTCGTGGTTGGAATCATTATGCCGTTGCACAGTATGCCTTTGAGCTCTGTGCAAAGATGGTTGTGTTTCTTGAGGCAGACCTGATAGTAGCTTCGGATACATTGGAATTGTGCGATTGGTTCTTTGAGCGGAGAGATGAATACTATGGAATGAGTTTACTCTCTCCGGTGCTTGAGGATGGGTACAGGCGTAAGAAAACTGGAATAGTTGAGGTCGGGTTTGTATCGAGGTTTTGTATGGTTTATGGAAGAGATTCCTGGTATAAGACTATACAGCCAGGCTGGATGTACAATGGGCAGGGCTGGGATGCTGCGAGGGAGAATGATGTGTTCTACTCTAAGAAGCGTGTATTAAGTCCGGAGGTCTCACGCATACAGCATCCTGGGTGTGTAGACAGTAGTGTTTTAACTGAGGAGGAAAGTAACGATATCTTTTATGGAGATATCTTTTTCGAGGCTGACACTGGGGATGAGCATCCATTAGCGTATAGTATCAGTAGACCTGCGGGTACAGTAATAAGAAGGTAGATTTTTTTAGTATGGAACTGAAAAGAACAAAACTGTTAGTATTAAATAATGCTTTGTCACGCTTGGACAGTACAGCTGAAGGCGATGATAAAGGTAAGACAAGATATAAGTTTAGTGCAAAGGTTATATTTGCATTATATAGAAACTTATGCAAAACAAGGGATTACGCTGAAGATATTGAAAAGACACGGTTAGCCGTAGTGAAGAAGTATCTTGAGGGTAATGAGCAGAATGTGCCTGACAAGAACATTCCTAGATTTAGTGAGGAGTGGACGAAGTTTCTGGATGCGACGGATAAATTCGCTCTGGAGCAGGTTAAGCTGTCTGAGCTCGATCTGGAGAAGAATCCAATCCCACTTAACATTCTGGTTGACCTGAGCTGTATTCTGATTGACGACACAGTCAGTGTACCTGCTGAGGAACCAGCAGAAAAAGAAGCGAAGTGATACTGAGAAGTATCCTTTATAGTAGTTAAAAGGTACAGCATGGGAGTGTGTGTTGAGAGGGTTGGCATACACTCCCTTTTAGGTTTAAGAGAAGATGAGTAGTGTATGAAGTACGTATTGATTTTATGTTTGGGTGTAATAGCTATGTCAGGGTGTCATAGCTATACTTTTAAAGGGAGTAAGTTAGCGAAGGAAGAAGAAAAGCTGGGAACGGTTTTATTAGATTTATCAGAGCGACAGAAACAGCTTACAACAGCGACACTGGATGTATTGACGGCTCCGGGTGCACCTGAGACGAATGCGAATGTGTTAGTAGCGACTGAGCTGGCTCGGGGGAACCAGACATTGTCAGGGACGCCTATGTACAGAATGGATATTAAACCTATCCTGTGTGATGTGCGGAAGATGATGGTGAGTCTGAGTCCGGAGACGAACAGGTTAAGTCTGGAAGAGATGATGCAGGATATGCAGGTAGGAATGACAAATCAGGCGTGGGTCGGGATGCAGGAATCGTTAAGGGAGGATGGGAAACTTTTGGAGGAAGTACGAGATAGTAGAGAAGAAGTACAAAAGGCTGAGGATGCACTTGTAAGTAAGGCAGCTTTTCAGGAAAAGCTAGAGGTTAAGCAGTTCTGGAAGTCGACAGGGTTTTGGACAAAGGTGGTGGTGGTTGTAGGAGGGTTTATAGCATTGTGTATATTTGTTCCGGCTGTTCTGCCTATATTTGGTTCAGTGTTGGCATTTATCATAGGTAAGATACCTAGCCTGATCAATATGGTGGGTGTAGTTGGAAAGGGTACACTGGATGCGGTTATTGAGGGGGTAGGGAACGGAAAGAAAGCTGCAAAAGAAATTGATGCAAAAAGTGTGTTATCAACTGGAAAAGCGTCTTATAGTAGTGATGAGGTACTGAATATGTTAGAATCGTTCAAGGCGAAACTGATTAACACCTACAAGGTTAATTTATCCGCTACGACGTCTGACACTGATAAGAGTATCATATCAACAAGAGAACAGGTTGTAGTCGGTAGAGACCTGAAAGTTTAATGGAAAGGGTATGTATGTGTGGGACAAGTTGTTTTATTTTAGGGGTAATATGTACAGTGTTTTTGGCGGTTTTAGTTTATAGTTTTAGGGGTTAAGGGCAGTGAGCGAATTGAACGGGTATCACAGTTATTGGAGTAAGCCAAGACTGGCACAGGGGCAGCGGTTAAGTATCTCTGATTATGAGCTGTTGACAATGGGGTTGTCGGCAGCTCATTTTAGAAAGCTTGGTCATAAAATGACACTGGTGACTGACTCAATAGGAGCTAAGTTTTATGAGCAGCTAGGGGTAACATGTCTGTATGACGAGGTATTGACTGAATTGGATAAGGTGGTAGGGGTTGATCCCAATGTCTTCTGGGCAGCAGGAAAGCTGTACGCATACGAGCTCATGCCTACACCAAGTATGTCAATTGATCTGGATGCTGTGGTCTGGTGCATTCCTGAAGACATGGATGAGCATGTGTATGATGTGGGGGTGCTACATGAGGACTTCTCTGACTGGGACTGTTACCATTCAAGTAAGGAGCTGTACGGTGACCTGGGATTTAAGTCAGGTAGCTGGGACTGGGATGTGATTCCATACAACGTTGGGGTGCTTTGGTTTAACAATGACATGCTTGTGTCAATGTATGTATCTTTGTCACAGGCATTCATGGAAAACTACACACGGTTTTACACACGAGAGATGATGACTAAGCGGTCTAGAGGTCTTGTTAAGAAGGGGAGGCGGGCACGTGTGTTCGAGCAAATATTTGCAGAGCAGCAGCTTCTGAGTATGGTAGCAGACCGGGCAGGGGCGAGGGTATATAAGTTTACTGAGATTGATAAGAGCATTGACTACATTAAACCTAATAAGTACGTCTCGCATCTTTGGAGTATGAAAAGTGTATATAGAAGTGTTCCGGAGATAAAGGATGTGGTGGTGGCTGGGCTACTAAATAAGCTCGGTAAAGAATATAAAGATACGGAGAATTTAGTTGGGTGTGTTGAAAGAGCGTATAGTAAGAATGGAAGAATTATTGATGGGGATGCAATGGAGGGTCAGTTCAGGTTTAAAGACATGGTTACCAGTACGGGGCATTCAGGGAGTGATAGTGGGATTGTACGTGTTTTAGACGTGAGTGATGTACGGGGTGAGATAAAGGCGATTGAACCCTGTTTCGGTTTTGAACGTAATGTTCGGGAAGGGAGCAAGATTGTAATGGGTGAAACACTCTTATTAGGCGAGGGAAGTAGCTGTACAATATCAAATGGTAGAACGACCTTATCCGTTACGCCAAAGGGTAGAAGGTGTGATGAGAAGGGGTATGCAGTGTTACGTGTTGTCCGGGGAGAGACAGTGCCATGACAGGTCTGCATAGTTATTTTACTCAGCCAAGGTTCGCTGATGATGAGCCAAGGCGATTCTGGGCATTTGAGCTGTTGACTTGGGCAATGTCAATAATGACCTGGAAAAAGAACATGGGCGGAGACATTCTTTTTTATGGTGATGCAGGTGGGGTAGGTATAGTAAAGAAGCTCGGGTTCGACAGGTATTACAAGCGGGTAGTCGAGCTGCGGAATCCATTTGATCTAATCCATTCTAAGACATTCTGGGCAGCGGGTAAGCTCATTGCGATGCGTGAGTGTAATGCGTTCCCGGTCGTCTCTGTTGACCTGGACCTGATGGTCTGGAATCAGTTAAAGTTTCCGAAGGCTGATGTGGTAGGGTTAAACTATGATAACCCAGAGTTTTATGGTGTGGTAAGTGAGAAGTATCAGTATGACTTTTTCGGGTATAGCCTTCAGTCGCCTGCGATGAATGCGGGGATACTAGCTTTTTTCGATACTGATCTACTGGATATCTATACGGATGCAAGCCTGTACTTTATGAGACGGTTCTCAGGACGGGCAGGATTAGACACGGCAAGTATGGTGTTTGCGGAACAGAAGCTGGTGAGTGTGATTGCGGATCGGCTGGGGAAGAAGCGGGATGTACTTTTTGATGTGGGTGAGTGGAGTCGGTACAGGGTAATGAGTAAGGATGTAACGCATTTATGGGACACAAAAAAGTATTATGCAGGAGATAAGCAGATGCGGGATGCGTACATTACATGGCTGGGGGCGAGGATGGAATGTATTTCGGATGATTGGCTCCGGTCATGGTGGTTTGAGATGCGAATGAAGGGTGATGTAATATATATTTAGATAAGGAGAGAAAGAGAATGAGCTGTAGTAGTCAATGTTATATGGGAGAGAGTAGGCTGGACATGGTCAAGCAGGGCAGACTTGTTGGAATGAGTCCGAGGGTCTCTGTTAAGGTGATTGATGCAAATGGTGTACAGCGAGATGGCAAGGAAGGTATGCCTATCTATGATTGCGAGACCGTGAAGGCTATAGCGATAAGTCATGCACATGACATTATCAAATGTTATACAGTGCAGGTTAAGCGTGGGGGTGATTGGGTGGATGCAATTGATATCATGATTGCACCTCCAGTACGTCATTGGAGGCGTGACATGTTTTATTTGGCTGGGGATGTAAATAATACATTACTGGGCCATGTACTGAGAAGTCAGAGTTAATTTTATTGATAAGGAATAATTATGTTTGAGAAGAAAGACAGGAATGCAGCGATTGTAAAGATAACATTAAGCAGGAGCGTAACCGTGATGGAGGAAATCCCCACTAAAACAGTCCTGTTTGTGGAACTACCTGGGGGAAAGATACCGACGGGAGCATTTACAGGGAGGCTCAGTGATGGTAGGAGTATTACGATTCCAAAGGGTGGGTTTAAAGATATGCAGGTTGTAGTTAAACCCGGTGAAACTTATAATGATAAACTTTTGAAGTAGGGGATGTTACTCAAGGTTAAACCGTCTGAGGCGCAGGAGAGGGGTGCAGCGTTCTTGTTAGAGCGTGATGCAGGAGCGTTATTTTACGCTACTGGGAGTGGGAAGAGTGTGATCCAGATAATGGTAGCCTTTGCAGCACTGGAACATAAATTAGTAGATAAGTTTATCATTGTAGCTACTGTTTCGAGTGCGTTAGAGATAAAGAACGACTTTAAGATGCACACTGATGTTGTGCCCTTTGTGATTGACTCCATTGAGGATGTTGAGACGTTTGCAACAGACCCGAGCAATCAGATTGGTATTGTGAAGTACAATATGCTGATGCGAGTGGTATCCGTTGAGGGTAAGGTCCTGGGTGGGCTGAGCGAGCGAGGGAATCTAGCCTTGGGTAAGCTCTTTAATGGGCACCAGGTAGGGTTTAGTTTTGATGAGATACATACTTTAAAGAACCCAAAAGCGTCAGTGACCACATTCTACAGGTTACTCAGGGGGTATATGTCTCTTTGCTATGGGGTGACGGCTACGGGTGTGATGAGTAACATCTACGACCTGTATCATATTCTGAGTTTTATTAAGCCCGGATGCCTGGGTTCAATCTCAAAGTTCAATTCACTTTATGTGGACAGAGAGTTGAAGCTGCTGCCAAATGGGAGACGTATATGGGAGGTGCTTAGTTTAAAGAATCTCGAGGCCCTTGAAAAAGCAACGGCAGCAGTATCATTGAAGTATTATCCTGAGCGGGACGTTGAGTTTATCAAGATTGAGTCTGAGCTTGGGAATAAAGAGGAGTATCTGAAAGCTGCTAAGGGTATCCTGGAAGAGATTGAGAAAGAGA
>Ga0265294_10009913_pt1 | contig 10912 bp, 8 predicted proteins | sample MunlanPumphouse3_FD_192504 | JGI IMG/M metagenome (GOLD analysis project Ga0265294, IMG submission 192504) | Groundwater microbial communities from a municipal landfill in Southern Ontario, Canada - Pumphouse #3 | ecosystem: Environmental > Aquatic > Deep subsurface > Groundwater | place...
TCTGTTTAGCCAGTTTAGATTTTTCATCGCTTAACGAATCCACCAGGTTTAATATTGAAGCGGTCTGGCTGATACATTCATCCATCTGCTCCAAAAATTCATTTCCGTCCTCCCAGAGCCACTCCAATCCCCGGGTAAAATCCTTATTCAGATTCTCTATAATGGGTCTGGTTACTTCTTCAACCTTTTTGGTAAATATCTCATCACATATGGGTCTTATTTCGTCCATCATCGCGTCCAGTTCAGCTTTAAATTCAGAGGAGATGGTATCCTCCGGTACTGATACCTCCCGGACCTGGTTCTGTATACCCATGATACCCAGTACGGTTACTAATATGACGATAAATCCGGTCAGAAAGGAAAAGCCCCGGCTCAAGGCCAGAACCGTACTAACGTTTAAAATTAGTAAAATCCATAATGCTATCCATAATTTAGTATTATTTTTAATACTATCTTTTATGGAATCTATAGAGAACAATATCATTCACCTCAATGTATTTTATGTGATTAATATCGGTATATAGAATGGAAAACTTAATGTAATTATGGCTAAACATAAAAGCTCAATCTTTCCATATTAATCTTATCATAGCTTTTCATGTCATAAAAAGAATAAATTTCTTAAAAATGTAGGTTTTTAGCTGTAATAATTATTTTTTTTACCGCCATAAAAAAATACTAATGCATAGCTGCATTAGTCAGGTGAGATCTTATGCGATTATTTACTGTTTTTTGACAATATAGCACGTTATATATCGATTTAAACTATGCGTCTATTTATAAGGCATCTTACAAACATGGGCCCTTTATGTATGGCCCGAAAATAACGGTTAATAATACTGTCCCCGCTCCTTTAGTATCCTGCCCCACTCCACCTGTAATCCATTGAAAACCATAGCTCCAAAATATTCTAATGCATAAGTGCATTATTTGATGATGCACTTATGCATCAATCTGTTTTTAGAACTCTCCGAAGCATACTGGTAAAAACTAACAAGCTGATATCTTAGCCATTAGCGATGGACAAGCTTAATATTTAAGTTGGCACGTTTATTGCTTAAATATAGGGCAAGTGATTATCTATTTTAATTTGTAACCCCCTTAAATGTCATTATATATACTCGCTACTGCTCTATGATGGCAGGCAGGAAACCACCCTTTCTTGCTTTTAGGAATACCTGCCTCACAGAGTTAGATAATCTTAAACCATCATGGAACAGTAGCACCCCTTTTTTTATCTTAATAGCCTGCGGCATGCTAAGCATCTCGCCAGGATGGGGTTACATATCAATTCTATCATAAGTATCCTACCTTGCGCTCATGAAAAATTATATAGATTCAAAGCTTTTGAAGGGGGGGAAACATTCTTTCTAAATTTCAAGTTACTAACTGGAGGGGTTTAAGACATTTATTTGTTTGGAGGGAGGTTTAAATGGCTTACGAAAACCTATTACTAGAAAAGGAAGAGGCCCTTGCCATTCTCTATGTAAACCGGCCCAAGGCTCTCAATGCCTTGAATAAGGATACTTTACTGGAGATGAAAGATGCCATTACCAGCATCAAGAACGACCCGGAAATAGACGTAGTAATCGTTACTGGAGCAGGCGGTAAATCCTTTGTAGCCGGTGCTGATATTGCTTTTATGCAAAGTCTCACTGCGGTTGAAGCAAGAGAATTTGGGGCATTAGGGCAGGAAGTCTTTCGCATGATTGAAGCTATGGAAAAACCGTCCATTGCTGCTGTTAATGGTTTTGCCCTGGGCGGCGGTTGTGAGCTGGCTATGTGTTGTGACTTCCGTATTGCTTCTTCCAAAGCCAGGTTTGGACAACCTGAAGTTGGACTGGGAATAACCCCGGGGTTTGGGGGTACTCAGCGTTTACCCCGCCTGGTAGGATCCGGTATGGCCAGGCAAATGTTATATACAGCCGACATAATTGATGCCTCGGAAGCACTGCGTATTGGCCTGGTAAACAATGTAGTGGCACCAGAGGAGTTAATGGATGTTGTGAAGGGTATTGCCGGCAGAATTATTAGCAAGGGTAAACTGGCTGTTCGTTTTTCCAAGGTTGCCGCCAATGAAGGGTTACAAACTGATATAGACCGGGCCATGACTATTGAAGCAGACCTGTTTGGTCTGTGTTTTAGTACTGAGGACCAAAAAGAGGGAATGGGTGCTTTTATAGAAAAACGTTCTCCTAAGTTTACTGGTAAATAGTTTAGAGGGAGGTAGGAATAAATTGGCTATTAATAAGATTGGAGTTTTAGGAGCAGGAACCATGGGAGCTGGTATCGCCCAGATTTGCGTTGAAGCAGGATACACAGTGGTTTTAGTTGATGTAGCCGAAGATTTTGTTACTCGTGGTTTTAATGGAATATTAAAGAACTGGGATAAGGCAGTTTCCAAAGGGAGAAAGGCTGCTGAAGATGTAGAAAAATATAAAGGCTTACTGTCTACCGCCACCGATAATAATGTTTTCAGTGATTGCGATATCGTTATCGAAGCTATTATTGAAAATATTAACATTAAGAAAAAAGTTCTGACAGAGCTGACTGGCATTGTCGGTGCTGATGCTATCCTGGCCACTAACACTTCCGCACTGAGTATCACCGAAATTGCTGCCGCAACCGGCCGCCCCGAAAAAGTTATCGGCATGCACTTCTTTAACCCGGTACCGGCCATGAAATTGGTTGAAGTAATTCCTGGTTCTGAGACTTCCCAGGAAGTTGTCGATGTTGTTGTCGACCTGAGCACCAAAATAGGCAAAGAACCAGTGCCGATGAAAGAGTCCCCTGGATTTATTGTGAACCGTATATTGGTTCCGTATATAAATGAAGCAGCTATACTTTATCAAGAAGGTGTAGCTTCGGCCGAGGAAATTGATAAGGCTATGAAACTTGGTGCCAATATGCCTATGGGTCCGCTGGCTCTGGCCGATTTAATTGGTATTGACGTATGCCTGATGATCATGACCTATTTCTGGAATGAATTTGGTGATTCCAAATATCGTCCGGCCCTGTCCTTTAAGAATAAAGTAAGAGCTGGTCACCTGGGAAGAAAATCAGGTAAAGGATTTTTTGAATATAAGTAGAAATATGATAAATATTACTTAAAATAGAAAGGGATGTGAGAATTATATGAGTAGAGAAGTTGTTTTGGTAGGAGCTTGCCGTACACCGGTAGGTACATTTGGTGGAACCTTAAAAGGCACCCCGGCAGTACAATTGGGCAAAGTAGTTATGGAAGAAGCATTAAAGCGGGCTGGACTAAAGGGTGAACAGCTCGACGAAGTTATTTTCGGTTGTGTTATACAAGCTGGACTAGGGCAAAACGTGGCCCGGCAGTCCATGATTCATGCCGGTATCCCCCAGGAAGTTACCGCATTTACTATTAACAAAGTCTGCGGTTCCGGATTAAGAGCAGTCAGTCTGGCGGCCCAGGTTATTAAAGCCGGCGATGCTGATATCGTTTTAGCCGGTGGTATGGAGAACATGAGTGCTGCCCCCTTTGCCCTGGACAAAGCCCGCTATGGCTACCGTATGAATAATGGCACTCTGGTAGACACCATGATTAAAGACGGCCTCTGGGAAGCTTTTAACGGATATCACATGGGAATTACTGCTGAAAATATTAACGAGCAGTGGGGTATTAGCCGGGAAGAGCAGGATGCATTCGGCTTACGCAGTCAGGAAAGAGCCTTTGCAGCTATTGAATCGGGCAGATTCAAAGATGAAATCGTTCCCGTTGTAATCCCTGGTAAGAAAGGCGACGTAGTATTTGATACTGATGAGCATCCGCGCAAGACTACCCTGGAGAAGATGGCCGGGTTGAAACCTGCTTTCAAGAAAGACGGCAGTGTAACCGCTGCTAATGCTTCTGGTATAAATGACAGTGCTGCTGCCGTAATCGTTATGTCCAAAGAAAAGGCTGACGAACTGGGAATTAAGCCCATGGCTCGAGTAGTCAGCTATGCTTCCGGCGGAGTAGATCCAAAGATCATGGGAATAGGGCCGGTTCCTGCCAGCCGCAAGGCTCTGGCAAAAGCTGGTCTTACTGTAGATGACCTGGATCTTATTGAAGCCAATGAAGCCTTTGCTGCTCAGTCCATCGCCGTTGGCCGTGATATGGGATGGGTTGATAAAATGGAGAAGGTTAACGTAAATGGTGGCGCCATAGCCATAGGTCACCCGGTCGGCGCATCCGGAGCCAGAATCCTGGTTACCCTGCTTTATGAAATGCAAAAACGCGAATCCAAATACGGTCTGGCTACACTCTGCATAGGTGGCGGCATGGGTACTGCCCTGGTTGTAGAGGGAATGTAGATTATCCCATCTAAACCCGAAGAATTAAAAAACTAGGAGGGATTTTTTTTGGCACACGATAATTATCTGTATCAGTTGAGGGACATTAAGTTCCAGATGAAAGAATGGCTCGACATGGAAAAACTCCTGTCAATGGATGGTTACAAAGATTATTACGGAGTTGACGATCTTGATGGGTTTCTCGATGTAAACTACAAGATCTGCCGCGACATTATTTGCCCAGCCAATAAAGAAGCTGATGATCCTGGATTCAAGTTTGTCGGTGGTAACGAACATGCCGCACTTAGCCCCGATGTCTTCAAGACAGTCTATAACACAGTTTGCGAAGCCGGCCTTGGCCCCCAGTGGGGTGACCGCGAAGTCGAAGGCCGCATGCCCCTGGCCTGGTATGCTCCGATTTTGGAAATGCAGGCTGGTGCATCACCAGCAATAGTAATGCTGTGGTGTCTAACCCAGGGTGCTTCTACCGTCATCCAATATAATGCTGCGCAAAAGTTTAAAGACCTCTACCTGCCCAAGATGTACTCAGGAGAATGGGGCGGCACCATGGGTCTGACTGAACCCGGCGCAGGTTCTGAAGTTGGCGCAGTTGCTACCAAGTGTTTCCCCACCGAAACCCCGGGCCTGTATAAGATTAAAGGCCAGAAATGCTTTATCACCACTGGTGACAATGACTGCGTTTCTAACATTATTCATCTCGTACTGGCCAAGACCCCGGATGCAAAACCGGGTACCGGCGGCATTAGCTGCTTAATGGTTCCGAAGATGTGGGTTGACGACGATGGCAACATCACCAAATGGAATGACGTAACCACAGTTGGCCTTGAGCACAAGCTGGGCATCCATGGTTCCGCTACTGCTACCCTGGCCTTTGGTGAAAACAACGATTGCTATGGCTGGATGATTGGCGAAGAGCCGGTAGACGGACGCGGCAAGGGTATGGCTCAGATGTTCCAGATGATGAACGAAGAACGTATTAACACCAGCATATTCTCTCTGGGCTGTATCGGATCAGCATATTACGCAGCCCTCGACTATGCCAAAGTCCGCGTGCAGAGTAAAAAGTCCACTGATCCCAAAGGACCCAGTGTCCGCATAATCGAGCATGAAGACGTCCGCCGTATGCTGATGCTGCAGAAGTCTATGATGGAGGCTTGCCGGGCACTGTCATACTCCTCATACTATTATATTGACATGTCCAAAGAAGCTCCCACCGAAGAAGAGAGAGAATTGGCTGATGATTTATTCTTGATTCAAAATCCGCTGGCCAAAGCTTTTATATCCGATATGGCATGGCTGATGACCTCAGAAGCAATGCAGGTTCATGGCGGCTACGGTTTCATGGAAGAGTATGCTCCGGCTTCCCTGGCCCGGGATTGCAAGATTTATTCCATCTGGGAAGGCACCAATTTCATCCAGGCCCAGGACTTTGTTGGGCGTAAGTACAGCATGAAGGGTGGCGAACCGTTCAAAAAATGGATGGGGCTAATTGAAGACTTCATCGCTAACAAAAAGATTGCAGCATTAGAGAAGGAATTTGCCATGATGGCTGATGCCTTCGCCGCATTCAAAACCATGATGGATTTGAATGGTGTCTGGTCAACCGAAGCTAAGGAACTGAGACAGCTATATGCAACCCGCATGCTGCATTCGGCAGCAAAGATTATCTGCGGCAAATTTATGCTCGAACAGGGCGTATTGGCTGCTGAGAAACTGGCGGAACTGGGCGATGACCACTACGATGCCAACTTCTATAAGGGTAAAATCGCTACCTCCAAGTTCTTTGTAATGAATGTTGTTCCCGAAGTCTTTGGAGTCCTCAATGCCATGCAGCATGCGGACACCAGCTGCATTGACATTGCTGAAGAATCATTTATGTAATCTGGTATGAATATAAAAACTGAGTGTAGAAATTAACATCGTTATAGTGCGGAGTTCATAAATGGCTCCGCACTATATATAAACAGGTTATTTCATTTTATGGGAGGGGAATAGGTGTGAGTTGGATGGAAGAATATAAGAGAAAACTGGTCACCGCTGATGAGGCAGTTAAAGTTATTAAATCGGGAGATTGGGTAGAACATGCTTTTGGGGTTGCGGGCGCCAATGAACTGGATGCTGCATTGGCTAGAAGAGTAGATGAACTATGGGATGTTAAAATCCGCTGCGATATTGGTGCCTGGCCTCATTATACCAATGAAGCTGACCCCACTGGAGAACATTTTTATTGGAACTCCTGGCACTGCGGAGGCCTCGATCGAAAATACTATAATCAAGGGGTATTATCCTACATTCCCATGAAGTTTCATGAGTGTCCGATGATGACCAGAAAAGATGCGGACCCCACCAATGTTTTTATGGCTACCGTATCCCCTATGGATAAACATGGCTATTTCAGCTTTGGTGCCGGTTGTCCTTCAGCCTGGGCAGCTATTGAAAAGGCACAGTATGTACTGCTGGAAGTCAATACCAACATGCCCCGGGTACTTGGTGGCAATCAGGAGTCTATTCATATCAGTCAGGTAGATTATGTGGTAGAAAGTAGTAACATGCCTTTACCTACCATACCTGATGTAGCTCCCAGTGAAACTGAACAAAAAATAGCCGAGCATATTATTGCTCGTCTTTATAACGGAAACTGTATCCAGCTCGGTATTGGCGGCATCCCCAATGCCATGGGTGCTATGATTGCCGCATCAGATCTCAAGGACCTGGGTGTACACACCGAAATGTATGTTGACGCCTACGTGAAAATGACCAAAGCCGGGAAGGTTACTGGAGCATGTAAGAGTGTTGATAAATACAAACAGGTATTTTCTTTTGCCATGGGCACTAAAGAATTATACGATTTTATAGACGATAATCCTGGTATTATCTCGTATTCGGTTGATTATACCAACAGCCCGATAGTAGTAGCCGGCATTGATGATTTTGTTTCCATTAATGCTTGTATTGAAGCAGACCTTTTTGGACAAGTTTGTTCTGAGAGTGTCGGTCCCCGTCATATAAGCGGAACCGGGGGGCAGCTCGACTTTGTTGAAGGCGCCTATAAGTCTAAAAACGGACAGAGCTTTATCTGTATGACTTCCACTTTTGAGGGTAAGAATGGAACCGTATCCCGGATTAAACCCATTCTTACCCCGGGTGCTATAGTCACCTCTCCCCGTACAGCCACCCACATGATTGCGACTGAATACGGCATTGCCGATATGAAGGGTAAGAGTACCTGGGAAAGAGCTGAGGCGTTAATCAATATTGCCCATCCCAAGTTCAGGGATGAATTGATTAAGGAAGCCGACCAGATGAAAATCTGGAGAAAATCTAATAAAATTGCGGCAGAATCATCATCCTAGATTTTACGGTTCCCTTTAATACACCTTTACCATAAAGAGCCCGATGCGGGTCCCCTGCCTGCACCGGGCTCTTTTGTAAAACGCGAAATTCTTAATTTTTTTGTTAACTATTCACTTTTTTGTACAGGAGCATGAAAATCTGTAGGGGCGAACCCATGTGTTCGCAACTTAGTGTTTTATTCCGTATTTTTGGGCTTTGCGTACTATGGTGGACTGGTTTACCTCCAGTACCCGCGCTACCTGATAGCTGGAACGATAGCGGGTAAAGGCATTTTCCAGTAGCTCTCGTTCAGTATTCTCAACCGCCTGCCGCAAGGGTATCAAGCGCATACCATCCTCTGTTCGGGTAGAACCAGTCTCAATATTTGCAGGAAGGTCCTTAATAGTAATAATGTTATTTATACTGGTAACCAGCAGCCTTTCCATTAGATTTTCCAGTTCTCGGACATTACCTGGCCAACTATATTCAACCAGGCAGTTATATACACTATTGTCAAGCCGTTTTTTCATTCCATACTTTTCATTAAAAACATTGATAAAGTAATTCATAAGCACCGGAATATCTTCCTGGCGTTCCCGCAAAGGAGGTACCGTTATGGGAATAACATTTAAACGGTAATACAAATCTAACCGGAACTGGCCTTTATCAATCATTTCCGTTAGATTGCGATTGGTACCGGCAATTATCCTGCATTCAACCTTAATAGATTCAACCCCACCTACCCGCATAATTTCTTTATCTTGCAGAGCCCGCAATAATTTAACCTGTAAATTTAAAGGTAATTCACCTATCTCATCCAGGAAAAGTATACCTCCCCGGGCAAGCTCAAACAGACCTACCTTACCTGTTTTACTGGCTCCAGTAAAGGCTCCGGCTTCATAACCAAAAAGTTCGGATTCCAATAAGTTCTCAGGAATAGCACCACAATTTACCCGAATAAAAGGGCCCTCCTTACAATTGCTGTTAGAATGAATTATTTCTGCAATCAAATCCTTACCTACACCTGATTCACCCTGTATCAATACAGTGGAATCAACCGCCGCTACCCTAATGACCATATTTACCAGTTCCTTCATTTTGGCCGAGGTCATTACCAGGTTGCGCGAATTCACCAGTTTCATCTGCTGTAATTCTGTCTTGTAAAGTTCCTGCAGCCCTTCCACCCGTTCCAGCCGACGCTGCAGCTTATTCAGTTCGGTTATATCACGAACATTAGTTACTACCATAATGATATTGCCCTTATCATCGAAAATGGGATTGCTGGTTACCAGCGCTTCTTTACCGGTACTGGCAGTCAGGGTAAGGGTAGCCTGCTCCCCTTTAGCCAGTGCTGCCAGGGTTCCGGAACGGGAAAATACCCTTTCCTCAACTAGTTCTGCCATGTTACGCCCTACACACTGTTGGTGAGTAATTCCCATTATACGCTCAAAACCCTTGTTAAGCCTTAACGTATTAGCCTGGCCATCAGTTACATAGAGCCCGTCAAACATGGATTCTATTACGGCTTCCATTTCCCTTTCCCGCAGCCCCTCAACATGCTCCAGCTTACGCTGCAATTCGTTTAGCTCGGTTATATCACGTACATTGGTTACTACCAGGATTATATTACCGTTCTCATCATAGATAGGATTACTGGTAACCAGAGCCTCCTTCCCAGTACTGGCAATCAGGGTAAGGGTAGCCCGTTCCCCCATTTCCAGAGCAGCCAGGGTTCCGGAACGGGAGAATACCCCCTCCTTAACCAGATCTGCCATATTGCGACCTACACACTGTTCGTAGGTAATCCCCATTATACGTTCAAAACCTTTGTTAATCCTGAGAGTATTTGCCTGACCATCAGTTACATACAATCCGTCAAAAGATGATTCAATAATTGCTTCCAACTCGTTGTTAAGGCGCCTGGTGTATTCGGATTCTCTTACCAGCATTTCAATTTCTGATATATCCCGTAGTACCATTACTCGACCTATACGTTCCTGGTTTATAAATACATCCTTGCGGTAAGGAATAAAACTAGATCCGTTAAGTGTTACTTTGTTATCAGGATAAACTATCTCTCCAGTTAACAGTTCGAGAATCTCTGGATTGGATATTATCTCTTCAGCATTGGCATACATGGCCATTGTCTCATTTATTCCTAATGCTTTTGCCGCCCATTTATTAATTATCTTAATAGTCTTATCATTATTAATAGCTATTACCGGGGTATATACTGCATCCAGAGTAGCCCTAAGACCTGCTTTTTCCTCTTCTTCCCGCACAGCATACGCTTTTAAAACGTCAGAGGGTTCAATTACACCAACAGGTATACTATCTTTCAAAACAACACCAAATTGTACTTGTTTGCTGCAATCAAGCGAGACCTCATCGTCATAGGCCAGATTATAGCATTTCCCCTGCATTATCTCCTGTATCTCAGTTTCCTGGGATAGCCCATTTAACAGCGCATCTAGTAACAGGTCCTTGCTTATAACCCCTATACATTCATGGCTTGTATTTAAGACTGCTGCCCTATTAACGCCGTGTTCCAGAAGTAAGCGGGAGGCCTCCCCAATAGTCTGTCCCTGGTTTAAAAATGCTGCATTCGGGTTCAATGCTTCATATGCTTTCATTAAGTCTCCTCGCCCCCTTTTTTAACTTCATTCTAACATAAGTTTAATATTCTCGCTCTATTGACACAGTTCATGCTTATGTCCATTTTATTGCATAAACATATCCCCAGGGGATAACGACGTACCTGATAGATATAATCACCAGCCCGCTCTACCGGCCGGGACTCTTTTTCCATTTCTTTTAATGCTGTGATGGTATCTTCTATATATTTGAGGGTACGCTGAAATTCATCCAGGCAGGCATTATAGGGACGAGCAATTTCCCACATCTCCAGCAGGGCAAATATTTTTTCCTGGGACCTTATCCGCCATACAAATTGCTCTATACAGGCAATACCACTTAACCCCGGGGTTTTAATCCTACAAGTTATGGAACTGCCAATCCAGGGCGAACACATGGGTTCGCCCCTACAGGTTACATGCCCTTTGGTTGGCAGGGAAAATACCTCTTACTCTCACCCTTGCCCTCACCCTTACTCTCACCCTTGCCCTCACCCTTACCCTCACCCTTACCCTTACCCTTACCCTCACACCTCACTTTTCAAATAATCCTTGCTTTTTAAAATTTTTAGAGATATACTAAAAAAAATCCATTATTACCCTGCTAAAAAGGTGCAAGGCTGATT
>Ga0265294_10009914_pt1 | contig 10912 bp, 6 predicted proteins | sample MunlanPumphouse3_FD_192504 | JGI IMG/M metagenome (GOLD analysis project Ga0265294, IMG submission 192504) | Groundwater microbial communities from a municipal landfill in Southern Ontario, Canada - Pumphouse #3 | ecosystem: Environmental > Aquatic > Deep subsurface > Groundwater | place...
ACTACTAGCATGACATTGACAAACGGCAGTGTCATGACACACGCCGCGACAACGATGACTTCGGTCCCGCAACTGAATCTCACGGTGACCGGCGTACTTACTGTCGATGCCACATCTAAGATCGACGTCACCGGCAAGGGCTTCCTCGGTGGTTACCGATCAGGCAATGCTACTGCCACCGGTGTCACTACCGGCAATACCACTGCCGACGGGAGCACAACTGGCGGCGATGCCGGAGGCAGCCACGGTGGCCGAGGTGGAATGAGCAGCGCTACCAGCGCGGCAGTCTACGACAGCCTGACAAACCCGACGGAGCCTGGTGGCGGTGGTTCTGCGCACAACAACCGGACGGATGTCCCCGGCGGTAATGGCGGCGGCCTCATCCGAATTACCGCAGGCACGATCCAGCTTGATGGCGGCATTGTCGCGGATGGTGGCATCGGCTTCAATAGCTCTGCGTCTGGTGGCGCAGGTGGCGGCATCCGTATTGACGCGATCACTATATCCGGCGGTGCGACCGGCTACATCGCAGCTCGTGGAGGCAGTTCGACCAACGGCGCAGCAGGTGGCGGCGGTGGCCGCATCGCCATCTACTACGGCAGCATGCCATTCAACCCAGCGCAGGTCGTAGTGACCGGCGGAAGTTCCAATTATTCTAGTATGCCGCAATATTATCCGAATATTGTTGGTTCGGCCGGCACGGTGTATTTATCGCCACGTTCACAAACTCTAACCATAACTAAAGTCAGCACCGGTACCGGCACAATTACCAGCACTCCCACCGGCATCTCCTGCGGAGCAACCTGTACCTCTCAGTTCACAACATTAAGCACAGTAACCCTCACCGCAACCCCAGCCCCAGGCTCCACCTTTACCGGCTGGTCAGGCGCCTGCACCGGCATGGGTACTTGTACTGTAACAATGGATGCCGCCAAGAATGTAACGGCAACCTTTGCCCAGATCCCCCCACCAACGGTCACTATCACCTCACCATCCGGCTACACCAAAAACAACAAGCCGCTATTGCAATACACCGTCAGCAGTGGAACTGCCGTGGTAAAGGTCGATGGTGTTGCACTGTCCAAGGTGTCGGGCAACTATCTGGATACGCTTCTTGATGGTTCGCATACAGTGCATATCGAAGCATCCAATGCAGTAGGCACAGGTTTTGCCGACAGCACTTTTGTCGTTGATACCGTGGCGCCGGTGCTCACGGTCAATCCGGTCACAACTCCTTCACTAACGGCCAGCTTAACCCTGACTGGAACCACAGAAGCAGGGGCAAACCTCAATATATCGGCAAACACAGCGGCAACAGTCGGGCCAATCAGTTTTGCCGCCGGTACCTGGTCCTGCACGGTCTCCAATCTGACCATTGGTTCCAACACCTTTATTATTAAAGCCTTAGACCAGGCCACCAACAGCAGGGCAGTCAGCGTCACAGTCACATATCAGCCCACCGTGGCCTTGGCACTGTCGACTACATCCATAGCCGCTGAGTACCAGGGTACCGTGGGAATTACCATCAGCAACATCAACCCTGCGGCTAGTGAACTCCTCATCGAACAACTGGTGGATGTCAACCAAAATGATGTAGACGATGCAGGAGACTATGTCATCCGATCCTTCAAGGTGACCGACGGCATTGCTTCAACAAACCCCAATGTTCAGGGAGACGAGGACGGGGTTGCCAACAGCGCCATTACCACCGCACTCAACTATTTCCTGACCAGCGATCTGTATCACACGCCAGGGCATTACCTCTTCAGGGCAACCAAGGGAACACAAAACTCCGTCGTGCCATTCACGGTTTCCCAGGTCAGTCAATCCCAAACAGTCGCCGGCATGGTAACTGACGGTACCAATCCCATAGCAGGCGCCATGGTGCAACTGACGGACAAATGGCAAAGGCACGTGGCCTATGCCGTTGCCAATGCATCCGGCAGTTACGTGTTGAATATCAAACAACCGGGCATTTACAACCTGCTCCCGGTTGCATATGGCTATGTGGCAACCACAATACCGGTTACCCTGGCCGCAAGCCAGAACATCGAGAACCTTAACCTGAGCCTCACAACCGGAACCTACCACGTTACCGGAAACGTCAAGGATGCCACATCCGGTACCGGTATTGCTGGTATCTGGATCCAGGCAAGCGATGGAAACAACAGCGGCATTGCTTTAACCAACAGTAGCGGAACCTACGATCTGTTGCTGCCTTCCGGTCAATATTCCGTGAACACATTTACCGGGGCATTTGGACCAAGCTCTTTTGCCAAGGGATATGCTGAATATAACAAACAGCCGCTGACCATTACGGTTAACGGCAATATGGCGGCAACCGATATCAGACTGCCTGTTGGCAACATAACGGCAACCGGGCGGGTACTCGATATAACCGGCAATCCTTTGCCGGGAATTCCGGTGATGGGCAAGATCAAAGGGGCATTAGACAACCGTGAGCCGGTGAGCTTCGGCATCAGTGATGCCAGCGGCTATTATTCCATCGGCCTGTTTGTCGGCACGAACTGGGACATTTACCTTTACAACACACTCGATTACCTGGGTACCGTACATCGCGATCTGTCCACAACAGTTGGTCCGCTAAGTGGTAACGACCTGACAGTTCATCCGGTAACAGCCTGGGTGCAGGGAGTCGTCAAGGACTCCACCAACAAACTCCTGTCCGGGGTGGAGGTCAAACTTCGCAACATGGATTCGTCCATAATTGCCAGTGTTGTTTCTGCAAGAGATGGCAGCTATCGTCTGGGCGCCTTTGCCGGAAACTGGTTCATTGATGCCCTTACCGAAAACAAGGGCACACATCCCGTGACAGAACAAACTTTCACCCTTGTAGATGGACAGACTGGCTTGATTGGCTTTGTTGTCGATGTCACCCCACCGTCATTGATTATCGATACGGTGACCACTCCAACAAGGATAAGTTCACAAACCGTTACCGGCTCCATGGAAATTGGATCAACAATTAGATTAAATGTCAATACCACCGCATCCGTCAGTCTGGTAAGCTACCCCACTAAAACAACGTGGCGTTGTGATATTACCGGCCTCGCAAAAGGAGCAAACACAATTACGGTAACTGCTACGGACGCTGCGGAGAATACCACCGTTGCTACGTCAACGATCACAATTGACACGATTCCTCCGACAATTGTTATCTCCTCGCCCTTGTCAGGCATAACAAACAACCAGACGCCTGTACTGACATTCACTGCCAGTGATGGCACTATTGTTGTCAAGGTTGATAATGCGCCAGTCAACAAAAAATCTGGCAATACCCTTGATACCTTGTCTTACGGTACCCACACCGTTCGTGTCGAGGCGACTGATGCAGCGGGTAATCCGGGTTTTAATTCGGTAACCTTCACTGTCAATCGGCCACCTGTTTTCAATCCGACAACCTTCAACAAAGCAAATGCGACAGTTGGCATTGCCTACAGCGGTCAAAGCATTGCAGGCGCTGCTGCTGACCCAGACGGAGATGCGATCAGCTATTCCAAGATCAGTGGGCCAGTCTGGCTTACTGTTGCTGCAAACGGCGCACTGGGCGGAACCCCTGTAACGGCAGCCAACAACAGCTTTGTCGTACGAGCTACTTCAACTGGCGGAACTGCCGATGCCACCTTGAACATAAAAGTAGCAGCCGTTCCGGCGGCAGTTGCACAACTGAATACCTGGGCTAACCTCTACTCATCAGCACCAAACAAGACCAGTGCCAGCAACCTGGCTGTTGGCAGCTTTACTGTCGGCAGCGGATCAAATCGCCTGCTGCTGGTTGCGGTGGTAATGGAAATCGGAACTGCCGCAAACCCGATCATCAGCGCCAGCTATGGCGGGGTAGCTCTGACCCGGATCAAAATCACTGCAAACACTCAGCGGGAAATAGTCTGGATGGGGTATCTCAAGGAATCGCAGATTGGCAGCGGCGCAAAGGCTCTGACTGTTACCTACAGCGGAGCGACAGGGAACGCAAGTGCTTTGCATGTCAAATGGGCAGCGTTCACCGGAGTAAACCAGACAACGCCGATTGCCGGTTCAGGTGGTGTAAACACCGCAACAACCTCAGCCACCTTCGGCAGCTCGGTCAAGTATGTAACGAACGGTATGACCACAGTGGTAGCAGGTAACGGCGGCACTCCTGCCACCGGTACGCTCAGCGCCACCCCGGCGTTTATTGCGGGGACTGCTACAACAACCAACGCGCAAACAAGCAGAACCTTCATAACCGCCAGGCACACCGCAGCCGGAAGCTATGCAAGCGCCACCCCGATGACCTGGACCGGAACGGCCAGTAAATGGTCCGGGCTGGCTGTTGTTTCGTTGCAACCGTAATAATAAAAAATGGCGACGGAGATACTGTTTCAAGATGTTGGGGGGAGAGGATAAACAGTTTTATAACGTGGATATTTGAATTTTATTTTAAAACAGAGTAGCTATTTTTTATTGTACAAGGTATCCGTTTTTTTATAGCTGTCAACTCCCTCCGTAAATTTATTATCCGTACTCGTGATTTTGAAGGAAAATTAGTTCTACTTTGCCACATTATAAATCAACACGTTATCCATGGTGGCGCTTGACCACTTTGCAGATTTTTCTATTAGCCCTACAATATCCAACACCAAGATAGCAAGCAGCCACACTCTAGGGTGTTCCAAAGGAGAATCAAGATGGAAACAAACCCTGTTATCGAGAAGATTAGAAAGCTGTTGGCACTTGCCAATTCAACCAATGAGCATGAAGCCGCTTTAGCTGCTTCCCATGCCCAGCGACTCTTGTCAGAACATAACCTGGCAATGGCCGACATCGAACCGGATAACAAACCGGATTCGGCAGATAGACTGGAAACTACTGTTAGTAAAACCCTGCCTAAATGGATACGTCACCTGTCAGCCGGTATATGTACCGCATTTGATTGTCAGGCTATTCATAATCCAGCTATCGGCAAACTAACCTTTATCGGCGTCGGTGCTGATGTGCAGGTCGCCGTCTATACCTTTGCCTTCCTGGACAGGACCATCAGAAGATTATGCTCAAACTATATACGACATCATATATCTGATCGACTGGCCAACCGCCAGCGCGAACTGATGCGTCAGTCCTACTATCTGGGAGCAGTATCAACTATTACTGACAAACTAAGGATTCAAAAACAGCAGACTCCTGTTACCCCCGGCGCTCTGGTACCGATCAAAGATGCTCTGATCAAGAAGACGATGAGTGAGATGGGACCGACCAGAACTGTTCGGAGCCGTAAGAGCTACATCAACGCCAGTGCATATACCCAAGGTCAGCAGGACGGCAAACAGGTAGGAGTTCACCACGGTATCGGCGGCAGCAAGTCTGCAACACAATTGACGGACTAAGGGAGTCAGAACAAAATAAATAAACCCATACCAGCAGATCTCCCCCTGGACGTCCCCGATACAGCTTTTACCATCGCCTGATACACTTCTATATTCCCGCTTCTATATTCCGGTCTTTGTGCATAAAGTCAAGCGGTTGACTTTATCTGAAGCGTCCTTTTTGTTGAATTCCATATCCAGATATAGCCGTTGTGCCGTGCTGTAACCGAATAATATCCTTTCAGCGCTGGCCGCGAGAATTTGCAGCGATGGTTGATTGACACGCAATGTTCCGATGTTAGTATTAATTTGTTCTATAAAAATGTGCGTAACCAGGTGAATTTAAATTACCAATAGTCTGAAGACACAAGGAGGTACTGGATAATGGAACGAATAAGCGACATTGATTTCGCAACTCTGTTTGCTGGAAAGAGGTTTCAGCCCTCACCGCTTGCCTGGGAAGACCAGGTGCTTTACTTCCTGCTTCTCGACCGTTTTTCCGATGACAAGGAAGATGGGTACAAGGGAAATGATGGGGAGTTGGTTTCAGGCGGTCATACTCCACCATACAACCAGGCAATCGATAATGGAAACGCCGTGGCTGCCTCGTCCGACGCTGCTGCCTGGCGAGAGGCAGGGGGCAAGTGGTGTGGCGGCAATCTACAGGGCCTGACCAGCAAGATCGGCTACCTGAAACGGATGGGGGTGACTGCCCTCTGGCTCAGCCCGATCTTTAAGCAGGTTTCCTTTCAGCCGACCTATCACGGCTACGGTATACAGGATTTTCTCTCCGTGGATCCGCATTTCGGAACCATGGCAGACCTCCGGGAGATGGTACAGACCGCCCACGACAACGGTATCTACGTCATTCTTGACATTATCCTCAATCATAGCGGCAATGTTTTTTCCTACGCCGTGGAGAACGGTGAGCCACCATGGCGTGGGGGTACCTATCCGGTCGCAGGGTTTAACGACATGCATGGTGCGCCAAGTCTCCCGTTCCAGAATTATTTGCAGAATCCGTTGCCCGTGGGTAGGGATGACGCGATCTGGCCCGAGGAGTTCCAGAATCCTGCCTGCTTTACACAAAAGGGGCGGATCAGAAGCTGGGACTACGATCCGGAGTTTCGGGAAGGGGATTTCTTTGATCTGAAGGACGTCAATCACGGCTACGGAAACGCCGATAATTACTCTCCCTCCCAGGCTCTGATAAACCTCTGCGAGGTGTACAAGTTCTGGATCGCCAATACCGACATTGATGGCTATCGCATCGACACGGTAAAACATATGGACATCGGGGCAACGCGCTTCTTTGTTTCGGCCATCAAGGAATTTGCCCAGACCATCGGCAAGGAGAACTTCTTCCTGGTGGGAGAGATCACCGGCGGCAGGGAGCGGGCCTTCAAAACCATGGATGCGACCGGTCTGGACGCGGCCCTCGGTATCGACGACGTGCAACTTAAACTGGAAGGCCTGATAAAGGGCGAGACCAACCCCGAAGAATACTTCAACCTTTTCCGTAACTCGCTGCTGGTGCGGAAAGAGTCCCACGTCTGGTTCAAGAACAAGGTAGTGACCATGCTCAACGACCACGATCAGGTCTGCAAGGGAGAGAACAAGGCACGTTTCTGCGCAACGGGTGACGGCGACAAACTGGCCCTCTGCGCATTGGCTCTCAACGCCATGACCCTCGGCATACCCTGCATCTACTACGGCACCGAGCAGCGCTTCGATGGCCAAGGTAACGGCAACGGAGCGGATCGTTACATTCGAGAGAGCATGTTCGGCGGCTCTTTTGGCGCCTTTCGTTCCAAAGACCGCCATTTCTTCAACGAGAACGGCGAGCTCTTCCGTGAGCTGGCCGAAATCCTGAGGCTCAGGGATAAAAAGATCGTGTTGCGCCGGGGGCGCCAGTATCTGCGGGAGATCTCCGGAGACGGTGTCAATTTCGGCCTGCCAAGAACCATGGGGGGACGCATGCTGTCGCTAGTGGCCTGGTCACGGATTCTCGATAAATCGGAGATGCTGCTTGCCATCAACACCGGTCCGGACAATGCGCGCAAGGCCTGGGTTCTGGTGGATGCCGGGCTTCATCCGGCTGGGAGCAGGTTTAAATGTGTCTATTCGACGAATCACGCGGATGAGGGTGCGCTGGTGCTGTCTGTTCAACGCAAAGGGGCTGTTGGTGATATTGCAGCAATTGAATTGGAGGTGCCCGCAGCGGGGTTTGTGGTGTTGGAGTAGGGTGCAACAACAATATCCTGAATAGGGAAAGGGGGGATAATAACGTCGGCAGAGTTCTCAGGGATTCATTCATGTATTCTAAACAACAAATCAAGGAGGTTAATCAATGTTTCGTATCGTTAAAATTATCTGCACGTTGTGCATACTATTGACAGCAGTTGCTGCAACGGCGGCAACAACCAAATTGTCCAAAAAAGAGTTGTTGGGCAAGAAGATCTACGAAGACAAGAATCTGTCATACAACAGTAACCAGGCCTGTAGCTCCTGCCATACCAACAGCGTTGGTTGGACTGGGCCGGACGCATTGATAAATGCCCACGGCTCTGTTTATGAAGGATCGATATCAGGCAGTTTTGGTGATCGCAAGCCGCCAAGCGCAGCCTATGCAACCCAGAGCCCACTTTTCAGCATGCAGATGCAGGCCGGAGTGCCGTTGTTCGTTGGCGGTAATTTCTGGGATGGCCGCGCAACAGGATGGAGACTGGGCAATCCCTCTGCTGAACAAGCTCTGGGCCCATTCCTTAATCCCAAGGAACAGGCGCTGCCGAATGCCGCCGCTGTCGTGTCCAGGGTCTGTAGTTCCGCGTATTCGGATCTTTTTAAAACCGTCTGGGGCAACACGGTCTGCGATGCAGCCAACATCGATAAGGCATACGATCTGATCGGCCTGTCTGTTGCCGCTTATGAAGCTTCCCAGGAGGTGAACCGATTCAGTTCAAAGTTTGATGCACATATAAAAGGACGGGCGCAGATGACCCGCCAGGAAAGAATGGGCAAAGATCTTTTCATGGGCAAGGGCAAGTGCAACCTCTGCCATGTTGCCAGCGGCAGAATGCCGCTGTTTACCGATTATACATTTGACAACCTGGGGATTCCAAAAAACCCGGAAAACCCTGCCACCATAGCGGATCCGACTTTTGTTGATCCCGGCTTGGGCGGCTTTCTGCGAAATCTGGCCAATAGCAGCGATTGGCGTGCACTTCCTTATGTAACCAACATAAATGATCTTAGCGCTGACGAGTTAAATACATATGCCACTGCAAACGACGGCAAGCACAAGGTGCCGACCTTGCGTAATGTGGATATGCGGCCTTACGATTGTTTTGTCAAAGCCTACGGCCACAATGGCTATTTTAAAAGCCTGGAGCGAATTGTTCATTTTTACAATACCAGGGATGTGTTGCCGACTTGCAATTCCGATATAAAACCTCTCACCGACGAATATGCCGAGGCGCACAATTGTTGGCCAGCTTCTGAAAACCCCAATAACGTAAACCATCAGGAACTTGGGGATCTGAAACTGACCGATTCGGAAGAGGCGGCGATTGTTGCATTCATGAAGACGCTGACAGATGGGCACAAATAAGTAAATCAGGTGATTATCAAGTGTCAGACCTTCATGTGATGATCTTGAAATGCATGAAGGTCTGACTCTGCCGGGTTAATACTGATTGAGGTAGATGTGAATCGAACCAACGTCAGAACTCCTGACTTCCCGGAATTCGTGATGATACCAATTCATAAACCAGCCGAAGGTTTGTCCCCGGATAGTCTGTCTTTGTATCGTTGAGTTCCTTGCACAAGTCATTTACTGCTGCGTCATGAATCCGACTTGACATGTTGTGCAAACGAACCGTCAAAGTACCCTCAGTTTCATTAGGAATCAGAAGGAGGGTCTTTTCGCGGCTCAATACCTGGCCCACACGCCCCCTGTCAACTCTTCACAGCCGCCCTTACGGGCGTCTGAGCATGACTCGGGGCCGATGCGGTTCGCTATTCCTTCATCGTATGGGACTTTCACCCACTATCTCTCGCCGGTTTTAACCGGCGCACCAAGGGATGACCCCGCTTATTCCTTTCCCCCCGGACTCCCCCAAAATAATCTTCTGGCTTCACTTTTTTTATAACAAAGCTTGTTATTATCTGTTATTATTTAGGTCAAAGGAGGTATCAAAAATGAACATTTCACTTACACCACAACTCGAAACACTGGTAAAAAACAAGGTGGAGAGCGGGCTTTATGGTTCTGCAAGCGAAGTCATGCGCGATGCTCTACGTCTTCTTGAAGTAAGAGACCGGAGACAGCTCTTGCGTGTTGAAGAACTCAGAGCCGAAATCAAGAAAGGCTTGGATAGCGGTGAACCAACTCCATTAGACGTGAGTGCTATCAAGGCGCGAGGCCGTAAGCGGCTTGCTGCGCAACAAAACGAGGCTAACGCCTGATGTTGAGAATCCTCAAGAGTCCCGAGGCGGAAAATGACCTCGACGAAATTTGGTTGTATATAGCCCAGGACAAGCCCGGCTGTGCGGACAAACTCCTTGATGAAATTGAGGAAACAAGCCGAAAACTCGCACGATTCCCGAATATGGGGAGAAACCGGGATGAACTGCATCTCGGTTTGCAAAGTTTCCCCGTAGGCATGTACCTGATTTTTTATATGCCGATTAGCGGCGGCATTAATATTGTCAGGGTTCTGCATGGTATGAGGGATATCAACACATTCTTTTAATGACACTCGTCTTTTACATTTGTCAATTGGTCGGGTAGACCGGCTTCTCCTGTTATATCAGCAAGTTGAGCGTTTGAGTTGCCACCTGATTTCGCAGATGATGTCGCGCTGTTCTCACCATATTCCAGTTGTCACCAAGCCCCTCTCAGAACCGTGCTTGCGCTATTTACGCACACGGCTCCTCACATGATTATTTCACAGTAATAGGGAACATCTTGACCTTGATCCGTGGTTCGGGTAACGGAAAACGCTCCAGCATCTCCTGGAATTTCTCCCAGGTAAGGCAGTGTCTCTTGCCGCGCCTGTTCAGCCATTTCATCAGGAGTTTAACGACTTCTTCGCCGAATCTCTTGATACCGGGCAGATTGTCCGTTACGCCATAGTAGGCGTAGTGGCCGCGCAGCTTGGCTTTGGCTGTTTCCCAGAGTTCCGCTGTCTTCAATGTTCTGGCTTTCTTCAGCCATTCCTTGAAGGCTTTTACCTTGGCGGTAAATTTCTTGCGGGCGGTCTTCCGTTTCATCCGAAATCCTTTGCCGTCTCTTCTCGTGCCGCAGTAGTGGGTTAGTCCCAGAAAGTCAAACGTTTCCGGTTTTTCTCCTTTTGCCTTGGCGTTTTGGACGGCAAATCTCCCAAACTTCACTACTTTGGTTTTCGTCGGTTCCACTTCAAGTCCGAATTTGCCCAGTCGATTGCCAAGTTCGCGGCGGAATTTCACCGCGTCCAGTTCATACTGGAAGCATACGACAAAGTCCAGAACACCTGATCTCCTCGCGTGTATTTATAAACGAGAAACTT
>Ga0265294_10009915_pt1 | contig 10911 bp, 9 predicted proteins | sample MunlanPumphouse3_FD_192504 | JGI IMG/M metagenome (GOLD analysis project Ga0265294, IMG submission 192504) | Groundwater microbial communities from a municipal landfill in Southern Ontario, Canada - Pumphouse #3 | ecosystem: Environmental > Aquatic > Deep subsurface > Groundwater | place...
AATTAACCTCGGAGCAAAGGTATGTAATTTCTGCCAATCCGGCATACGCTCAACGACAAGCGACAGCCCGTAAACAGCGAAAAACAAAACATTGCCTATATTAAATAGTATAAGCATAGACCAACGTCCGCCGGAAGTTGACGGTAAACGCTTTGGTGATTGGGAAATGGATACTATTGTAGGACCTAATAACAAAGGAGCCATAGTCCGGCTACCAAGCTATTGTCCCTGACGGAACAAAGCATGTTTATGGAAAAAATTGCTGTTTATCAATTACAAACAAGCAACCCATACAAACATGCGACCCCTTCGGGGTCATGTCAGAGAATTTATAAACTGACAAGGCAAACCCAAAATTGTTGCAAAGCAACAATGCAGACCCGCCTTGGCTGATGTGGTTTTGACGCAGCGAAAGACTTTTTTGTTACTTTTCTAATCATAAAAAAGTAAAAGAAGAAAAACAGAAAAGCAATACATGTAAATAAACATTTTGATTATAAACACTTTAAAATCAAATGCAACTAATGCAAATTTGACATAATATCAAAAAAATCAAAAATTACACCTTTAAATCTATATTTCTCAACTCTTTATTGTATTTTCGCACTTGCTACTTGAATCTACGTTTTCCCTCCCCCCAAATAAATTTCCCCCTTTCCCCCTATATTTCAAAAAAATAATGTAATTTTGCAGCCGATTAAAAACACGGGGTGTGGCGCAGTTGGTTTAGCGTGCTTGACTGGGGGTCAAGAGGTCGCGAGTTCGAGTCTCGCCACTCCGACAAAAAAGGCGGATTTTCATCCGCCTTTTTTGCGTAATATACATAATATCACCACATTAAATTCCACTCTCTGAACTCTCTAAACTCTATTCCTCGTCTCCTCATCTACCGACAAAATGTCCTCAAAAGACGGCTTCTGTATCACCTTATGCTCGTCCATCGCCTTCTCTACTATATCAGCAATGTCGGTAAACTTTATCTTATTCTGCAAAAATGAATAAACCGCAACTTCGTTAGCGGCATTCAGCACTGTCGGCATAGTGCCGCCGATGGCGATAGCGCGTTTGGCAAGATTCAAACATTTAAACACCTTGTCATCAGCTTTTTCAAAGGTGATTTCAGGATATAACGCAAAGTCGAATTTCTTGTCCGGAGACGGCATTCTGATAGGATAAGTCAGAGCGTACTGTATTGGTATCTTCATTGATGGAAGTCCCATCTGGGCTTTGATAGAGCCGTCTTCAAATTCCACCATCGAGTGTATTACCGACTGCGGGTGTACCACGACTTCTATCTGTTTCACGTCTACGCCGAAGAGCAGTTTTGCTTCTATTATCTCGAAGCCCTTATTCATCAGCGTTGCCGAGTCGATGGTAATTTTTGCGCCCATCTTCCATGTCGGGTGTTTGAGAGCCATTGCAGGTGTCACAGTCTGCAAAAACTCCAAGCTCTTACCTCTGAACGGACCGCCGGAGGCTGTCAGAAGTATCCGCCTGATGTCGCCGTGTTCGCCCTGAAGGCATTGGAAGATTGCGGAATGCTCCGAGTCTACAGGCAGTATTGCCGACTTATGCTGCATCGCCAAGTTGATGATCATCTCTCCACCTACAACAAGGCTCTCTTTGTTAGCCAAGGCGATGTTTTTGCCTGCGAGTATCGCATTATAGGTAGGTGTAAAACCTGCAAAGCCTGTGATAGCTTGAACCAACATGTCGAAGCCGGCAGTGTCGCATACATGATTCACGGAATCTCTGCCGGCAAAGACTTTGATGTCGTGTGGCTGCAAGATGTCTGCGACCTCTCTGTATTTCGTCTCATCAGCAATGATGACGGCATTAGGGTTAAATTCCAACGCCTGCTTTATCAGCAGCTCGGCATTTGAGCCGCCGCAAAGTACTTCAACGGAAAATAAATCCGGATGTTCTCTTACAACATCAAGGGTCTGCGTGCCGATAGAGCCTGTAGAACCAAGTATAGCTATCTGTTTTTTCATAAGTATTATTTATTGCATTATACGTTCCTGTATAAACGTCTATTTGTCATATATATAATCAAAGCCGAACATATTCAGCCAATTTTCAAAGACAGCAGCACCACGCTGTCCGTATTTTGCTATGCTGTGTTTCACTCTTTCCAAATTTTTAGGCACAGACAAGTCGGCATCAGATTTAGAGAAAAATTTATCTGCATAACAAACAACCTGCTCTTCTATAGTATTGGGTATCATATCTTTAATCGGAAGCGGCAACTTTCTGTCTATGATTTCGTCTTTATAAAAACCTGTTCCGACATGTGTCTCGCAAAAACGCCCATAATCTGCAAATCCTTCATCTTCAAGTATTAATCTTCCTAAAATGCCATGCTGAATATACGGACAAAATCCATAGCATTCAATAGATGCTGCATCTACCATACAAATACCTATGTCGTGAAGCATTGCAGCATTATAGACCAACTCTTTATTAATATTAAGTTCAGGGTTATTTTCACATACTGATAATGCAGTCTTCGCAACAGCTGTAACATGCTGTATATAAATATCATAGCCTTTAGTATAGGGCTGATAATATTTCTTTATTATCAAATCAACATCCATTAACCTCGCAATATTATTCTTTCTTTTTTTCAACAACCTGTGTATCAACAAGTTTAACACCTACTTTATAAATAAACGGTATTTCATATTTCGGATAGAAACATTCGATGTCCACATTAAGATTTTGTGGCTCTGCCACTGTAAAATTACTTCTTATCACATGTTGCAACTCTACAAAGCCATCTTCTCTCAATGTTCCACGGAAACCTTTATCATCTTTTATTCTGATTTTGAACTCTTTAATTCGCTCTTCGCCATCATCGGTGTTAGTAATCACATGAATCGGAAGAATATCATAATTAATGTCTTGCTCATGAACGACTGTGAATACCAAGTCATAATTTTTCTTTACATTTTCTATAGGAACAGTATAATAAAGATGTTGAAAGCGTGGCCACACAGCTGTATCAAAAGTATTTTCCTGCTCAAAATATACTTTATTTCTATTACAAGCTGTAAAAAGCAACAACATCGAGACAATTATAAAAAGATATTTTTTCATAACATATTCATTTTTAGCACATTAAAAAAACGATCACAAATTAAAAATCTTTTTAATCTGTGGGTGACAAAGGTACATTTTTTTAAGAAATTTCTTTCATTATTTATTGTTTTCTTTTAAATAATCTTCAATAGGAAGAAATTCTCAACTCTTTATTGTATTTTCGCAATGCTAATGAATCTACCGCTCTTATAAAAAAACAGAAAATCAATAAAACAATTGGTTACTTTAATCTTTTATTATAATTTTGCACTTTATATTTGAATATGTTAAATATAAAAAATTTTATTGTTGCGAGTAAGATGTTGTTATAAAATATATTATTATGATAGTAAAAGTTTGTGTAGGCAGTTCGTGTCATCTTAAAGGCTCTTATGATGTTATTGAAAAGATGAAAGAAATACTTAAGAAGTATGATGTAGAAGACCTTATAGATCTTCAAGCAAGTTTTTGCCTTGGTTTCTGCGCTCAAGGTGTTACAGTTAAAGCTGACGATTTTGATAAAGCAACAGTAGATAAAATTGGTGACAATCAGCTACTTCTGCATAATGTCAATAAAGATAATATTGAAGACACTTTTGCGACAAAAATATATCCTTTGCTGAATATTTAAAATTAAATTAATATGGGCGACTATCTTGTTTTCAAAAAGGCTCGTTGTAAGGATTGTTATAAATGCTTGAGAGAATGTCCTGTAAAGGCTATTGAGATTAAAGACCATCAAGCTCAAATTATAGCAGACCGTTGTATTTTGTGCGGACGCTGCACTATTGTATGTCCTCAAAATGCTAAAGTTGTTCACAGTGAGCGCGATGTGGTCGAAAGATTGTTGAATGGAGATGCTCGTGTGATAGCAAGTGTAGCTCCATCGTGTATTTCAAGTTTTGGAATTCAAAATTTTTATTCTTTAAAAATTGCATTAGGAAAACTTGGATTTTCCGATGCGGAAGAAACTGCCCTCGGAGCTAATGCGGTTGTTATAGAGTACAAAAAATTACTTGAAAGCGGTCAATTTAAGAATTTTATCACCTCCGCCTGTCCTGCTGTTTGTAAAATGATACAGATGTATTATCCAAAGGCATTGAAATACCTCTCTCCGGTAGATTCACCGATGGTTGCTCATGCAAAAATCATCAAAAAAGAAAATCCGAACGCAAAAATCGTATTTATCGGACCTTGTATTGCAAAAAAAAGAGAGGCTTTTGAAAGTGAACTGATAGATGGCGTGCTTACATTTGAAGATTTGAAAGAGATGCTCGCAGATAGAAATATCGACATCCATGATAAAACATATACTCAAATAGATTCACAACACTATTTTGCTAATCTTGCTAAATCGTTTCCTGTGACGGAAGGCATTATAAAATCTTTTGATTATTTACCGAAAGGCTATGAATATATGGCTGTTGATGGCGCAGACAGATGCGTTGAAGTACTTGACAACATAGATAGTTTGTCGGGTGTGTTTTTGGAACTTAATACTTGTAGTCATTCCTGTATTAACGGACCGTGTAAACTTGAACTTAACGGTGGAAGCATCAAAGCAAAATCGGACATCAGACAATATGTAAACAAAGAAGTTAAAGAACTACCGCAACAAGAAGATAATTACGATTTCGGTATCAACATTACTGCCGGCTATCCAAGAATTCGCAGAAATAATGCACCGCCGACCGAAGAAGAAATTACGGCTATTCTTGCAAAGACCGGTAAATTCAAACCTGAAGACGAGCTGAATTGCGGCTCCTGCGGCTATGCAACTTGCCGCGAAAAAGCATGGGCTGTCTATAACGGCTATGCAGATGTCGAAATGTGCCTCCCTTATATGCGTGAACGCACAGAATCAATGTCTTACGAAATTATACAAAATAGTCCGGAAGGTATTATCGTTGTTGATAACAAGTATAATATCTCGGAAATCAACTCTAAGGCACTCCAACTATTAGGCATTCATAATGAAAATGTTAAAGGTAAATGCGCTACCGACTTCTTTAATTCCGATGTCATTGATATGTCAAATGTAGAAAAATCAGTAGAAAAACAAAGAATTTATATTGAACCGACAAATTCGTATATCGATTTGTCTATCAACATATTGAAAGGTCATAACGCCATATTTCTAATGATGCGTGATGTTACTGCAAAAGTTAATTATGAAGATAAACTTAAAGGTATGAAAATGGAAACATTGAAGACTACTGATGATGTTATCCAAAAGCAAATGCGTGTGGCTCAGGAAATTGCTTCTCTGTTAGGCGAAACAACGGCGGAGACAAAAGTAGCTTTGTTAAAATTGAAAAAAACTCTTCAAAAAGAGGATTAACAGGAGGTTGTCGTGAGTTTGTTTATTGAATATGGATATACTTCTCTTAATAAATATGGAGAAGAACTTTGTGGCGATAAAGTAGAGTATTGCATTGAAGAAAACCATTTAACCCTTGTCCTCGCTGACGGTATGGGCAGTGGCGTAAAAGCAAATATACTCTCAACTCTAACCTCGAAGATATTATGTACTATGGTCTCTAATGATGTTGATATTGAAGATTGTATAGAAACAGTCATTCAGTCTCTACCGGTATGTAAAATCCGCGGTGTCGCTTATTCTACGTTTTCTGTAGTATATATCAATACTGAAGGAGAGGGCTTTCTGTTTGAATTTGATAATCCGCAAGCTATACTTTTTCATAAAGGAAAATGTGTAGATTTCATCAGGTGCAATTCGGAAATATGTGGAAAGAAAGTGTTTCATTCACAAATTAAATTAGAAGAAAACGACTTGCTTTTCATTATGTCTGATGGTGCTATCAATGCCGGCTTAGGTCAGATTATGAGTTTTGGCTGGCAACGCGAAAATATCATGAAATATCTTGAGCAAAATATCACCGGTGAAATGTCGGCACGCTGTTGTGCCGGAATGTTAGCTGCTGCTTGTGATGACTTGTATTTAGACAGACCCGGAGACGACACTACCGTGGCTGCCCTGAAAATAAGAAAAAAACTTGCTGTCAACGTAATGGTAGGTCCACCGGTAGATAAATCGCAAGATAATTTTTATGTCGGGCGTTTTATGGATGGTGATACGAAAAAAGTCGTTTGCGGCGGCACAAGCTCTCAAATAGTAGCCCGCTATCTGAACAAACCACTCCGAACAAGCTTCGACTTCCCCGACAAAGATGTGCCGCCTATCGGCTTTATCGAAGGTATTGACTTGACAACAGAAGGCGTGTTGACTCTGAGAAAATTACTGACGTTGTCAAATAAATATATTTCAACACACGACCTATCACCAAAGTTCTTCGTAAAACAAGACGGAGCCTCACTTCTTGCAAATATGCTCTTTGAAGAAGCAACAGATATTACATTTTTCGTGGGACAAGGCGTTAATGCCGCTCATCAGAGCCTCCCGATTGACATCACAATGAAATTAAAATTGGTGGAATCACTTGCAAATAATCTGCGGAAAATGGGTAAAAATGTAACACTTAATTACGATTAAAATTAAACAATATGAAAGTTTTTGACACTAATGTCCAACTTATAAAGTACAATATTTTAAAAGAAGTTATTAAAAAAGCATACGCTGATGACCTTGTAAATGCTTATTCGGAAATCCCTAAGATAATTTCTCCGGGACCAAAAGCCGAGTATCGTTGCTGCATATACAAAGAACGAGCAATATCGCAGGAAAGAGTCAGAATGGCTATGGGCGGCAACAAAGATAATCCTAATGTAGTGGAAGTTATCGATATAGCTTGTGACGAATGTCCTACCGGCGGCATGTTTGTTACTCCTGCCTGTCGCGGATGTATTCAGCATAATTGCATGTCCGTATGCCCGCGTGGAGCTATTTCTATTGTCGATAAAAAGTGTACTATTGACAGCTCCAAATGTGTCGAATGTGGAAAATGTACTCAAGCCTGCCCTTATGGCGCTATCATAGCTCAACATCGTCCTTGTGTACAAAGCTGTAAGGTTAAAGCTATCTCCATGAACGAAGAAAAACAGGCTGTCATAGATAATAATAAATGTATAGCCTGCGGTGCTTGTGTCTATAAATGCCCTTTCGGTGCTATTGTCGATAAATCTTTCGTCCTTGATGTTATAGACATCTTGAAAAATTCGGAAAATAATACTAAATATAAAACTTATGCCATTATTGCACCGGCTATTGTAAGCCAATGTAGATATGGACGTGTTTCTCAAGTCGTTACGGCTATTATGAAACTCGGCTTCCATCAAGTTGTGGAGGCTGCTCTCGGCGCTGACATCACCCTCTACAGAGAAGCCGGCGAATTTAAAGAAAAAGGTATCATGACAACCTCTTGCTGCCCTTCTTTTGTGGCTTTTGTAGAGAAAAATTTTCCAGAACTTACAAAATATATATCTTCTTCCGATTCTCCAATGATCGAAACAGCAAGACTGATTAAACATTCCGACCCCACAGCCAAAATAGTCTTTATAGGACCTTGCAGCTCTAAAAAAATGGAGTTCAGATTGCCTAAAACACACGGACTGATAGATTGTGTAATGTCTTTTGAAGAATTACAAGCTTTTGTAGATGCTAAAGACATTGACACTACTCTGTGTGAAGATACTATCCTCGATAATGCTTCTTTCTATGGCAGAATTTTTGCAAAATCAGGCGGCATCACCCGCGGCATTACTGACGTGGCAAAAGATATGAATGTCGAAAACCTGTCTCCTGTTGCAATGAACGGCATTGACGAATGTAGAGCTAATCTTACAAAATTGAAATTTAATAAATCAACCGACAACTTTTTTGAGGGTATGGCATGCGATGGCGGCTGCCTAAATGGTGCATTATGCCTGAATCACGGACCACGTAATCTCCAAGATGTTGATAAATACGGTCTGGAAGCTAAAGAGAAAACCATAGAAAATTCAGTGAAATTGTATAAACTGAATAGTTAATAATTAGATTAAGACCGTAGATGTGCATAAATAATCAGTAAATGTCTTCCGAATATTTATCACATCTTGCTTATTGATATAGTGCTTTCAATTCCTTTATCAGAAACAAAAACGATTTTATATATCCCTGAGGATAAGTCTGTTAAGTCTATTTTCTGAATTAAAGAATTATTACTCGAAAATGTTTTCATTATATTACCTGACATGGAATATATTGAAATCTTGTATTTCTCCAATAAAAAGTTGCGGGATTCTACAATGAATATACCATCTGAAGGATTAGGATATATGTTAAAAGAACCGTTGGCTTCTTCATAAGTGCCGATAAAATTCAGATTTATAAAATCGCTGACAGTGTCGGCATGATTGCAAATATCTTTCGCTATTAATGTAACTGTGTATTCTCCATTACTTGAATATTCATGACATGGAGACATCTCTTCAGAAAAATTACCATCGCCGAAATCCCAATAATAAGAATTTGCATTTTCAGAAATATTGTTGAAATAAACTATCAAACTGTTATCGTTATGAATGTTGAAGCCGGCTTTTACAGGACTGTCGTATTTACCTACATACCAATCGTTTAGCTTATTGTAGACAACATTTTTCACCGCATTGCGTATAATTACCGCATCATCTTCCGGCAGAGTAAAAGATTGAGTTATCAAGGTAGGGTCTTTTCTAAGAATTACAGCATAAAAAACGCAAGCTGCTGCATAAGAGCCACTTAACGACGGGTGACTGCCATCTGAGCTGTATAATTCCATGTCCGGATTAGAATTACGAAGCTCACGCCACACTGCGCCCACCGGCGAAACAATAGCATTGTTGTCGTCAGCCATCAGCATATAACGCTCAAAAAGCAAGTCGTCCATACCTTCGTAAGTACAAACCGGCGGAAAAACATTGCAAAATTCGGCATCACCGTCTCTTCTGCCCCACGTCATATAAAATACAGTTTCACAACATTCATTGTTGCTATTAATCATACTATCAAGCTGCTGTGCAAAAGGATATGATTCAGTAAAAAAAGTTATACTGTCTAATGCCGGCAGCTGACTCTGCTCCTGCAAAATTACATAATCCCAACCACCTTTTGCAATCATAACAGCCGAATTGTTTGTCGTATGCATTTGGAAAGTACAACCACCCGGCGTGTTGCTCCCCGTAAGCATAATGTCGTTTGTCGATTTCGCAATATCAACAAGCATTTCAGGTAAGTTGTTCACAGCAGTATAGCTGTTGCCAATAAATAAAACTTTTAGCTCACGCGTGCTTTGCGCAGCCACATAAATTGTACTGAAAATTAATATCGCTGCTGACACCACTTTATATATGTTGCTTCTACACATAGACGTAAATATAGATAATGTTTTATTTGACTTTTTCTTCTAAAGACTTAAATCCTTTGCCAAGAATTTCGTGAGTATCAACTATGGTTATGAATGCGTTAGGATCTATTTCAAAAATATGAGCCTGAAGTTCCGGCACTTCCCTCCTGTTTACGACTGTAAAAAGCACTTCTTTGTCTTTATCGGTATAAATTCCTTTGCCGTACAACAGTGTGCCACCACGATGCAAATCTATAATTACGGATTTGCTGATTTCTTCATTCTTATCAGATACAACAAGAACTGTTTTATCATCTGCAAACCCACGAATCATTATGTCGGCAACCTTTCCCATTATAAATATCGTCAACCATGAGTACAAAGGTATTTTCCATTCTTTAAATGCAAAAAATCCTAATACGACTATACAGGAATCAACAATCATTAGTTGAGTGCCTAACGGAATTTTAGTATACTTATGAAGTATTGAAGCAATTACATCAGTGCCGCCGCTTGAAGCTCTTGCTTTGAATATTAATCCGACACCAACGCCCATGATTAAGCCGCCAAATATACTCGCCAGCAACACTTCATCATGTAATTGAAGCGGGTCACTCCCGAAAAGCATAATCAATCCATCTGTAAATATAGCCGTCAAAGTAAAACCAATAAAAGTTTTAACACCAAAACGTGGTCCCAACAACTTAAGTCCCAACAAAGTCAATGGCAAATTAAAACAAAGTGCCGAAAGACCTACGGGAAATCCAAACTTATAGTGTAATACTATTGATATGCCATAAATACCACCGGGAACTATTTTATATGGTGTCATAAAAAAAGCATACCCTAAAGCAAGAATAAATGTTCCGACAATAAGGTAGCTGTACGATAAAATCCATGATTTTGAAAACGCTTTGTCTTTAAAAGGTTTATATTCCATCTTTATTTTTTTTCTGCAAAGGTAAACGAATTTTTTAATCTGATTAGCTCAAAATAAAGTTTGTATTTTCGCAATGCTAATGAATTTTCCCAATTTTGTTTTTTATTAAAAATGTCATAAATTTGCACTTTAAAAAATATTGTTTCTGTAAAGTTATTCTACGTGAGTTTTAATGAAATTGTTTCTGCCGTATCTGACTTTGTATGGAGTCCTGCATTGATAGTCGTATGCTTAGGAGCCGGATTATTATTCTCAATACTGACTAAATTTGTTCAGGTAAGACGTTTTGGTGAGATGGTTAGATTGTTGTTTTCTAAAGACAAAACGCATAAATCCGGTGGTATATCTTCTTTTCAAGCCTTTGCCATGGCATTGTCGGGGCGAGTTGGCACCGGCAATATTGTTGGCGTAGCAACAGCAATCGCCTTTGGTGGTCCCGGCGCTATTTTCTGGATGTGGGTTATTGCTTTTTTTGGTGCCGGCTCTGCTTTTGTAGAGTCTACTCTCGCACAAATTTACAAGGTAAAAATTGAGGGCGAATTGCGTGGCGGTCCATCTTATTATATTCACAAAGGGTTGAAAAGCAAATGGTTAGCTGTAATTTTC
>Ga0265294_10009916_pt1 | contig 10911 bp, 3 predicted proteins | sample MunlanPumphouse3_FD_192504 | JGI IMG/M metagenome (GOLD analysis project Ga0265294, IMG submission 192504) | Groundwater microbial communities from a municipal landfill in Southern Ontario, Canada - Pumphouse #3 | ecosystem: Environmental > Aquatic > Deep subsurface > Groundwater | place...
GACATTTTATCACCTGGATAAACACAGCAAAGACTTGGATTTACGCCAGTTTTTAGCTCCTTGTTTAGCGGGAAAGAATGTCGGATTGCTATCTGATGCGGGTGTTCCCTGCATTGCAGACCCGGGGAACTTGGTTGTTGCAACTGCCCATCGGCTGGGGATTCCGGTTGTTCCTTTAGTGGGTCCCAGTTCCATATTGCTGGCACTGATGGCATCGGGATTCAACGCTCAATCATTTGCCTTTCACGGCTATCTTCCGTCCGAACAACCGAATAGAGAAAGGGAATTAAAATTTTTGGAAAGTCTTTCGGACAAAACGCATCAAACTCAAATTTTTATTGAGACCCCCTATCGTAACAATCATATTTTTAAATCCATTCTTTCCGTATGTGCGCCCGACACACGCTTGTGCATAGCTGTCAATTTAACGACGGAGGAAGAAACCATTATTTCCAAAACCGTAGCACAATGGAAAAAAGAGCATATTGATCTGCATAAAAAACCGGCTATCTTTTTGATTTCAAGATAAAAAAGGCGAGTACTGCCTGAACAACACTCGCCTTCCATTGAACTGAAAAAATTATTTATAAATTTGTTCTATAATATTGTGGTATTTTTTCTGTACCAAGTGTCTTTTAACTTTCAAAGTCGGGGTTAAGATTTCGTTTTTCTGTGACCATTCGTCAGGAATTAATTCAAATTTTTTCACTTGCTCGGTATCTCCAAAGAAAGAATTATATTTTGAAATTTCGCGGGCAAAACGTTTTACGATGGCACTGTCTTTCACGAGTTTCATCGGATTAGAATATTCAATATTATGGCGTAAACACCACGATTTTAAGAAGTTAAAATCCGGCGAAATTAAAGCGGCAGCAAATTTTTCGTTTTCGCCCACAACAACAATATTTTCAATAAACGGAGACTCACAGAACTTTTCTTCAATTAATTGCGGATTTACATATTTTCCAAAAGAAGTTTTGAAAATATTTTTCAGTCTGCCAGTAATCTTTAATTGACCTTTATCCGTAAAACTGCCGATGTCACCGGTATGAAACCACCCGTCTGCATCTATGACCGTTTTGGTTAATTCTTCTTCTTTATAATAGCCCATCATCACATTGTGACCTCTGCATAAGATTTCGCCACTTCCCTCGTCGATTTTGATTTCTACTCCGGGCAGAGGGAAGCCGACAGTACCCACTTCACGACCATATTTTGCTCGGCAACTAACAGCAATAACAGGTGATGTTTCGGTAGCACCATAGCCCTCAAAAACAGGCATTCCGATAGCAGAGAAAAACGATGCCAAGCGAGGTTGTATGCTGGCGGCACCTGAAACGACAATGTCAAAATTACCTCCAATACTCTTTCTGATTTTCGAATAAACCAACTTATCGGCAATTTTATGTTTAAAATTATACCACGCACTTCTTTCGCAATCTTGAATTTTGTATTGTTGAGCCAATTTTACCGCCCAACGGAATATCTTCTTTTTGGCCGGTTTCATGTTTTTACTGCTATTCCAAATTTTGTCGAATATTTTTTCCAACATTCGAGGTACCGTGGACATCATTGTCGGGTGAACTTCCTTGATATTCTCCCCAATGGTGCCTAAGTTTTGCGCATAATAAACACTCATTCCCAAATATTGATATAAGAATACCAACATTCGCTCGTAGGCATGACACAACGGCAAAAAGCTAAATGCTTTTTTCGACCATTTCGCCGGTGTATTTTGTAAGTTAACTAATTGACTAATAATATTATAATGAGAAAGCATTACCCCTTTAGGGAAACCGGTCGTGCCGGAAGTGTACATAATGGTAGAACAATCTGTCGGCTTCACCAAATCACGGCGGCGTTGCAACTCTTCGGGGTTTTGATTTTGCATTCCCAAAGCTAGTAATTGTTCCAAATAGGGAAACCGTTCTCTATTTACAAAAGTATAAACCATGGTTAAAGATGGAGTTTCAGACAAAATAGCATCAATTTTATGCATAACTTCGCTACCTTCAATAATTGCAAGTTTAGCCTCACAATGATTTAATATATATCGATAATCATTTTCGCTAATCGTTGGATACACCGGAACTGAAACAGCACCAATTTGCATGATTGCCATGTCTATCATATTCCATTCGGGGCGGTTGGTGGAAATAATGGCGATTTTATCTCCAACGCCAATTCCCAACTTAATAAATGCATAACTAAGGTAATTCGTAATCTCCTTGTACTCTTGCGGACTGTATGTAACCCAATGGGTATCTATTTTTCCGGCTAAAGCAATTTTCTGTTCGGGATGTCTTTCCTCATATTGAGTCAAAATATCAAACAATCTTGTAATTTCCATTTCTTTTCAAATTTTTTTAGTCATTATTATTATATAACAGCAATTTGCTCGTTTAAAAATCGCGACAAAAAAACATCTTTTTTGAATACGCTCCCCAAAAATGGGACAATAAGGGGTGCTAAGGGACATAATTCACAAAAATGGGGCGAAATTTTCAAATATGGGGCGAAATTTTCAAATCGTTCATCTCATTCATTATTTTATTGTATCTTTGCAGCCTGAATTTTGGTGATTTATGAATAAAAAAATACCGCATTATTTAGTAGAAAAGAAAACAAATTTCAAAATATTGCTTTTTGTAACTTTCTTTTCATTGGTGTTTATTAATGTATTTCCCAATGTTTTTCCTACTTTTCAATCTTCCAGCTGGTACCAAAACGGAACCCCCGGACAAAGATTTATCTTTTCCACCATCTCTATTTTTGGAGCCGTCGGTATATTGATACTTAGCCGTGTCTTGATGTATTTTATCAACAAAAAAGAATCTATTACCATCTTACAATATTGTTTTTGGCTGATTGGAGAAATTGTATTAATCGCTATCGCCTACACCGTTTTCAATAATTTCATCATTCACGATGACAGTGAATATACCGACATTTTCAGACACGCCATCTTGATTATTCCTATGATTCTTTTTATTCCCTATCTTATCTCCTACTTATACTTGGCTCTAAAAGATAAAGAGATTAAAATCAATGATTTACTAAAGAACAGACATACTTCGAGCAACATCATAACTCCGTCCGAAACCGTTGATAACATCATCCATTTTAGAGATGAAAAAGGGGCACTAAAACTCTCTATTAAACAAAGTTGTATTTTGTATATCGAATCTGCCGATAACTATGTGAAAGTCCATTATAATAACAATAATAAAATTGTAAATTGCATTATCCGCAACTCTTTAAAGAATATGATAGAGATACTGTGTCCGGTGGGGTTTGTACGCTGCCATCGTTCGTATATCGTTAATATTCAAAAAGTTAAAGTTGTCCGGAAAGAAAAAGACGGCATTTACATTGATTTAGACCAAGACGGCATTGGCGACATTCCGATTTCAAAAAGCTATTATGCGGAAATCATGCACATTCTGTCGCTGAATTAGTCTCCCCCATTGTTTATCGTTCTAATTAGCAGAGAAATCGATTCACTTGATTACTAATTATCATTTTTTTAAATAATTGATAGAAGTAAAGAAAAGAAATGTATCTTTGCATCTTAAATTTATATATATACAAAATTAATATTTATGAAAAAATCTTTACTCCTAATTTTTGCAACTTTTTTATTATCAAATGTTTACTCGCAATCAGATTTGTCAATCATCAATTTCGTCAATTCAAATCATAACCCTTTCAGTGATATTACATTAACTCCAAACGATAATGTAACCCCGATTGTATGGATTAGTAATAACGGACCTGACGCTCTACCTGCGGGCACAACACTCACATTCACATACTTCGTAGACGAAGACACCCTGCTTATCACGAATTCCGAACTTGACGAAGAATTAACCAGTGGAAGCAGTATCTATTTAGATGCTCCTTCTTTTTCAACCAACTTATTGATTGAAAATTCATTAGGGGAATACTTTGATTTGTGCATGTCCATTTCGCACGTTTCCGATTCTATAAATACACAAAACAACGTTAAATGCCTTTCCGTTACACTTGAAACTTCCATTTCAGATATTGAGAATAACGGCGTATCGATCTATCCTAATCCGACATCTGATTTTATATTCATTGACCAAGCAGCGGGTGCAACCATTCGTTTATACGACCTAAACGGAAAAGAAATGATAAGTTTTGAGAGCAAAGATACGCATTGCACCCTATCCACCGGCAACTTGGCTGCCGGTATATACCTCCTTCAAGTATCCCAACATAACGAAGTTACTAATAAGAAAATCAGTATTTTACAATAATACATCATTTCTTCATGAAAAAATTCTTTATTATCCTTTTTGTATTGATTGGTACACATAGTCTTCAATCACAAACGACACTCCCCATCTATTACGATTTTGACGATGCCGATAATCTCACACAAGGCTGGAATTTGGTCGTACAATCCCCTGATTCATGGAATACGGCATTTGCAGCAATACAGAATACCTATTCTGCTTCGCAACCAAATGCATGGGCTTTTGCCTCCTTTTTTCCTGACGAAACAGGATACAATCAGTACTTAATCTCTCCGCGCTTCAATAATGCCACCGCTGATTCTATCAATGTGATTTTTAAATATTTAACGGATAATACTTCTCAAATTGAGTCATTCAGAATTGGTTATTATACCGGTAATCCATATAGTTCACCAACTGATTTTATTTGGAAAGATTCACTTTCTACCTCCGTCAGTACATGGACAGATTACTCCATCAACCTGCCACCAAATGCCCAAAACATTTGCATAAATTATTACTCCGAAAATCAAAGTGCATTGTATATAGATGATATTGTGATTCGACCTGAATCAAATGATAATCAATATTTTATAACAGTGATGAATAATGATGGCGGCACTGTAATTCCGGGAACAGCCTCAGTAAATGCCGGGGATTCCATACAATTTACGGTTACGCCCAATGAAGGCTACCATATCGCATCGGTCACACTTGACGGAGTACAAATATGCGCAACAACCTCATTACCTTTTACTTACACACTTCACAACATTACGGATAACCATATTATTTCCGCAAATTTTCAAATCAATGAATTTTCGGTTTCCATTCATTCCACTGACGGCGGGAGCATTACGCCCAATGGAGGTATTTTAGGCTTTCTCATTGTGCCGTGGGACACAACGGTAACGTTTACTTTCACTGCCAATGAAGGTTATCATATTCGTGATGTTATTCTTGATGACACCATTCACTTAGGTGCCATTTTCACTTACACTATAGAGCATATTCGTACTTTTCATAGCATTTATGCCAATTTTTCCCCGAATAGATACACCATTACGGCTTCTGCAACTACCGGCGGTAGCATAACGCCCGATGGCATCAACGATGTTGATTTCGGCGAAGAACTGTCATTCATCATTACCGCAAATGATGGTTATATTCTTGATAGTCTGTTAATTGATGGAATCCCCTACCCCGCCGTGAATCCGGACACAACCCTATATACATTTCTGCAAATATCTGATAATCACACTATTGATGCATATTTTTCATTAAAAAAATATATCGTACATTTCACTCACACAACAGGCGGACATTGGCAGATGGAAGGAGGAACCCTAATTGGACAGGATAGTGTACAGGTAACGCATGGGAGCAGTTTAATTTGCCATGCCCTTTCTGACGAAGGATTTCATGTTACCGATATCATCCTTAATGCTAATCACTTAGGAGCAATCGATTCTTACAATTTAATGAATATTAGCGAGAATATGGATATCCATGCCATTTTTGACACCCTCACCTATTCTTTTCAAGCCTTTGCATTTGGGAACGGCACCATCACACCTCTCATGATTGGTGCGACTAACTATTTTGATAGTGTAACTATTTCATTATCTGCGAATTATTGCAAACAAATTGATTCTGTTTTCCTTGATGGCAATCGGATAGGAGCCAACGATTCTTATCAGTTCTCCCACCTTGCCGGTGCACACACTTTAACTGCCTATTTCGGCACTATTCACTATACGATCGAAACCGACACAGACGGCAACGGTCAGATTGAGGGAGAAAATACCGTAAATTGCGGTAATTCACATACTTATGTATTCAATAGCAACCCTTGCTATCGTCTTAAAGATGTTTTTATTGATGGCAACAACAGCAATCATTTAATAGAAATTTTCAATCGCAGGGAGCAGATTACGTTAGAAAACATCACAGAAAATCACACTATTTATGCTACTTTTGAACACATTCCCTATATGATTGAGGTGATTTCGGGAGAAAACGGAACCATTGACCACGTCGGAATTAATAATGTAAATTGCGGGGATACAATGAATTTCACTATTACTCCCGACATTTGCCATCAAATAGAATCCGTTTATTTAGATGGAATATTAATCAATCAGGAACTTCGCTTTGCAGCCAATGAAGACACACATTATGGAGATTCAGCATTTTTTAGATTGAGCGACATTCATCAAAATCATCTCATTGAGGTCAGCTTTGTTCCTCAAGAATATGATTTTACTGCCATTCAAGGAACCAACGGAACTATTTTCCCCGACGGTAACTCGCTGATTCAGTGCGGTGATGCGGCTTTATATACGATTGTCCCTGATGAATGTTATGTCATAGATTCTGTTTGGATAGATAGGGAATTGAGCAACTCACAGTTAGAATTTTCCGATTATGATGCATTTATCATTATTGAAGATATTCATGCATCGCATGACATTCGCGCCACATTTGAAAGAAGAGAACATCAAATAACGATTGAGGTAGGTGCCAATGGCAACTTTCATACAGACGATGAAACGACCCTATCATGTGGAGATGACTATCAGTTTACCTTGGTACCAGAATGGTGTTACCGTATTGATTCCGTCTTTTTAAATGGAAGTTGCATCAATCATTTACTTGATTATCAACGCAATACAAATAGAAACATTGGTGATTCTGCCACTTACACGTTAATGAATGTATCTCAAGATTATGACCTGCGTGTGACGTTTGCTCCGATTCTTTACACCATCATCATTGACGAACGGGACGGTGGCAGTATTACTCACACATTAGATTCTGACACAGCACTTTGCGGCGAAAATGTTATCTTTACCATCGCGCCTGACACCTGTTTTGCCATCTCTAACATTATTTTGAACGGGGAATATTTTTATGATTATGAGATGAATAATGGAATCGCCACCATTAATTTTTCAGAAATACTGACAAATATCCATTTAGTCGCCCACTTTGCACCTATTTCATACACCATAACCAGCAATTACTCCGGCAATGGAATAGTTTTCATTCCATCAAATCCCGTTTTATGCGGCGACACAACGGAAATCCGTTTTCTTGCTCGAAATTGCTCACACCTCGATTCTGTTACGATAGATGGAAATTTGATTCATTTGGATAGTCTCCAACAGGTCGGGGACACGCTTGTATATACAATACAGAATATTTCTCAAAATCACTTTGTGAACGCATTTTTCTCGATTGACAGTTTTCCCGTGCATATCAGCAATAATTTGAATTTTCCCATATCAATCAATGATACTATCTTAGCATGTGGAAACAGCCTACACTTCTATATCATTCAAAATGAATGTTTTAAAGTAGATTCCATCATTGTCAATGAACAGCGACTGGATAAAAGTGAGTTCGAGACCATCGGCACTATTATTCAAAACGGGGACACTACTTATTATTCCATTAACCAATTGCAAGAGCCAACTGACATTTTCGTGATCCTTGACACGAACTTTTACGAAATCAACATCAGCTGCAGTCCGCACGGTCACGTTAGCTACGAAGGCACACACCGCGTCATGTGCGGTTCAAATTTGGAAATAGCCGTTATGCCGGATAGTTGCTATCATTGGAACAGCGACTATTTGCTCACACTCGGATATTCAATAGATAATGATTCTACTCTATTACTCGTTGATATCCATCATGATATCACATTATTCTTTGCATTTGAACCCACAATCTATCAAGTGACTTCCATCGCCGGATCCAACGGCTCAATTTTTAGAGATAGTGATGTAGATGTTGCGTGTGACGGACATGTCATCTTTACCATCAAACCGGATGAGTGCTTTGAAATTGATTCCGTATTTTTAGATAATAATTCGATTATCAATAGTTTAGATACTATCAACGACATTATTTCCTATGAGTTGCGACACATATTAGCGAACCATGAATTTCGTGTCACATTCAAGCCGAAACAATTTGTAGTTCAAGTCGTTGGCAATGATATTGGCTATATTTCAAATATAGGTAACAATGATGTCACGTGTGGTGACAATTTAGATTTTAAACTTGTTCCCGGTGATTGTAGTAATTTGGATTCTATCATTTTAGATGGAGAGATTTATACTTCGCCACTTCAATATTGGGGAGATACCATTTCTTTTTCACTCATCAATATCCAAGAAGACCATCAGGTATTTATCTATTTTAAACGAAACACGCGACACATTCATGAGCAAGTGGTTCTTGATCAGATGTTTTTTTCGGAACAAAGTGCGACCGTTTTTTGCCATGAAGATACAACCATTACATTCTCCTCAAACGATTGTTGGATAACAGATTCGATTTTTATCAATCATGAAAGAATCACCCCGTCAACTTCATATCATTTCAGCGATATAATGACTGATATTGAAATAGTTATCTTCGCACACACCATAATTTATGAAATTTCTATTGAGCAAACAACACACGGGAGAATTATACAAGAACCTATTTCTGATGCAACATGTGGCGACAGCATTACCCTTCTTTTTGAGCCCGAGCGCGGATACTACATTGACAGCATCATTATAGATGGAGATACCTTACCAGCAAGTTCTTCATACTCATTCAACAATATCAGTGACAATCATTCCGTATCAGCAATTTTCAGTCCTTATACATTTCAGATTACTGTTATAGAGAGTGATGGAGGACAAATTACACCCGGCACTTCGACTGTTCTTTACAATGACAATTTGCTTTTCAACATTACTCCCGACACGTGCTATCGAATTGATTCTCTGTTTGTTGATGGTTTTTATAAAGGACAAGCTGATCACTATCTTTTTACAGAAATTACTGATGATCATACCATTTCGGCAACTTTCACCCTTTTAAGGGACACGCTTTCCCTCACTGCCAGCGCTAATGGACAAGTATTTCCCTCCGGCGACACTATTTTGAATTGCGGGGACAGCCTCATCTATACCATTGTTCCGGACGAATGCTATCAGATTGGAAATCTCTTTATTGACGGCGTTTGGCATAATGAGAGAATTATCAATGATGGCGAACGATATACCTTGCCGTTCAACAACATAGATACCCAGCATACAATTTCTATTAGTTTTGATCCCATCAACTATATGTTCGAAGCAAATACGAATGGAGGCGGCACTGTTTCCCCCATGTTCTCAATGCCGCAATGTGGAAACAATTTTGATTTTTCCATCGAACCGGCATCTTGCTATCAAATTGATTCCGTGTGGATTAACGATAGCTTGATTCCGCTTGAAGGCTTTACTTTCGATGATTATACAGCGCATTACTCTCTTCATAATATCCGACAAGATTATCAAGTTTACGTTAAGTTTAAAGATTTACCACATAGGTTATCCTTTGAGAATCAAAACAATGGGACAGTATCCATTCCCGATACGAGTATTATTTGTAATAACGACATCACCTTTTACATTATTCCGGACCTTTGCTACGCCATTGATAACATTGAACTTAACAATATCTCTATCAATCATTTACTTGATATTCATGAAAATACACAAAGTTATTTGCCGGACACTGCCTTCTATACTATCCAAAATTTCTCCGCCGAAACAGTCATCTCAATTTCCTATACTGATGCTCCCAAACGCATCATCACACAACAGTACTATGCTGATAATCAATTAATTTCAGAAATTAACGCTTTGATTGCGTGCGGCAGTGACACTACTTTACTGCTACATGAAGAGTGCTATAATATTGATTCTGTGTGGCTCAATGGGATTTTTTACGGTAATAATGAAGAGCTAATTTTGAATAATATCATTGATAATCAAACAATTATTGTGAATCTGTCAGACATTGAATATTCTATTACAACCTTACCCACCATCAACGGGACGATTGAACCGCCCGGAATGAATCAAGTTGTTTGTAATCATGATTTTACTTGCACGATTCTCCCTGACAGTAACTTTTTCCCTGTTAGTCTGATTGTTGATAATGACACAATTCCGGGTTCCAGCACTTACACTTTTTTCGATGTGCGAACTGATCACACGCTTGGAGCCATTTTCAAAAGTTATACCTACACCGTGACCAGCAATTCCGGAGTGGGCGGTAGCATCATCCCTGAAACCGCTTTCGTGGATTTCGGCGACAATGTCACCATGCAAATTATTCCCGACAGCTGCCACATCATCGACTCTGTATGGATTGACGACATTTACCAAGGAAACATAAGCCAAATATATTTGCCGAACATTGATGAAAATCATCATGTACGCGCAACATTTGTTCCATACGAGTATTTCATTACAGCAGAAAATACAATGAATGGATTCATTACTCCATCGGGAGTTAACCAAGTATTGTGCGGAGATGATGCGACTTTCACAATAACGCCTAATGATGGTTATCACATTGAAAATCTGATCATTGATGGTGATACCATCTCGGCTGATTCCTCCTACGTTTTCACAAATATTACGAACAATCACTCCATCAATGCTGTTTTTGCGATTAATTCTTACGAAATAAACACTCTTGCCGGAAACGGCGGTATCATTACGCCTGCCACTGCATTTCTCGATTATGGCGACGATGTGACTTTGCAAATTATCCCTGATGATTGCTATTTCATTGATTCTGTATGGGTTGA
>Ga0265294_10009917_pt1 | contig 10911 bp, 7 predicted proteins | sample MunlanPumphouse3_FD_192504 | JGI IMG/M metagenome (GOLD analysis project Ga0265294, IMG submission 192504) | Groundwater microbial communities from a municipal landfill in Southern Ontario, Canada - Pumphouse #3 | ecosystem: Environmental > Aquatic > Deep subsurface > Groundwater | place...
AGATTCTAATACGAGGGGTGGCCGGATTGCCCCGGAATGGGTGGCCGGAATCATCCGGAATGGGTGGCCGCTTTCGCCCGGAATCGGTGGCCGGAATGGCCCGGAATACGCACGCACCCTCAACCCCGAGGAGCTGAAGCGGGTCTCCGGGGATGTGTTCGGCAGGATTTACGAATATTTCCTGACCCAGTTCGCCGACCAGAAGGCCCACGACGGCGGCGAGTTTTTCACCCCGATCTCTCTGGTTTCGCTGATCGCCAACGTCATCGAACCCACCAGCGGTACCGTGCTGGACCCAGCCTGCGGCTCGGGCGGCATGTTCGTTCAAAGCGCCCGAGTGGTCGCGCGTCGGCACGAGAACCCCACCGAGAAGCTCACTTTCTATGGCCTTGAAAAGAACGCAACCACCATCCGCCTGGCCAAGATGAACCTGGCGGTGCACGGCCTCGAAGGGGACATTCAGAAGGCCATCACCTACTACGAGGACCCTCACGAACTGGTGGGCAAGGCCGACTTCGTCATGGCCAATCCGCCCTTCAACGTGGACGAGATCGACGCCGACAAGGTCAAAAGCGACCCGCGCCTGCCCTTCGGCTTGCCCGGCGTCAACAAGAAGGGCAAGGTCAGCAACGGCAACTATGTCTGGATCAGCTTTTTCTACAGTTACCTGAACGAACAGGGCAGGGCCGGATTCGTCATGTCGTCCCAGGCCTCCAGCGCCGGGCGGGATGGAGCCAAGGTGCGGCAGAAGCTGGTCGAAACCGGCGACGTGGACATCATGATCGCCATCCGCTCCAATTTCTTCTATACGCGCACCGTCCCCTGCGAGCTCTGGTTCCTCAACCGCGCCAAGCCGGAAGCGCACCGCGACAAGGTGCTGATGATCGACGCCCGAAATATCTACCGCAAGGTCACGCGGAAGATCTACGACTTCAGCCCCGAGCAGGAGCAGAACCTCCTGGCCATCGTCCGGCTCTACCGCGGCGAAACCAAGCGATATCTCGACCTCGTGGCGGGCTATTGCCAGCGCATCCTGGTCGAGGGCGCGGCCTGCCTCACAATGAAGGACGACAACAAAGAAACGGTCAACCCTCTCCCGGATTTCCTTGCTGCCCTAGCTACCCTGCGAAGTGGTGTCGAACCGTTCCTCAAGACCCTGGCCAAGGACGCACCCCATAATGAGGCACTGAAGGAGTTGGATTCCGCCTTGCCCCAACTCAAGGCAGATGTCCAGGCCTTCCAGAAATCGATCGCCAAAGAACAATCCGCCTGGAAACACCAGAAAACCACCAACGGCGAACTCAAGAAAGCCGTGGACCGACTCGCGCCGATCGCCGAAACCAGCCGCGATCTGGCCAAACAGACCGACCTGCTCTACAAGCTCGCCTGCCGCCTGATCGAAACCTGCGAAAACGAGTGCGCCGCCAAGGACAGCGACGCCTGGGCGGGTCGCGACATCACCCGCGCCCGCAAGGCCGCCGACGAGGCCCGCGACCTGGCAGCAGAACAGCTCAAGCAGGTGCGCTACTTCTGGCGTCAGGCTCACTGGCTCACCGAACGCTTCCCCGATGCCGAACTCCGCGATGTGGAAGGGCTGGTCAAGCTGGTGGACCGGGCCGGGATCGAGGCCAACGACTGGAGCCTCACCCCCGGCCGCTATGTGGGCGTCGCACCCGAAGAAGAGGACGAAAACTTCGATTTCGAAGAGGCCCTCCGCGACATCCATGTGGAACTGGAGGACCTGAACGCCGAGGCCGTGCAACTGGCCGCGACGATCAAGAAGAACTTTGAGGAGTTGGGGGTATGAGCTGGCCAATGGTTCAATTCGGAAAGCTGTATGCCGAGCCGTCTCGAAATGGTGTGTATAAGTCGAAAGAGCACCACGGGAGTGGCGTGAAGATTGTCAACATGGGAGAGCTCTTTGCCTATGATGTGATCGGTAGCCAGGAAATGAAGCGGCTTCGAATGACCCCGGTAGAGATGAATCTGTCTGGCCTTACCGATGGAGATCTACTTTTTGGCCGCAGATCACTTGTCGAGTCAGGAGCAGGCAAGTGCAGTGTTGTTGAGGGTCTGGATGAACCAACAACGTTTGAGTCATCCATTATCCGTGTGAGGGTAGACCAAACGAAAATTAGGCCGCGATTCATCTATTACTGGCTAAAATCGCCTCAAGGCAGAGGACGCATTAGGGCAATTGTCACAGGGACAAACGTTAAGGGGATTCGAGGTACCGTACTGAAATCTATTGAAGTCGTCTGTCCACCAATCACGAAACAGGATGCAGTAGTCTCGAAACTTCGCGCCTACGACGACCTGATCGAAAACAACCTGCGGCGGATTCAGTTGCTGGAGCAAGCGGCGCGGCTGCTCTATAAAGAATGGTTCGTCCACCTCCGCTTCCCCGGCCACGAACACACCCCAATCATCGACGGCGTACCGGAGGGGTGGGAGAACACTTTCCTGTCAGACGTGATCGACGTTAATCCAAAAACGCCGGCAGAAAAAGGGAAGGACATTTTGTACGTGCCGATGTCTGCGCTATCTGAGGCCGGAATGACAGCGGACACTGGAGATTTTGAGCGTCGAACTACACATACAACAGTCAAATTCACAAAGGACGATGTATTGCTCGCCAGAATTACACCTTGTCTTGAAAACGGAAAGACAGGGTACGTTTATTTTCTTGGGAAGGATGAAGTAGCGTGCGGGTCAACTGAATTTATTGTGCTGAGAGGAAGGCGTGTCAGCCCTGCGTTTACATATTGCTTGGCTCGATCCTATCCATTCAGGGGGAACGCAATCAAGAGCATGATAGGCTCATCTGGGAGACAGCGAGTCCAGGTCTCTTGTTTTGACGAATACAAAGTGCCACTTCCACCAAAACATTTGCTGGAAATGTTTGATGACATTGCAAACACGGCGTTTGATCAAATCCGAATTCTTGTCGCCCAAAACGACAGATTAGCCAAAGCCCGCGACCTCCTCCTGCCCAAACTGATGAACGGAGAAATTACCGTATGAGTGAAACTGTCTTTACCAAGGTCGATTACGACCTGGGCTCGCTGGTCAAGTATATTGGCCTGGGCGAGATCGGCCTGCCGGATATTCAGCGGCCGTTTGTCTGGAAGAATGCCAAGGTGAGGGACCTGTTCGACTCCATGTATCGCGGCTATCCGGTTGGTTACCTGCTCTTCTGGCAGAACGCCCTAGCGACCGACACCCGCACCATCGGGTCCGACACCAAGCAGAAGCCGCCCCGGTTGGTCATTGTCGATGGCCAGCAGCGGTTGACCTCGCTCTATGCGGTCATCAAGGGCATCCATGTGCTGCGGCAGAACTTCGAGCACGAGGCCATCCAGATCGCCTTCAACCCGCTGGTGGAGAAGTTTGAGGTGGCCGACGCCGCCATCCGCCGTGACACGAGCTACCTGCCGGATATTTCCACGCTGTGGAGCGAAAAGACAGACCTCTTCGAGGTGGTGGACGATTACCTGGCGGGTTTGACCTCCACTCGGGAGGTGAGCGAGAAGGAGAAGAAACGGGCCCGGAAGGCGATCAGCAAACTCCAGGGACTGTTGAGCTTTCCCTTCACGGCCTTGGAACTTGACGCGAACATTTCCGAGGAAGATGTTTCCGACGTCTTTGTTCGCATCAACAGCAAGGGAACGCCGCTAAATCAGGCGGATTTCATCCTGACCCTGATGTCGGTTTTCTGGGACGAAGGGCGGGACGAGTTGGAACGATTCTGCCGCGAGGCCAGAAAACCCAGTAAAGGGACGGCTTCACCCTACAACTATTTTATCGAGCCATCCCCTGACCAGCTTTTGCGGGTCAGTGTCGGGCTGGCCTTCAAGCGCGCCCGCCTTAAGTATGTCTATTCGATCCTGCGCGGCAAGGATCTGGAAACTGAGGAATTCAGCGACAAGCGTCGGTTGGACCAGTTCGCACTGCTGAAGGATAGCCAGAAACGGGTGGTCAATCTCCAGTACTGGCATGATTTCATGGCCTGCATCCGCCTGGCCGGATTCCGTAGCGGGGCGATGATCAGTTCCCAGAACAATCTGCTCTTTTCCTATCTGCTCTACCTGATGGGACGAACCGAATACAAGGTACCGGAATTCGAGTTGCGCGGGGTCATTGCCCGGTGGTTTTTCATGTCCAGTGTGACCGGACGGTTCACCGGGTCGCCAGAATCGGCCATGGAATTTGAACTGGCGCGTTTCCGGGAAGTCAAAAGTGCCGATGAGTTTATCAACACCCTGAACCAGATATGTAATATTACCCTGACCAGTGATTTCTGGAACGTGACCCTGCCCAACGATTTGGCCACTTCGTCACCACGGAGCCCCTCGCTGTTCGCCTTTCAGGCGGCACAGGTGATCCTGGACGCGCGGGTGCTGTTCTCCAAGGCGCGGGTGAGCGATCTTCTGGACCCGGCCCTGCATGCCCATCGTTCCGCCGTTGAAAGGCACCACCTTTTTCCAAAAGGTTATCTCAAGACCCTCGGCATAACCGAGATTCGCGATACCAACCAGATCGCCAACTATGCCCTAGTTGAGTGGGGGGACAATACGCACATCTCCGACAAGGCTCCCGTTGAATACCTGCCCGTCATGAAACAGCGGGTCGATCCGGCTGAACTTGGCCGGATGTATCATTGGCATGCCTTGCCGAATACCTGGGATACCATGGACTACAAGGCCTTTCTGGAAGCCCGGCGTGATATGATGGCGCAGGTCATCCGCGAGGGTTTTGAGGCCTTGTCGAGCGTGGGAACCGCTGCGATTGTCTCACCGGTTGAGATCGATCTGGAAAAGATCGTGGCCAACGGCGAGTCTGCCATGGTCGAATTCAAGTCAACCCTGCGGACCAACCTGCACACCGGTGACAAAGACCCGCGCATGGAGGCGGCAGCCCTGAAAACCCTTGCCGGTTTTCTCAATACCAACGGGGGCACTCTGATTATCGGCATGTCCGATGATGGCTCCCCGGTCGGCATTGAAAGAGACGGGTTTGTCAACGAGGACAAAATGAGCCTGCACCTGGTCAACTTGGTCAATTCCCGGCTGGGACCGCAGGCGATGACCTGTATTCACTCCCATTTCGAGGATCACGATGGCAAGCGGGTATTGGTGGTGCATTGCACCAGGTCTCCTGCCGCCGTATTTGTCAAGGACGGCGCGCTTGAGAAATTTTATGTTCGGACCGGTCCGTCCACCACGGAACTGAGCGCCAGTCAGACGCAGGATTATATCGGCAAGCGTTTTGGGAGATGATGGCAAAATAAAATCTGCGCCTTTGCATGGCCACCGGCGGGGTGATCCTGCTGGATCATGTAGACAGGGGCGGGCTTTGTGGTCGGAACGCTGACGGCGGACTGCGTGGACGGAGAAGAGAGGGATGGATCATGTCTGAGCTGATCCCCAAACACGGCGGCTATCGCAAACTGAAAAGTTTTCAGGTGGCGCAACTGGTTTATGATGTGACGGTTCGGTTTTGCGACCGCTATATCGACAAATACAGCCGCACCCGGGACCAGATGGTGCAGGCGGCGCGGTCGGGCGTGCAGAACATCGCCGAAGGTTCTCAGGCGTCGGCCACCTCAAAGAAGACCGAACTTAAGCTTACGCAGGTGGCTCGCGCCAGCCTGGAGGAGTTGAAGCTCGACTACGAGGATTTCCTGCGCCAGCGGGGGTTGGCGAAGTTGGAACCAAACCACCCCGCACTGATGCGCTTCAAGAAAAAGAAGCCGCAATCGCTTGAAGCGTTTGCGGCGTGGATCGAGGAAGAGAGGAGAAAAAGCACGGACAGCCAAGGACAGACACAGCCTGACACGGACAGCCAGAACCATGCTTTGGCCGTGCCGGTCGGTGAAGGTCCTTGTCCGTCCTTGCCCCCCGCTTGCCTGGCCGCCAACGGCGCACTCTCGCTGCTGAATATCGCCTGCTATCTTCTCGACCGTCAGGTCGATCGCCTGGCTGTCGATTTTGAAACCGAGGGCGGCTTCACGGAGCGCCTGTACCGTGTGCGCACTGCAAAGCGAAAAAAGCAGGAGTAATGATGAAGCTCTATACCGAAGACTCCCTCGTTCAGCAGACCACCGCCGAGTACCTGGAGCAGGAACTGGGCTGGGAGACGGTCTATGCTTACAATAACGAAAATTTCGGGCCGGACAGCCTTCTGGGCCGGAAGTCGGACCGCGAGGTGGTTTTGACCCGCACCCTGCGGGCGAAGATCGAGGAGCTGAATCCCTTGCTTCCGGCCACGGCGTATGACGACGACGTCCGTCAGATTGTCGCGGTTTCCGCCTCGCAGACTCTGGCTGCTGCCAACCGCGAGAAGTACGAACTGATCAGGGGTTGTGTGCAAGTCGCCTTCCGCAATGACAAGGGCGAGCTGGTGCGAGAGCGGTTGCGGGTGTTCGATTTCGATGCTCCCGAGAACAACCATTTCCTCTGTGTGCGGGAGCTGTGGGTGCGCGGCGATTTGTACCGCAGACGCGCCGATATCGTCGGTTTCGTCAACGGTCTGCCGCTTTTGTTCATGGAGCTGAAGAACGTAAGCCGCGATATCCGCGCCGCCTACGAGCAGAACTTTCTGGACTACAAGGACACCGTCCCGCATCTGTTTCATCACAATGCTTTTGTTGTGCTGGCCAACGGGGTGGATGCCAAACTCGGCTCGCTCACCAGCCGGTTCGAACATTTCCACGAGTGGAAACGCCTGGCCGAGAATCAACCGGGCGTCGTGGCCATGGAGACGCTGCTCAAGGGTGTATGCGCGAAAGCCAATTTCCTGGACCTGGTGGAGAACTTCATCGTTTTCGACGACTCGGCCGGGGAATCGAGAAAAATCCTGGCCCGGAATCATCAGTATCTGGGCGTCAACCGGGCCATCGAGGCGGTCCGTGACCGAAAGCATCGGGACGGCAAGCTGGGGGTGTTCTGGCATACCCAGGGTTCGGGCAAGAGCTATTCGATGGTGCTTTTCACCCGCAAGGTGCATCGCATATTGGGCGGCAACTTCACCTTTCTGATTCTCACCGACCGCGACGACCTGGACACGCAGATCTACAAGACCTTTGCCGGGTGCGGCGTGGTGGACAACGACCGGGACCCGTGCCGGGCAGCGAGCGGCGAGCACCTCACCCAGTTGCTGGCCCAGCACAAATCGCATGTCTTCTCGCTGATCCAGAAATTCAATCAGACCGTGGTGGAAGGCGAGGCCTACACCCGGCGCGACGATCTCATCGTCATCACCGACGAGGCCCACCGCACCCAGTACGGCACGCTGGCGCTCAACATGCGCAACGCCCTGCCGAACGCCAGCTATATCGGCTTCACCGGCACGCCGCTCTTTAAGGACGACGAGATCACCCGGCGGGTGTTTGGTGATTACGTCTCCACCTACGATTTCCAGCGCGCCGTGGAGGATAAGGCCACGGTGCCGCTCTACTACGACGCGCGCGGCGACAAGCTCGGCGTGGCGGTGGGCGATCTGAACGAGCGGATCGCCGAGAAGCTGGAAGAACTGGAGACGGGCAATATCGATGTGGAACAGCGCCTGGAGCAGGAGCTCAAGCGCGACTATCACATCATCACGGCCGGAAAACGCCTCGACCAGGTGGCCCGCGATTTTGTGCGCCACTATTCCACGGCGTGGGAAACCGGCAAGGCGATGCTGGTCTGCATCGACAAGATCACCTGCGTCCGCATGCACAAGCTGATCGAGTTCTATTGGAACGAGAGAATCGGCGAGTTGGAAGCGCAGTTGCCCACGGCCACCGATGAACAGGACGAACAGTACCGGCGGCGCCAGATCGAGTGGATGCGCCAGACGCGGATGGCGGTGGTGGTCAGCGAGGAACAGGGCGAGGTCGAGAAGTTCCGCAAATGGGAACTGGACATCACTTCGCACCGCCGCCTGATCAAGGAAGGCATCGACCTGCCCGAGGCGATGCGGAAACAGCCGCAGTTCCGGAATATGCAGCGGCTGTCGCTGGACGATGCGTTCAAGGCCGAGGAGCACCCCTTTCGTGTCGCTATCGTTTGTGCCATGTGGTTGACCGGCTTTGATGTACCCAGCCTCTCGACCCTGTACCTGGACAAGCCGCTCAAGGCGCACACGCTCATGCAGGCCATTGCCCGGGCGAACCGGGTCAACGAGGGCAAGAACAACGGGATGATCGTCGATTACTGCGGCATCCTGAAGAACCTGCGCAAGGCGTTGGCCACGTTTGCCGGAACGGGTGATGACGGGCGTGGCGGCGACGGCGGCGAGACTGAACCGGCCAAACCGGATGAGGAGCTGCTGGCCGATCTTCGTGAAGCGATTGCCTTTGTCCGGGCTTTTCTGGAGGAGCGAAGCGCGTCTTTGGACGGAATCGTCCGGCAGACCGGTTTTGCCAGGAATGCGGCGATTCTCGCAGCCAAGGAGGCGGCGAACGAAAACGACGAGACGAGAAAACGCTTCGAGGTGATGTGCCGGGCGGTGTTCACGAAGTTCAAGGCCTGCATCACCATTGAAGGCGTCAACAATTGCCGGGGCGACTACGACGCGATCAACATCGTCTATAAGAGCCTTCAGCAGGACCGTGAGCGGGCGGATATCACCGATATCATCCGCCAATTGCATCAGGTCGTTGATGAGGCGATTGAGACTCAACCTAATCGGATAGGCGAAAATCGCGATGGCTTCGATATCAGCAAGATCGATTTCGACCGGCTTCGAAGGGAGTTCGAGCGCAGTACCGCCAAACGCACCACCGTGCAGAATCTGAAAACCGCCATCGAACAACGCCTTCAGCGCCTTCTTCAACAGAACCCCTTACGGACCGATTTCCAGAGGCATTACGAGGAAATTGTTGCCGAGTACAACCGCGAAAAAGATCGAGCGACCATCGAGAAGACCTTCGAGGCGCTTTTGCTGATCATCAGTGAGATGGACGATGAGGAGAGTCGCGCCGTACGGGAGGGACTCGATGAGGAAAGTCTTGCCGTGTTCGACTTACTGAAGAAGCCGGATCTGACACATGGCGACATCAAACGCATCAAGGCCGTGGCCGTCGATCTGCTCGAAACGCTCAAGGCGGAAAAGCTTCGGATTGACCACTGGCGCGATAAAGAAGCCACTCGCGATGCAGTTCGACTGGCAATACGAGATTTCCTGTGGAGCGAATCAAGCGGCCTGCCGGTTGAGAAGTACACCGATGACGATGTGCGGATTCGTGCGGATGAGATTTATAAGCATGTGTATCGGGTCTATCCAACGCTTCCTTCAACGTTCTATCATGCGCAGGTATTTGCATGAAAAGGGGGCTTGCGGAAATTCCACATTGGAAACTCAAATATTGAAAGGCGGCGAATGACAGCGAAAAATGTTTGGGGCGTAATAATGATTGTTCTCGGAATTTTTATGATCATTAATGGCGCCACAAAATGTCACGAGGCTGACTTTTGTGGAAATGAAATCCAATTATTGGATCGTCAGCTTTCAAAATACGTTGGTGACGGAATTTTCAATGCAAAGCGTTATGTAGAGATTTTCAAACAAGAGAAAACCTACGGTATTATCGGAGCATTTATGGGTATAGCCATGGCGATTGGGGGGACATATTTATTGCGGGGGAAAAAGGACTCAATCTCAGTACTTCCCGAGGATGATTTTGAGGATGACCTCCAGGATAATCCCGACAGAAATGGTGGAGAATGGCGATTCTAACAAAACCAAGGGTCGGGCGCTTCGCTTGGTCTCAGGGGGTCGGGCCAAGCCCCAGCTCAGGGGGTCGGGCCAGGCCAATATATTGAAATCAAACAGATTGTTTTAAAAAAAGGTCCGCGAAATCAGGCTTAAAACGAGCTTTTGGATGCCCAAAAACGAGCTCTAAGTCCACGTTAAAAGATGGAAAGAAAGGATTGGGACATTTGGACACGGTCGAAGCTCGCCGCGTGCTGTTGTGCTACTGGGCAGTGTGGGAGATTGACCTCAGCGCGGTGGAACTGGCCGGAAGGCTTGGCATTTTTCATCCCACGGCCAGCCGATTGGTCAAACGGAGCGAAAAGATCGTCAGAGACAAGGGGCTCAGGGTTCCGAAATGATTTATGCCAACATATGAATGCCCGTCCACAAAAATGACCAAACCGAGTACTTCGTTCGCCATTCGAGAAAATCAAACGAACGATGCGGGAACGGAGGTTTGGTCCAGCCGTTAGTTTACCAGGATTCTGGGCTGTGGAGATTATCGCAATTTCGAGGGGGTTGTCGAGAAGGCCAGTCTGGCATGTTTCAACAGCGGCCACAGCGTCGAGGACCATTTCGGTGACGTCAACGAAATGGTCAAAATCGGCAGCATAAGAAGCCCAAATATAGATTTTTTTTGCAGATGATATAAAGTGCCGTTCGGGTCGGGATGGCGGCAGCGAGGATGAAGCATGAGTGATCAGACCGGCGCACCGGCTGAAGGCCTTTCCCGAATTATCCTCTATAAGACCGAGGACGGACGAAGCCGAATATAGGTTCGAATGGAGGCAGAGAGGGTTTGGCTCTCAGCGAAACAGATCGTCGGACTTTATCAGCGGGATAAATCCGTTGTTTCGAGGCACATAAAGAATATATTCGAAGACGGAGAGTTGGATCGAAAGGCAGTTGTTGCAGAATATGCAACAACTGCGGCAGACGGCAAGACCTACAGCGTGTCTTATTACAATCTGGATATGATTATTGCCGTCGGCTACCGGGTGTGCTCTCCTCGTGGCGTTCAGTTCCGCCAGTGGGCCACTGAACGCCTGCGCGAATACCACCTGAAGGGGCGCGACCGCGTTGCGGATTACTTTGACGAATTGCTGGCCCAGGGAGATTTACTTGATTGAATCGTGGAACTTCTATAAACTTATATCAACTTATACGGCT
>Ga0265294_10009918_pt1 | contig 10910 bp, 8 predicted proteins | sample MunlanPumphouse3_FD_192504 | JGI IMG/M metagenome (GOLD analysis project Ga0265294, IMG submission 192504) | Groundwater microbial communities from a municipal landfill in Southern Ontario, Canada - Pumphouse #3 | ecosystem: Environmental > Aquatic > Deep subsurface > Groundwater | place...
AACTGCTCCCCACGCGCCCCGGCTCACAATAGCAAAAAAACTGAATTCGCCCGCTCGCAAATGCTTTAAAACACGACATAATATCGTTAGGCGAGATTGTGCAAAACATGATGGATGGAGTTATACTATTACATATTGAGAAGCAGTTAAATCTGCATATTAATACGTATTGGTAATAATCTAATACGTTTTTTTGATGGTCGAATCGTATTAAAAGCAAATAGAAATGTATTAAATTTATGAGAAATTCAAACACAAGAAGCAAAACTTTGAAAAGAAAAATTAAAAAGAGTGAAAAGATCTTTCATGCTTTTAGTGATGTTCAATGGAAATACGTTGAATCATTAGAAGAAAATGATGAAGTTGTTGAGATTAGGTTTAATGTCAAACTTATTGGACTTGAATTTGGTGATAACTACACATCTGATTTTGTCTGCGTAAAAAGTGATGGTCAACTAATGATTAGGGAATGTGTGCTAAGAAAAAATCTTTTAAAACCTACAACAGCAAAACTTCTTGATGCTTCGCGTAACTATTGGCTGGCTCGTGGTAATAAAGATTGGGGGATAGTGATAGATGTCTAATGAGATTTACAAAAGCGGCACTTATATTTTTAGATGTCTAGGTGCTGACGGTGATAGAAAACTTGTCATTGATTGTGTTAAGAGAAGTCTTCCATATTGGGTAGACAATAGTTTCTTAAATGACTTTGAAGAGATAGATGAAAAAAGTTTATTAAAAGAATTAAATGTGGTTCTTCCATCAATAAAAGAATTAAGTCAGTCACAGCTTAAAGTTATGCATTTAAGATTTGGCTCTATATCTTCTTGTCTAGTAAAAATTAGAAACGAAAACGAGAGAAGGCTGATGATGTATAAAGCATCATTAGATTATGAAGTCAGTATTCAAACTATAAGACAGAGACTATGCAATTATTTGGTATTTCAAGATATCACTGTTTTGGCTCCAGTAACTAGAAAAGCAAAAGAACTGACTGATGATGAAAAGAACTTTCGTTGGGCTTTGAATAAGTATTTTTATACTTCTAAAAAACTAAGTCTTAAACAGGCATTTAAATATTTGGTAAGAGAAAAGTACATTGATTCTAATGGAAAAATAATGCAAAACTGTCCTAAATTTCATCAATTTAGATATTTTTACTATAAAACTAGAAGCGAATCAAACTATATAATCTCTCGCTTGGGGAGAGGTGAATATGATAGAAATTATCGTCCATTACTTGGAGGTGGGGTTAGAGACTATTTTCCATCTATTGGTTATGGAATGCTTGATTCAACTATTGCTGATATCTATTTAGTTAATGAAGATGGCGAACTTATTGGACGACCAATTATTACTGCTTGTATTGATGCTTATTCATCGATGTGCTTAGGCTATTATGTCGGTTGGAAAGCTGGCAATGAAAGTATTAGAAAATTAATGCTAAATGTTGTTTCTAATAAAGTTGACTGGTGTAAACGTTTCGATATTGATATCAAGGAAGAAGATTGGGATTGTGAGTTGATGCCTCATAAAGTAATTACTGATATGGGTAAAGAATATGCTGGATTTACATTCTCGAATCTAGCTAATCTTGGTGTTGAAATAATGAATCTCGATCCTTATCGACCTGAACTAAAATCATTGGTTGAAAGATTCTTTGGTCTGATTCAAGAGTCATTCAAAAAAGAGCTAATAAATAAAGGGGTGGTATTAAAAGATTTTGGTGATAGGGGTGCAATAGATTATAGAAAAAACGCTTGTTTGACTTTGAGACAATTCGAAAAGATTTTGATACTTTGTATTATTCATTACAACTGTGGAAGAGTTATTGATTTGCCTTATGGTGTTTCAGGTATCGAAAATCATGCTAAAGATTTATGGAATAGCTGCCTAGCAAAGAACAAAGACATGTTAATTGATATTGATAAAGAAGTTCTTTATTTAACATTGCTTCCAAGGTGCAGATGCTTTTTTAAAAGAGATGGATTATATGCGAATGGTTTGCGCTACAGGGCAATTGGATTCACTAATGAATATTTAAAAGGAAAAGTAGGCTGGGTAGCATATGATTCAAATAACGTTAGTCATGTTTGGTACGTAGAAAACGGAAAGTATTATGAGTTTGAATTAATCGAAAGCTTTTTTGTGGATATGAGTTTAGAAGAAGCTTTGGCTTATAAAAACAAAGTTAAAGATTCGAAAATAATAAATGAAGAACTTGAAAGTGAAATTAGATTGTCAAAAGAGATAGAGAAGGCAAGTAGTTCTGGTGTTGGTAGGGTTGAAATAAAGAATATTAGAAGGAATAGAAAGAAAGACAATTAAAGAACTAGAAGAGATAGCTGAAAGGGCAAAGTGAGATGAAATCTATTAACGAAATTTTTGTTCCATCAGGTTGAGTTAGAACCACTAAGGAAGTTTCATCTAATCCTATTCGTGCTTCTTGACCAGATGTGGCTAATTTAGGTTCTAATATTTTTGATTTATCGATTATTACTTATAGTAATGTGGAAGATGATTTACTGGATTGTGATGAAAAGTTGTCCTTGTTCTTTGTTAGCGGGAACAATGAAATAATGTTAAGTGAAGAAACTAGTTACTCGCCAAAGCAATTAGTCGATGATCAAAAAGAAAACATTAATGAAAGCGGAACAGTTAAAGAAAAGACATACTCACTAAAAGTCTATGATCGAGACACTAAATCAACGATGTATTACGATGTAAAATTGGCTCGTGTTGAAATGGAGAAAGAAAAAGCATCTGGTTTTAGAGATGATGGTTCGCTAAGTGAGCATTTAGAGGTAATTGCTAAACTTGATGATGACAACCCCTTTGATACTGACTTTGATGAACCTGTAGAAAAAGAAGAAAAAGAGAAATAAAGCCTATATTGATTACTAAAGTAATGAATATAGAAGGTAAAATGACCCTATTTTAGGGTCTTTTTTTGTACTTATTATTAGACTTATGAGAAATAAATTCTCTATAAGACAAATAATAAAATAGATGTTTGTAATGAAGAAGTTTAATAAAAGTGATATACTTGTGATTGAAATTAGCCGGAGGTATGCCTATGACATATGCAGAATGTATTAAGTTGTTGAGGAAAAGGATGCTCGTAACACAAACGGAATTAGCCAAGGTTCTTGGTGTTGCTTTTGTTAGTGTTAATAGATGGGAAAATGGTGAGTATCAGCCAACAATGAAAGCAAAAAGAAAATTAGCTCCTTTATTTAAGGAATATGGAATAGTGGTGGAGGAATAAGGTATGGCGCAGAGATTAGAATTAATGTGGATTGGGAAAGATAAAAGCGAGAAACTGGAGCCAAGAATTTTAATTGAAAACCCTAGTTTGAGTCACTCAAATAACACCTCACTATTTAATAATGGTAGTGAGAATAATTATTTAATACATGGAGATAATCTTCTTGCTTTGAAGGCATTAGAAAAAGATTTCCAAGGAAGTATTAATTGTATTTATATCGATCCACCATACAATACTGGTTCAGCCTTTGAACACTACGACGATAATTTGGAGCATAGTATTTGGCTTTCTTTAATGAGAGAAAGACTAATAATACTATGTAAGCTTTTAGCTGATGACGGAATGATTTTTGTTCAAATCGACGATAACGAACAAGCCTATTTAACTGTTCTAATGGATGAGATTTTTGGTAGAGATAAAAGAATAAATACGATTTGTGTAAAAATGAGTGAAGCATCTGGAGTAAAAATGGCTCATACTGATAAGCGTTTACCAAAGCTTAAAGAATATATTTTGGTTTATTGCAAAAATAATGTTCCAGAAATCGATGTTGAAAAAGTGCGTTTAACTGAATGGAATCCAGAATATAAGCATGTATTAGTCAATATTTCGAACCAAGACTTAGATTTCATAAAGCAATGCATTTCTAAGGAATCGGTGTCTGATGACGAGGTGAATAAATGCAATGACATTTTAAAAGAGGCTAAAATTGTCTCAATTTCTGAATATGGGAAGGCGAACAAAATTCAAATAGATAATGAATGGAAGTTTAAAAATGCGTACCGAATTATCCAAGCTGTAGGATCATCTAGCGTTTTTGCTTTGTTAAAAAGAACAGAAAGACTTAATCAGGACATTATGGCGGCGAAGTCTGCTTCTGGACTGTTGTATTTAATGAAAACGGATGTTGACTTGGAATCAAAACAACCAAGAGTTCAGGTTATTTTTGCCGATTCTAATCTTGAACAAAATCCAGGAGATTTGTGGACTGATATCAAAACTACTGGAGGTGTAGGGCAAGAAGGAAAGGTTTTGTTTGCAAATAGTAAAAAGCCTGAAAAATTAATAAAAAGAATTATTACAATGTGTACAAAACCGGGCGATATAGTTTTAGATTCATTTTTAGGCTCTGGAACTACTTGTGCAGTTGCACATAAATTAAACAGAAGGTGGATTGGTATTGAACTTGGTGATCATGCATACACGCTTTGCAAAAAAAGATTAGATTTAGTGATTGATGGCAATGACAGCACTGGTGTGACAAATGAAGTTGGTTGGACTGGTGGAGGAAGTTATAAATTTTATGAATTAGCTCCTACTCTTATTAATGAAGACGCTTTTGGAGAACCAATAATTAGCAAGGATTACAAGCCAGATATGTTGGCTGCTGCAGTAGCTCTTCATGAAGGCTTTAAATATAATCCTGATGACAAGGTGTTTTGGAAACAAAGTAAATCAAACGAAAATGCTTATTTGTTTGTTACTACGGCAACTGTTACTGTTCCAATGGTTAAAGAAATTGAGTCTCAAATGGCGGATGATGAATTCTTAGTAATTGCCTGCAAATCATTCGAAAAAGTCGCAGATTCCGTCTCAAATAAAATAAAAATCAAAAAAATTCCACAAATGCTTTTGGGCAAATGTGAGTTTGGGAAAGACAACTATGATTTAAATATTGTTCACCCACCAGTGTATGAAGACGAGGAGGAAGAATAATATGGCAGACTTCAAATTTTCAGAATATACGACTGACTATATTGCGGGTGTAATGAGCCTTAGAAAACCGCAAAAACAAAGTATTGAGATACTTGATGATTTAGTAGGTGGAATTGATTTAAATAAGAGACTAGACGCCGTGACATTGAAAGAAAGAGCCAAGGCTAATTATCCACATACCTTTAGTGATTATGATAGAGCATTTCCATCATTTACATTTGCATTAGCAACTGGTGTTGGTAAAACAAGATTGATGGGTGCTTTCGTTACCTATTTATACACAAGAAAGAATATTAAGAATTTCTTAGTAGTTGCTCCATCATTGACCATTTATAACAAATTGATTAATGATTTTGCTAATAGTGGTAGTCCTAAATATGTCTTTAATGGTGTTGGGTGTTTTGAATTTCCACCTCACATTATTAGTGGTGAAGACTATAGAAAAGTTCATTTAGGTGATTTAGCAGAAGTAAGAATATTTATTTACAATGCACAAAAGTTTAATAGTTCTGATGAAAGCAGAAGATTTAATTCGGTTAATGAAATATTAGGAAAGAGCTTCTTTGACTATTTGGTAGAATTAGATGATTTAGTCATTTTAATGGACGAATCTCATCACTATAGAGATAATTCAACCAGCGAAGCTTTAGACAAGATTAAACCAGTTTTAGGGCTTGAATTAACTGCCACTCCACAAGTGGTCGATGGAAGAAACGTCATTCCTTTTAGGAATGTTGTTATTGATTATCCATTGGCATTATCCATTAGAGATGGTTATACCAGAACCCCATTTGCATTAACAAGAAATAATATTGAACAGTATCGCTGGGGCGATGAACAACTAGACAAAATCATGATTAATGATGGTTTACATTGGCATGAGCACATGAAGAGTACGCTTCATAATTATGCCGAAAGAATGAATAAACCATATGTTAAACCATTTATGTTGGTGATTTGTCAGAATATTGATCATGCAATGAGTGTTTTGAATTTTATTAAGTCAGACGAATGCTTAAACGGAAGATATAAAGATAAAGTTATTGAAATTGATAGTGGTAGAGGCGCTGTTGAAAAAGATGAAAACGTTGAGCTTCTACTTAATGTAGAAAAACCTGATAATCAAGTTGAAATCATTGTTCATGTTAATATGCTTAAAGAAGGTTGGGACGTTAATAACCTTTATACCATTGTCCCATTAAGAAGCGCATATTCTAGAACACTGGTTGAGCAAACCATTGGTCGTGGTTTAAGACTTCCATATGGTAAAAGAACTGGTGATAAAGAAGTCGATTCGGTCACTATGACTGCTCACGCTAACTTTACTAGTGTCATTAACGATGCTAGACGCGGCGATAGTATCTTCAAGAAAGAACACATCATTTATATCGAAGATGTCGATAAACCAGCAGAGACATATTCTCAAACAAGATTGGACTTAGAATTCGAAGAACATAATCCAGTTGAAACCACAATCAATCGTGTCTTTGAAGAACGTCCAGATGTTGAAAGAAATGACGCTACCGAGCAAATCATTAAAGCCATTAATGAGCATGTTGAAGATGTTGTTAATGCTAATAGACATAACGGTCGACTTGAAGATCGCGAAGAATTAAGAAGAGAAGTGTCTCGAAGGATCATTAAGGATGCTGATGTTGCTGAAAGAGTGGAACAAGCTGGCTTAGATGCAGATTTCTTACAAAGAATCTTTAATTCTTCTGTTGATGAATTAGTACGTGTTGTTGAAAACAACACAATCGCTATTCCTAGACTTGTAGAAAAGTATGATGGAGAAGTCACTTACTTCTTTGAAGATTTTGATTTAGACTTAACTCCATTCACGTTTGTGCCAGTATCAACTGATTTGATTAGAGCAAATATTTTGGATCCGAGAGATAGATATTTTGAGTCTACGTATGAAATTGACTTCTCATCAGTGAACCCAGCAAGAGTCATTGTTACAATCTTAAGAGACAAAGCAGAAATTGACTATGATAGCTGTGTTGAATTAGTTGTTAAGTTGATAACAACTTACTTCGATTCATTGAAGGAAAGATATACTGATAATCAAATTAGAAATATTGTTGATTCAAATAAATATAGAATTGCTGATGAAATATATAAGCAAATGATGAGACACTACAGGATTAGAAGTAATGGTATTGTGGAAGTTGTTTCGTCAATATCTTATGACATCAAGAGACCATTGTTTGATTCAGAACAGTTAATGAATGCTTTGGGTCTATTTGATGAAGTTCCTACTGGATTAGATATTAAGAGTTTAGTATTTAAAGGTGGAAGAAAATGGCTTACTGAATATTACAAATTCGATAGTGGGTCAGAAAAAGACTTTGCAGTTTCATTAGAAAATGATCCAAAAGTTAAACATTGGCTAAGACCGGCAAAAGACCAGTTTGATCTCCAATATAAATATGAAGGACAGGTACATGTATATGAGCCTGACTTCGTAGTAGAAACTGAAGATATGTGCTATCTCGTTGAAGTGAAAAGAAGAAGTGAGATGACGGACGGTCAGGTTCTTGCCAAAAGAGACAAAGGAGTTAAATATTGTAAGCTTGCATCAGCGTGGTGTATTGCTAACCATCACAAGCCTTGGAATTATCTATTCATCCCACATGATTTTGTTACTGAAACCACAAGCTTTGATGCATACTTAGAGCACTTTATTGTCGAAGAAGAATAAGATATAAATATCTTAAATAAGAATTTTAGGAAATATACGCAAAATATTTTGTAAATCTTTGAAAAATATTGTTGTGTTTTATTTCCTTTTTTATTAGACTTGTAAGTGTAAAGGAGGACTAACCATGGATAACAAAAAACAGAATTTTAAGAAGATTGCTGAAAATAGAACTAACAAGATTATCGACATGATTAGTTTGCTCGGAAATCTATCAAACACCTCTTATTACGAGTATACGGATGAACAAATCAATGCAATATTTGATGTCATCCAAGAAGAGCTTGATAGACAAAGAGAAAAATTTAAACCAAGAAAAGATGGAAGAAAGAAGAGATTTGAATTATGAGTTGTAATGTATTCTTTGATAAAGATATTAAAAACAAAGCTAACTCTTATAAGTTCGAAGAGAATTATCTCGTCTATTTCATTGTATCCAAGATTTATGATTTAAATTTTATTGATGATAACCAATTATTTGATTTAGTCGAAAAAGAATACGGATTCAATTTAAATCGCAGACAGTTTAACGTTTTTACTTCCAAACACTTCTTATCAAACAATGGTGGAATTACTGCTACCTATAATCAAATTGATGCTTTTGAAAAGACTAAAAAGTTTAAAACTGACTTATTCCAACTTGAATGGGATCAAGATGAAGTGTTGCATAACAAACTCAATAGTTATTTGAAATATACCAAGTTTGATATTTCAGAAGCTATACCATATGTCTTAGCAATCAATAAAAAGAGAAACGCTTTATCAACCGATGAGATGATGTTTAGATATTTTGATATCATCGCAAATGAAAACAAACACTACATGAATTTAGATGCAGCAGTTGTGGCAATTGATAATGAATACTTAGAAATGCCAATTAAACTAGTTGTTAGTAATGGTATTTCTAGAGAACTATTATTCTCTAATGGTGTTAATAAAGTTAAAGATTTAGCCAACTTGAGCATTGAATCTTTATTAACTATATTCTCACCAGACATCGATGGTGCTTATCTATCTATTTTTAATTTAAAAGAGGAAAATAAAGACAGTTTCCATAATGATATTGATAGTATTTTCAACGCATTAAGTGATAAAGAATTAAAAATCTTGACACTACGTAATGGTCTTGGATGTGACAAGATAACATTAGAAGAAGCGGGACAACAATTTGGCTTCACTAGAGAAAGAAGCAGACAAATTGAAAAGAACGCTACTGAGAAAGTTATTAATGCATCTTGGAAGATAACGAATCAACTATATGCAATGTTCTTTAACCTTGCTACTGTCGAAACAAGATATGTCAGTGTTGATGATGTTGAGCAATATTTAGGAACAAAACTTATAACAGCATATGTGCTCTTCATTTTGGAAAATAGAGACTTTGATATCAAGTATAGTAAAGACTTTAATGTTATTTATAACATTGATGTTGTTGGATTAGATGAATTAACAGCTGAAGTTACTGATGTCTATGGTCGAATTATTGATTTGGTAGATTTCAATTCTCTTAATCTTTTTGAACAATCTGTAGTTAAGAAGAATTACAAATTAACATACGATAAGTATTACATTCACAAGGATTTACGAGAAAGAGAACTAATTGGGTATTTAATTGATGAGTTATTCCCAGATGGATATAAATGCTGGAATGATGATGATTATGAATTATTAAAGAATAAATATTTAGAAAAATATGGAATTAATGAATTCTCATCAGCCAGTTCTGTAAGAGGATATCTAGAGAGACTTAATTATTGTCAAATTGATAAAGGTACTTATAAAAATAGAAGCCAATGTATTACTCTTCCAGAAGATTTGGTAGAGGATATCGTGAATTATTGTTTGACCAATGGTCCAATGGTTCCATACGCAAGTATGTTCTCTAGATTTAAAGACCAGTTAAAGGACTTAGGAATTAACAATTATTTCTATCTTAAAGGGTTAATTGATCCAAAACTACCTGCTGAATTTGTCACTGGTAGAAATTCTTTGAACACAAGCTCTAACGTTGTTTCTAGCTACGATGCATTCTTGAATTTTATCAAATCATTTAATGGTGAATTCACACTCGATGATCTTAGATATAGATTTGAGGGTGTTAAGGATTATACCTTCTACAATGTTTTATATAACGAGATCAACAACGGTCTTATTTGGTTGACAAGTAAAAAATTCATTTATATCTCAAAAGTGGTGATAACTGATGAAACTATTGCTGAATTTAAGAAGTTCATTGATGGTGTGTTCTCTTCACTAGGAACAAATGTAGCAAGCTCGAGAAAAATCTATGCAAAACTTTCGTTAACAAACAAACCATTGTTAGAAAAACTAAAACTTGCTAGAGACAACTTCTCAACATTCTCGTTAATAAGATATTTATTTAAAGATGAATATGGATTCAATAGACCAATTATCTCTTTAGATAAAAATGCTGATACGAACACTTATAACGTCATTGTTAACTATGCATCTTCTCTTGAAACATTTAATTCCAAAACAATTAAAAACTACGTTTCTAAGATGAATATTGCTGGATTATATAGCTATCTAGCGTTCATGGAAGATATGAGTGACAGCTTTGTTCAAGTTAACATTGAGACAATGATAAGAAAAGATAAGTTCGAAATGACCGATGATCAAGTTAAAGAATTAGACAACTTAATTAGTTTAATTATTGGTAGATTCGAACAAATTGATACACGTTCGTTTAACGGATATCAAATGCTTCCGAAGGTGAAATATCACTGGAATAAATATTTATTAGCTGGTGTTGTAAGGAGTTTCCTAGCGGATAAATATGAAGTAACAAATACTGAAAACTCTTACGATTTAACCGATTTCATTATAAGGAGAAGTGAATAATGGCAGATATTAAATGGAGATTCCCAGGCAATAACTACACACAAGACAATGGTCTTGATACTGCTGACATGGAAACCTTTAAAAAGGATGCTATTTCATCGTTGGCAAGAGAGTTATGTCAAAACTCAATTGATGCTAAAAGAAATGGAGCAGCTGGTCCGGTTAGAGTGGTTTTCAAATCTTTCGATATAGGAAGATATGACATCCCAGAAGTGGATGAGATTGCTAAGCAAATTGACAATTGTATCGTCACTTGGAAACAGCATAAGAAAATTAGTGCACAACTTAAGGAAATGAAGGCACAAATTTCCAGAGGCACAATCAAATGCTTAAGAATCAGTGACTATAATACTACTGGTTTAG
>Ga0265294_10009920_pt1 | contig 10909 bp, 7 predicted proteins | sample MunlanPumphouse3_FD_192504 | JGI IMG/M metagenome (GOLD analysis project Ga0265294, IMG submission 192504) | Groundwater microbial communities from a municipal landfill in Southern Ontario, Canada - Pumphouse #3 | ecosystem: Environmental > Aquatic > Deep subsurface > Groundwater | place...
AAACACTGTATCAAACCTATTGTGCTAATATGAAAGAGCACGCCAATTTTAATACAAATGCGTACCCCTTGAAAAAGGGGATATATTTTTGCGTACCCCTAGAAAAATAGGTAGAATTTTTGCGTACCCCTTGAATAAGAGGGAATATTTTTGCGTACACCTTCAAAAGGGAATGAATAATTTGCGTACCCCCTTAAAAAGAGGGGATACTTTTGCGTACCCCCCTTGAAAACGGCTCTTTAAAATCTTTTATGGTTTTATGGTTTTTGTGAGTTTTATGGTTTTTCTTAAAATCTTTTATGGTCATTAAAAAAATTGAGTTGAAAGGATTGCTTTCTAACTCAATTTTTTGTTAGACATATTATCTCGTTTATTCTATAATGAATTGTCATACACTTATAGAAAGGAAGGTAATATGCCCAATGCTTATTCTAACATAGATATTGTTGATTTACAAGATAAGGATTTAGTTATCACAAAAGTGACTCTTGAAGGTAACATTAAATCTCTTTATGTTTGTAAACCACGCGAAAAATCAAATCAAACATGTATTTTTTGTGGAAGGGGTGAATTGAAAGTCAATTCATATTACAAAAGAACAATCAAGTTTTTGGATGTTGGCATTCACAAGTCAATCATTATTTATAATCAAAGACGATATTATTGCGAATGCTGTCACAAGACATTCAACGAAACATCTTCTCTAGTAGATAAAGGTTCAATCATTTCGAACCAAACAAAAGTTACATTGCTAATGAAAGCAAAACAAAAGATGTCTTTCTCAGATATTGCAAGAGACGTTAATGTTAGTGTTACAACGGCAATCTCCGAATTTATCAGTCACATCGCTGATTATAGAAGTTCTTTAACCGAGATTGTTTGCATAGATGAATTTAAAGCATCTACGATAGCAGGTAAGTATGCTCTAATCATCGGAGATCCAGTTAAAGGAAAGATATTGGATATTTTGCCATCAAGAAAACAAGATTATATCTACTACTATTTTCAGTCAACTTCCGTGGATGAACGACAAAAAGTGAAATATATCGTCACAGACTTGTTTGAATCCTATAGAACCATCTGCCGAAATCTTTTTTGGGGTAGTAAACATATAGCTGATCGATTTCATTGGATTAGATTAACTACTGAAGCTTTTAATAAAACGAGGATTAGTATTATGAATAGTTACTTCTCTTTGGGAAAACAAGTATTTAAAGGAGCTTATAACAAATACACAAAATATGCGAATGTTTTGAAAAAGTATTATAAACTACTTCTTGCCAATCGATATTCAAAAGAGTCATGGTTTTTTGATCAAAAACAAGTAGCTAGCTACATTCAAGAAGAGATGACTTTTCAAGAAATAATCGAATACTGTTTGAATTTTGATAATGATTTAGAGCTCGCATATGATTATCTGCAAGAATTATATAAAATAGCCAAACTATCGAACTATGAAAATGCCAGAGAAAATATCATTGAGTGGTGTCAGAGAATAGAAAGTGATAATAGAAAACTACCCGAATTTAAGAAGGTGGCATTGACTTATCGCAGTTGGATATATGAAATATGTAATTCATTCATTATAAACCAAACGACTAATGCCAGAATAACCAATGGATTTATTGAAGGTAAAAACAACTTTTGTAAAGTAATCAAGAGAATAGGTTTTGGCTTTAAAAACTTTGATACATTTAGAGCAAAAGTGCTTTATGCAAACGATGAAGACAGACCTTATAGGAGTTAAATAATTTAATAAATGTATGACAAAACCCCACTGCATGTAAAATTGCAGTGGGGTTAAAATCTTTTATGGTTTTTCTTTAAATCTTTTATGGTCGCTCATAAAAATAAGCACTTTTTGACCATAAAACCATAAACTATTTTAAAGAACCATATTCCTACTTGACTTGCCTTACTATATTTTCTTATATTTTCAAATAAATTCCAACAGATAATATGTATTATATACCTTTGGTTAACCGGTAACTCAAATTATCGGGGGTATAATAATTATCCATTTATTAATACAGCAGTATATCCACTCCAATATTCATAGCGACTAACTTGCGTTAAAATATTATTAAACTCTTGTTGATCAAATTCTACTGTCACATTTATGATTTCACCACTAAATGAATTTATATCGGGTGTCCCTTGATATTCGAAAATCTGACCAAATATCCATATTGAAGGATAGTCATAAAGAGATTGCTGTTGACTTCCAATAACTATCCCAACAGGTATATCGGTCATTTCGTAATACATTGAAGTTCCTTCCTCTACATAGAATTGTATAAATATTGAACTAAATGTTACAGTTCTCGCATTAGCATTTACCTCATCAACTGCAAAAGTCACTGTCACGTTATCTGTAATATTATCATACGCACCCAAAATTTCCATAGACGCCAAGTCATAAATATCATAATATAATAAATTTGTATTTATAGAGTATTCTATATATTCACCCGAGTTTAAACTGAATATGTAATCTCCCAAATTATTAGGGTTAGAAGCTTTTATAAATATAGTATAAAGATTATCATGTTGTAAAAAATTGTAATCCCGATTCATATATATATATTGGTAATAATAATAATTATATGTTGAATTTCCTGTAGTTTTAATCAAATTAATTTGTGTATTATCAATGATAACATTTAAATCAAAATCACAGTATAATTCCAATTTATATTTTTTAGAAGTGTTTGGACTAAATTGATAAGTATTGAAATCATTTATATGATTCAACGAATCACTATACACATTATTACTATACTCATTATCTTCAATAATCAGACTACCCAAATCAACATATTCAATATTTAAATTAAATGTTGAAGACTCTTCAGCAGAAATGCATAAGTAATAAACCTCATTTTTAATAAATAGATTATCAATATAATTATCCGCTTGGGATGAAGTACCAGAAGTAAAATCCGAATTGTTCAAATCAAGATTAATTATACTTTGACTATCTACAGATATTCTAAGATACTTTGAAGCAGGTGATTCTATTTTATATGTATATATTTCTCTATTATCATAATTGATACTTGCTGAAGATAAAGGTTCTATAGTATCAGTTACATGGACTCGAGCGTATACTGTAAAATTACCAGTACTTGTCCAATTGTTTCCTCTAACTCGTAAATATACACTTTGACCACTATTTAATCTATAACTAAATTCAAAATTGTTACTTTCTCCATTATCATCATTTGATGCAAGGCGACCTAAATCATCATATAATTCACCATACGTATCAGTTGTACCTTGAGTGTAGAAATGATAAAATGAATTAACGCGTGCAGTAAATTTATACCAATAATATTCTCCTGTGTTTAATGAATTAGTTATACTATTGGAATTTGTCAATTGTGAATAAGTATGTATATATTCAAAACCGCACCCTTGAGTAAAGCAATGTTCTTTAATTAGATTATCTTGTTCGGTTACACCAAAATTATGTTCGGAATGAGAATAAGATTTAACTGTATCAAAATTTGATTCACCAATTGTATATGGACTATCAGCTCCATTATGTCTATATAAACCATACTCTCCCCATTTTGATTCCACAGTGACTAAATTTGCATATCCATATTGCGAACTAGGTGTACCCTCTACACGATTTACTATTATACCTGAATGGGTAGGATTTATATTATTTTTATTATAGTAGCATATCTTATCATAAATATTTCCTGAGCTTAATTCATAACTACCATCTTCATAATATGCCTTTGGATAATTCATCCAATAGTGATTTGTAATATTTTGACTATACCATGCATATGAATGGCAATTATAATACCTTGTAGGTTCACCAACTTTTTCAACATTAGGGAAATAAGTTTCCATATATTCATCAATAGTATCTAAATCAGTTTGTGTTAAATCACTATCAGTACGATAGATAACCTCAACTTCCGTCAAATTTGGAGTATGAACTGTTGTCGTATAAGATGCACTTAATAAAACATTTGTTGGTTCATTATATATCCAAGATGAATAATCATATGATTGCTCTTTAAGTATATCAAAAAATAAATGTGATTTTGGACCATATGCATCATAATATTCTGCTTTTTTATGATACTTCTTAATAACTTCACATTGAAGAGTTTTAAATTCTGAATCTGACATGGTTTTCATAACATTTTCTTGAGCTAATAGAACTTCCAATAATAATAAATTTTTATATGGCAATTTGTTTTTATTGATTTCATCTTTGGATAAAACTTTAACTTTTTTATACTCATTTAGTAAAATCGATCCAACATTTTCGCGTTTTAATAATTCATTTAATACATTATAATTCCCTTTTTCATTTTGTAACCCTTGAGTAACAGAATCAAAGAAAAAGACATTCATTAAATAAGGATAATTTTGAAATACCTCATCATATAATTCTTGTGTTGTCATCAGTTCTATTTCCGATTCTAATAATTGATACTCTTTAATTTTTTCAGAATATGTAACTATTTCATTTTCATTATAATCGTATTTATTTTGAGCTGCTGAAATTTTAATACCTGAATACATGCTAATACTAATTGAAATAATGGTAAATATTATAATAAATTTTAGAATGATTTTTTTCATTTCTTTCTCCTTATATTAAAGATAATCTATTTCTATTTTTTTAATAATATTACTAAATCTTCAAAATTACATTTGAAATTTGCTTTATAAAATTTTTCATCTTTACCTAAGTAAATAGAACCATCAATATTTATTCGATAATATCCGTCATTATTTGAAAAATGTATATTATAACATTTACTATAATCAATATTGATGTCCTCTTTATCATTAACTTCAATGTATGAACCAGTTGACACTATATCATAAATTCTTCTTACTATATTCTTATCTTCAATAACTTCTGCGTTACTACTAAATCCTATGACTAATGTCATGGATTTAGGGTATTCTTTTGAGCACCCAAATAAAGATAGCATAAAACAAAAACAAATAACTATTAGAATTTTTTTCATCTTTTCATCTCCCTTGTATAATATGTAGTGTAGTTTAGTAATAATTGAATATTAAATTACAACTACTTTTTTTATATTTAACTTATTTAAATAAGTTAAATAATCTATTTAAATTTTGGGTTCCTAATGTTATACTATAATAAATATAACTGGGAAAGTGCTTTATCTCCTTGCGGCTCGACAAGTTTTGACTCATTTTATATCTTCTGAAGAGATAGTAGATATGTCTATTGAAGAGTTAACCCAATTTATCAGTACCAAAGGTAAGGGCAGTTTTTCAAAGCCTGATGAAGTTGCTACCTTGCTTCAAAAAGCAGCTAGAGACTCATACAGATTAGATAAAGTTGCTTATGATCCAATTAATGTGGCCATATCATCTAGTTTAAATTGTATCAAAACTTTTGAGGGCGAAATTAAACTAGTTTCTTCTGCTATAGAATCAAATAATAAAGGTATAAATCCTCAGTGTTATGAAATTTTGAAATAATTACCCGGTATAGAACCAGTATTTTCTAGTGGTATCTTATCAGAAATTGGTTCTATAGAACAATTTGATTATGAAGAAGGACTAGCTAAATATGCAGGTATTACTTGGCGTAAAAATCACTCTGGTAAATTTGAGCAGAACAAACTCAAATGACTAAAACTGGTAACGCTTATTTAAGATATTATATTTCGGAAGCCACAGCTTCTGCAGTAAGAAACTTGCCTGAATATAATGATTACTTCAATAAAAAGTTTAAAGAAGTAACTACACATCAATACAAACGAGCACTTGCATTAACATCTAGAAAACTTGTAAGATTGAACCTGGCACATTTTTTAGACACTTTTAAATATAGAGTGCTAGGTAAATATTAGTTGACAAATGCAACTAACCCTGTTGATTATGAGCCGATTGTAATATATAATAATATTACGAAAGGAATCAAAATGATGACACAAAAATTTAGTAACGATTTCAAACAAACAATCGTTGATCTGTATAATTCAGGCAAAGGCGTAACTGAGTTATCACGCGAATATGGCATTTCAATACCAACTATATACCATTGGATTCATATCAGACAAAATACCAATACAAACCAACAAGAATCCAAATCAGAAGATATTGAATCGTTAAAACGTGAAATATCACGATTGAAAGAAGAAAACGAAATATTAAAAAAAGCTACAGCCATATTCGCCAAAAGAAACTAATATCTAATGAAGATGTATACAGCTTCATGGAAAATAATATGAATGATTTTGATGTCCATCAAATGTGTTCTTTGCTTAAAGTGCCGCGTTCTAGTTTTTATTTCTATTGCAAGCATAATATATCCAAAAGAAAGTACGAAGAGGAAACATTAAAAGCGCTCATAAAGAAAATATGGTTAGATAGTTACAAACGATACGGAGCTCCCAAAATTACTTTTGTGTTAAGTAAACAACATAATATACATATATCACGCAAAAGAACTCAAAATCTAATGAAATTGATGCAAATTAGATCTATTATCACCAAATCATACAAACCATACAAGCATAAACCTGATGAAGGAGTATTTGAGAACCTATTGCAGCGAAATTTTTCGACTCATGGCATCAATGAGAAATGGGTGTCCGATATTACATATGTATGGACAGATGAATGCGGTTGGTGCTATTTAGCAACCATTTTGGATTTTTATTCCAAGCGTCTAATAGGTTGGAAGTTTGGAAAAAGAATGACAACAGAGTTAGTAACCGAAGCCTTGGAGAATGCCTTACAAACAAGAGGACTTAACAAAGTATTAGTATTACATTCTGATCGTGGAAAACAGTACACAGCTGATGTTTATAGGGAATATAGTCGAAGTGTCGAGTTATTGAACTTATCGTTCTCAGCGAAAGGGTGTCCCTATGACAATGCACCCATAGAGAGTTTCAATGCAATAATCAAAAAGGAATTAATAAATCATACACACTACACAACCTACGATCAAGCATATATATCGATTTTTACATTCATTGAGAAGTGGTACAATAGAGAACGAATCCACGGATCAATAGATCAGATGACACCGATTGCATTCGAGAATACTATTCAAATTTGAGTGCAAAATTCTATTAAAAAGTGTCCAAGAAATCGACTCAGATCCATATTTTAAAATTTGGATATCGCCAGAGTTAATTTAGGGCTACAAGATTTTGGCAGATAGGGAAAAACGCCCTTTCTACATGAAAAAAAGGCCTGATAATATTACACTGATATAATAAAAGTATGTGCGCATATGTAACAATTTTCTCCCTATTTGAGTCAATTTTTATCGTCTTTGTGCTACTCCACTTCATTATCTTTGTTGGAATCATTTATTAATTCTTTAAATATAACTTTCTTTTTGTCTATGAGCTTTTTCTTAACAATGGCGTCAATTTCTTTTAATACAATATCTAATGGTCTTATATCATTATATGAACTTTTCATTTTTCCATCAGTAGATACTTCAATGCTTTCTTGATCAAGTTTAAATAAAATACTGTCTTTTAATTCCTTATACTCTAGATTTGATCTTCTTAATTTATTAATTATATGTACGTATCCAATTGATTTTATTTGGGTAATATTTTTTTGTTCCATTTTCTTCTCATAATAGGTAACAATTTCAGCTATTTTTTGGATTTCTCTTTCTGGATTATGCCACCAGTCTGAACTCCATATTCTATGGATTTTCCACCCTCTGCTTTCTAAGTATTTTTGTCTGTAATAGTCTCTCTCTTTTGCAATTGTACTACTGTGATACGTTCTACCGTCACATTCTATACCCAAAATATATTCATGCGATTTTTTATCTACAATTGCCAAATCTATACTATATCCACCAATACCTACTTGTGTTTCCACCTGATAACCTTTTTGAGTCAGTTTTTCATAAACTTCTTCTTCAAAAATACTATCAAACGTAATTAATTTTTCATGTTGCTGTCCAGTGACATCATCTAACGAATGCAGAATGCTTTTAGCTGTTAATTTGTCATTATTAGAAATAGCATAAGCATACTCTAAATATTTTTTAAATATCTTGGGTCCTTTGTTTTTTAAATCATCTACTATGAAATCATCTGGTGTAATCGATGTAACCAGATATACAGCATGTTTTGCACGTGATATAGCAACATTCAATCGATTCTCACCACCAGTTTGGTTAAGCCATCCAAAGTTTCTTACAAATCTTCCTGCAGTGTTTTTTGCATACGCTGTTGAAAAAATAATTATGTCTCTTTCATCACCTTGAACATTCTCAATGTTTTTTACAAAAAAACCATAATCTTCATTATTTTCTTTTCTATCTCTTTCAAGCATAAGCTTTGTACCAAAGTCTGGATCTCTTTGGGATTCTTCGTCAAGAAGATCTAGAATCAATTCTCGTTGCGCACTATTGAATGAAATCACTCCAATGGAAAACTGATTATCTTCATCGTTTATAAGCGTCTTAACAATTGTCACCACCTCTAAAGCTTCTCTATAATTTTTTCTATTATCCCAAATTGCATCTTCTACTTTTATGTATTTAATAGGAGGTGCATCTGATATAGCAGGGTTTGGAGATACATAAAGTTTTCCATGATAAAACGCAAAATTAGAGAACGCTATTAATTCTTCATATTTGGATCTGTAATGATAATTAAGTATCTCATAATTAAATTTTGATCTAGCTAAATCGAGAAGACTTTCTTCATCAAGAACTGCTGATTCATATAAATCATCATCTTCAACCTCAACTGATGTTCTTCCAGAACCTAAACTAGATGGTCTAAGTTGCATATGATCTCCAGTAATTAATATTTTCTTACCTCTAGAAATTGCAGGTAAAGCTCTTTCAACATAAATCTGAGATGCTTCATCAAAAATCACCAAATCAAACATACCATCAATCATTGGCAATAATTCTGAGACTACTTCAGGTGTTAATAACCATATTTGAACAGAAGAAAATAATTCATGGAAATATTTACTCGAAAATTTACTCACGCTAAGTTTTCTTTTTTCTTTGTTCATAAATCTAATAAATTCTTTCGATCTCTTAGATAGTTGAAGTGACTCACTAGATTTTTCCATCAACTTTTGCGTAACGATTCTTCTCGTAACTTCTTGTTTTTTCTTTGTTTTATCCTCAATAGTATTTATTATTTCTTTAAATTGTAATAAATATTCGTAAACTTGTTTATTCCTAGATTCAAACAAAGAAATCATTCTATATATAACATAATCGTATAGCCTTTGATTAACATCCTCTAAATTCAAATAGTGCTTATATACAAGGTCATATAAATAATTAAAATATTTTTGATCGTTTATTCCCATTGTTGAGTAGTGAAATTTATTTTTAAGATATCTTTCATGAACTGATAATCCAAACTTCACCTCTTCTATACGCATAGAAAAAATATTAACTTTGTTTAATCCATATAAATTGCTATCTGAGAAATATTTTTGAATAATTTTTAAGTGCATTTCTTTTATTAATCTTCTATATTTAAAGGATTTTATAAAGCCTTCACTATTCTTTTTATCAAGAAGGTCTTGATATGCTTTTATCTCAAATTCAAACTCTTCATACTCAAAAAAGCCTAAATTAGGATTAACTTTATTTAACCAAGGATATTCTCTTGAATGATTTATATATTCCATACAGTCTGATAGTAAAGTTTTATTTTTAAATAGATTATATGACGAAACAAGTTCATCATAATTTTGTTTATCTATGTCTATTGTAATACTATTTCTAAATATTTCAGTAGCAGTTTTATCTGTTATTAACTTATTATCGAAATTTTCTCTATATATTTTTGAGATTGGAGCACCAAACTGGTTTGTATAATATAACTTTTGCCCAATTTCAAAAAGTTTTTGTATATGATTATCAATCTCTTGTGATAAATTCTTTAGTTTATTTTCATCTTCAATTGTCTCATCTGTGGTTGTGATGGACTTTAGTTGACTATAGAAACTTTCCTTATTTTTTATATCATGCAAGATTAAGGCTTTATCTGCTATCTCACCCAATCTTGAATAAATCACATCTAAAGCAGCTTTTTTTTGAGATACCATTAGTATTTTTTTATTGTCTAATGCAAAGTTCGCAATAACACTAGTAATCGTTTGAGATTTTCCTGTACCCGGTGGTCCTTGAACAACTAATCTGTCGTGAGCTTTTATTGCGTTAATGACTTTTTCTTGTGAGTAATTAAGATCGTTGATATAAACAATATCCTTATCTTTTCCGATTGATCTTGAATATTGTTTATCTGAGGGCTCCCTATCCCCAAATATTCCATCATAACCTTCATTATCAATGTTAAATGTTTCAAGTAATTCAGATAATATTTTAGAAATCTCTTCTTTTTCCTGAAGCACTTTATAATCTTTTTGTAGATAGCTAGAATAAAATGAAAAATTTCCTAGTACACAATTTCTAAGTAAATAAAATTCGCCATTTTGAAACTTTGGGAATGACCCTTTATTATAATCAACAAATTTTGTGAATGTATTTTCTTTATCTATGATATTAATATCAAATTCTTTATATAAATCAATGACTGTATCAAAACTAATTTCTTCAAAATCGTAAATATTATCTTGAAGTTCATATGGTTTATTCATGAATTTATAATGTGAAAGTACTAAGTGTGAATTCCACAAAATATCTTTTTCTTGATCTTTACGTATATAAATATTAGGACCATCTAAAAAGAACTTTACAGGAACAAGAATTAATGGTGCTCTTATATTAAAATCATCACCTTGCATTTTTCCTATAACATATGGATAAGCTATGTATGCGTTACTTTGTCCTGTTTCTCTTTCTTCTTTATCAAACTCTCTAACTAAAGATATATATTTTTTTATCATTTGTTCTTTTTCATCATTCGAAACATCT
>Ga0265294_10009922_pt1 | contig 10909 bp, 9 predicted proteins | sample MunlanPumphouse3_FD_192504 | JGI IMG/M metagenome (GOLD analysis project Ga0265294, IMG submission 192504) | Groundwater microbial communities from a municipal landfill in Southern Ontario, Canada - Pumphouse #3 | ecosystem: Environmental > Aquatic > Deep subsurface > Groundwater | place...
AAGTCTTGCAAATGATCACAGACCCCCATGTGCGTAGTGACTATGTAAAAAATGCTGATAAAGAAAATATGCGCTTTATGGTCTTTGATGAAGATACTAAAGATGAATTTTTTTGGGTAGCAGCAGCAGAAGACGTCAACATCCCCTCCGATCAAATTAAAAATAAAGTAATTGTTACCGGCCCGCCAGTTGATCCTCGCACTCTTGCCGCTGCTAAAAAGAAAAAACCCTGGACTGCTGAAAAACCTCTAAAAATCTTAATTACCACCGGTGGTTTGGGTACTAATAAAAAAGAGATTAAAAGAATTCTTGATCAATTATTGCCCGCTCTCAAAAATCCGCAAAAAGGATCGCCTAAATTTGAACTAATGTATTATGCTGGCACCCATGCTGATCACCAAAACATGGCTATTAAATTAGCTGAAAAATATCAAGTTAAATTCAATTTAATCAGTCCTCACGACCCCGCTGACTTTACCCAATCTGGTTGGCTAAATAAAGCTCGTCGCCATCAAAAGGCTAACATTAAATTTCACATTATTTATCATCCACAAATCGTCGACGCCAATGAACTGCTAATTCGTTATGGCTTCCCTTGGGCTGATCTATTCATTAGCAAGCCATCTGGTGATATGGCCTACGACGCTGCTCTTTCTGGGGCTGCATTGCTAACAATGAAAGAATGGGGTGAGTGGGAACACAATGTGCGCACTGTTTTTGAAAAATATGGCATTAGCCAAAAAGCCGACATAGATAATATTGTTGAACAAATCATCCGCCTCAGCCAAAAAAGAATAGTCAGAACTCAACAAAGCCAGGTGATTACTAGCAGTGTCCGACCCATACCCAAACTAAGCAGTTCTATTACTAATCAATACAGCTGGATTACTCAAGCAATGATTAACACAGAAAAATTACCTAAAATATTTTATCAGGGCGCCAGCAATATCCTAAGGGCTAGCAAGCAATCATGACTCTAACTCGTTATTATTGTTGTTTTGATGAAAAACAACAAAGCTATCAGCTCGTTACCTGTCAACGCTTTCCCAAAAGAAAATGGAAAAGGATAATTCCTCTAAATCTGGCTTTGGATAATGTTGATAATAAAAATCAATTTCTTGAAGAAGCTCTTCAAGAAGAACTGGAAAGACTGAGAAAAGAGGTATTTTTCCAAAAATTTTGGAAATTAGCCGATCATAAAACTCAAAGATCTCTACTGCTCTCCATTTATCTTCGTCAAAAATACCCTAAGGGGGTATTTAACGTCGAGATCAACAACTGGCTCCACACTGGTCCATTTGCCCAAATTTACCAACAAAATAAAAAATTATTAAAAAATTTTAAACCTCGAGAAATTTTATCGAGATTTATTTCTACTAGTGGCACTCATAAAAAATCACTACGTATTGGCCATATTCACTTAGCCTATGATCGCGTTAAAGGTCATGATATCTTCTCCATTCATTTTGATAAGCACAATCCTAATCATTTTAAGGGATTTGGGCCAATCAAACATTTTTTATTTGAAGACGGTAAAAACAAAGACTTACTGAAAGCTTTCAAGATTTAAACTCTTATTTGAGTTTTTTCATTAAGCGATGAGGGGTTCTTTTACGACAAACTTTGCAATACTTATTGAGGGGAAAAATACTTTCACCAGTAGTTTGCTTTTTTAACAATTCGTTGTTTCTGTTGTGGCTGCTAACGTAGCCAAAAGCTCTACACACAGTGCATTGAAGGCCGATAGCCTGTCTAGGACCTTTTTTTGATTTTGCCATGTTTTCCTTTTAAGTTAAATTTGCGATAACAAGCCAGTATTTTAACACAAAAGCCTAAGAAGTAAAAATTAACTAGGCAAGCGACAAACGACAAAAAAACGGCCATTATTCACTTGAGACAAATGCTTTTCTCCCTCAGCTAAGTGTTCCTGACTGCGCCGATAAGAGAAGAATTCTTTCTTTAGGGCATAGGTATCAAGCTTGCTATCAATTAATTGCTCTTTGGGCAAAGCGTGTGTGTTTAAAAAATCTTTAATAAAGGCGGGTAAGTCAATTTGCCAACGCTCTCCATCACTTTTTTGCTGTTTTTGAGCAATTTTCTTAATATATTTTTGCCACTGGGGGTGCTGGCTTTGGCGAGGCTCAGTATTTACACGATAAGACTGCGCTCTAATTCCTGGTCCCAAAAAAACCCAAAGATGCTCGGTCCTCGTTTGCCATAAAGCCAAGATTTCCTGCCAAACCCTATCTAAGATCCCTAAATACAATGGCTCCCAACCTGCATGAATCATCGCTATATTTTTGCTTTTTTGATCAAAAAATATTAACGGAAAACAGTCTCCCAGCACCATGCTCATTAGGGTTTTATTTGTCCCTCTCTCCCCTGCTTTTAAATTAGTTAAAATGGCATCTCCAGTAAAAACTTGCAGTGTTTTTTTAACCACCAGGTCTTCTTTTTCTAAAATTATGACTTTATTGCTATTTTCTAATTCTAAATGCAACAATCTATCTTGAGTAAATTGCTCTTCCAAAAAACTTTGAACGCTTGGTAGCTCTCGAAAATCTCCATCCGATCGCTGACTAATATAAATATTTAAATCTTTTAGTGAAAAAGTTAACATAAAAAATTTGAGCCACCCCAGGGACTCGAACCCTGAACCTCCTGTTTACAAAACAGGTGCTCTAACCAATTGAGCTAGGGGGGCACTGGTGCCAGGAGCAGGATTCGAACCTACGTAGGCTAAGCCAGCAGTTTTACAGACTGCCCTCGTTGACCACTTGAGTATCCTGGCGCAAATAAATGTTAAGTTACAAGTTTGCTATTATGCAAACTAGTTTGACTAGGCATAATCCGAGAGCCTTTGTCGGGGATCGAACCCGAGACCTCAGTCTTACCAAGACTGCGCTCTACCAACTGAGCTACAAAGGCTAATACTTAGCCAAACAATGCCTCATTATTATATTGAAAAAACTCAAAAAAAACAGCCCATCTCTGTTAAACAATAAAATCCACCCCCTTGTGCAGGAAACCAGCGTCTTTCCCCTGGAAAACCAGGTGGGCAAGGCGAAAATTTCTCCACAGAAAAACTTTACAACCTATTAGCCCTTAAAAAAACTGTTGAGGAAAAAATGCCTTAGTTTCCTGCAAAAGAAGGTGGAATTTTAAGGTACAAATTCATTGTAAAAAGTTTTGAAATAAAAGAACAGCTGTTGCTAATAGTAAAAATTTGCTAAAATGGAGTATTAGCTTGTAAAAGCTTTTTTTATTTTTCTGCCGTATCACTAAATTCTTTTAACCAATTGCCTATCTTCGGTCCATATTTTTCATGATCAATTACAAATCTCAAATGTGCCTTAAAATAGTTCTCTGGATCGCCGGTAGTCATCCACTCTCCTTTAGATTTTTGCACCACGACTTTAGCTCCACTCTGATTAAGTTGGCCGATAGCATCAGCTGTCCATAACTCTCCATCTTTGCCAACATTTTGCGGTGACAAAAAGTCAAAAATTTTGGGAGTTAATAAATAACGACCATAAGAAGCCAAATGAGTCGGTGCCTTTGCCGGATCTGGTTTTTCAACAATGTCGGCTAAAATATTTTCCCGATCTTCCTGATATTGACCATTTTTTAATGAAACAGCTGCGTATTTAGCAATTTCTCCACCTGAGACTTCCTTAACCATAATAATTGCATCTGCATCTGGAGAACGATGATAAGCCTCGGTTAAAGTTTTAGCATCACCGGGTTTACCAAAGATTACATCATCACTGTAAAATGCTAAAAAAGCTTCTTCTGTTTCGACAAAATTTTTTGCACTAGCAAAGGGTGAACCATTGCCATAAGGCAAACTGACATCTTGAGTAATCACTACAATTTTGGGAAAATTTAATACTTCTTGAACTGGCACGTAACGACTGTCTTTGCCCTGACTAGCTAGTTGTTTACGAATGCGGTTTACATTGTTATTAAAATAGTCTTCATAAATCGGCTTACCCTCTGGAGTTGCTACCACAATAATTTCTTCGATTTCTGCTTCAACACACTCCTCAATCACAAACTGCATGATCGGACGATTGCCTAGTGGCAACATTGCTTTGGGCAAAGTCTTGGTAATTGGTAAATAGCGGCTGGCAAAACCAGCGTCAGCAATAATGGCTTTTCGAACTTTTTTTTCGGTCATAACGCCAACGAGTATAACATATTTACTAGTAAAAATCCCTACAGCGCTTGACCTTTCCCCTTCAAGTTTAGTATGCTAGATTGATGGCTAAAAAAAACAATTCTTGTTCAAAATTTATTAAACAAATGGATTGGCCAATCATTATCTTTCTTTTGTTTCTAACAAGCTTTCTGGGAAGTCTTACTTCTCAACATTATTTTACTCAACAACAGCAGTTGCGTTGGCAAAAAATAAAAGATTTACGCGCAGCCGAAATGGCACAAATTGGCAATTTAGAGATTAGTGAAGAAATCTTGGAAAAAGCTGATCTTAACCAGGATCAAAAAGTTGATCACTTAGATGTAGCAGTGATGCAAGAAGCTTTTTTAAATATAGATAGCGATAGTTTAAAAGCTGACCTCAATCAAGATGGTCGAGTTGACACTAAAGACTATGCTATTTTGGCACATATTATTAGCTCGCAAGAAATCGATAACACTAGAAACGAAGAATAATGGAAGATAATTACTTACAAAAATCTAGAAAAAAGCCGTTTTGGTCTTATATTTTTTTCGTCTTAGGCGTCTTGCTACTGATTTTTATTTTAAGTGCCACGCTATTTAGCCTGATCTTTTTCCAATCGGTCGATGAAAGTTTAGATATCCGTAAACAAGCACTGGTGATTAATAAACGAGTAGATTTTGATACCTACCCCTTTAGTCAAAGTTTCTTTAAAGTCCATGAACCCAGCCAAATTGAATTGCAAATTAACACTTACAACCATTTTATTGATGCTTTAGAGCTCAGATTGCAAATCAAAACTGATCTGGGATTATGGCAAGAATCGGATTTAAAGATTAATGAATCTAGAGATAAAGCATTAAAATTAGTCCAAGCAAACATTCAGCAAGTCAATTGTGACCCTCAACATGACTGTTATTTACTTGCTTTACTACTCATTAGCAATCAGGCTAGTGTACCTTTCACTAGCCGTAATGTTTCCACTTCTATCGCTAATTTGACATTCATCCCTCAAAAAGAAGGAGCCATTGCTTTAGAACTGATTCAAACAAGCCAAGTAACTGAACATGCTACTAATCAAAATATTTTGCAAAATCTAAGCCCTGCTGAGTTTAATTATTATGTCAGTAATAATGGTATTGATTTTGCTCAGTGCCGATATGCTTATGCTGAATGGAGTGAGTGCAAAAATTTCTGGCAAACCCGTCAGTATCAAGTGGCACCTCTCAACTGTCACTGGTATCAAACAGAAACATTAGAAGCTGTCAGTCGTCAATGCAAGATTCGAGAAAATAATAAACTTACTCTAGCTGATCCTGAAGATTTTTTCCTGCATCACTTTGCCACTTGTCTCAGTGACAATAATCAGGGAGAAAATTTTTATTTAGTTTGGAATATTAAGCAATTTCCTGAGTTTGATTACTTGGATATTAGTCTTGACCATCGCTTTACAACTTTTTATCAAAAATCTAGCAAAACAGCAGAAATAATTGATGATTATGCCATTATTGATTTGACTGGATTTATTGGTTTTTCCCAAAACGTTAGGGGGCAAACACTAAATTTCTTAGCTGATCAAAACTATTATTTCCGACTATACAATGATCAAACTGGAGAATTTGTTTTTGGACCTAAATTGTATTTGAATTATTGCAATCAAGAACAAAGTCGTCGTTTAGACTGTCAAGATTCATGCATCCAAACCGAACAAGGCTCCAATTGTTTAGATGGTTTAAGCTGTATTAATGCTCGCTGTCTTTTGCAAAGCAATCCGCAAAACCAATACTGTTTTAATGAAAAGCTGATCAGTGAAGTACAAAGTTTGGGGGCTGTAGCTGGGGTTAGCACTCAAATCGCCGACACAAACATCATCACTCAAGGACCATTTTTACCCAGTGAGGTCTATGATCTGACCACCTATGCCTGCAATCATGGGTGCAACACAAATCGTGATTGCATGGCTGACTATCGTTGTTACCAAGGTCGTTGCCGTTTAGCGAGCAATCCTGAAAGTCCCACTTGCGAAGCAGCTGATGTAGTAAAAAGTACTGAGCTTATTGAGAAAAAAGGTATCGGTCTTGAGGATGAGCAAACAATTATTAAACAATTAAGTCCTACTGCAACTGGCCCCACGGTTGCCCAAAAAACAGAGGAAGAGCTGGCAACTAGCTCTGCCACTGAAGAAACAACAGCTGCCGAAGTAAACCAAGCAAAACAAGGCGAAGAAGCTGTTGAAAAAAGTTCTCCGACTATTTTTGCTAATATTTTTGCTAAACTGTCTGTTTCTTTAAATAACTTTTCTAACAATTTTAATTGGCAGTATTTAGCTTTAGCTGGCTTATTGATTATTATTGCTATTGTTTTTATCTTTTTAGCTTTGAGTAAAGACCCTCGCCAATCCAAAAAAAAACTAGACAAAACAAAAAGAAAAAAAGGCGAAAAAAATAAAGAGCTTGATTTGTGATAAAATGCCAGTCTATGTTGCAAGCAATTAAAAAATATTTACTGGAAGTTAAGACCGAACTTGGCAAAACCACCTGGCCTGATAAAAAAACTACCAAAAATTTAAGCATCTTGGTAGTAGTGGTCAGTCTCTTATTAGCTCTCTATGTTGGTTTCTTCGATTTTATCTTGCAAAAGCTGATAGCACTTTTTGTTTAATCTGGTATAATAGTTTTTCGCAAAAAAAGCAAGGTAAAAGGCATTTATGGCAAAGCGTAAAGACAGCAAAACTAAAACTAAAACAGTGAAAAAAACTGCTCTAAAGTCAAAAAAAGCAAGCAAAGCTAAAGACGTTCCTGCTGTAGCTGATAAGAAAAACAAGGACGAAGCTGAGGATAAAGAAAAAAGCAAAACTGAACAAAGAATTGAAGACAACTTAATCCTTATTAGCCAAGAAGCTAACAAAAAAGCTCGTTGGTATGTGGTTCACGTTTATTCTGGTCATGAGAAAAAAGTAGCCGAGGCTTTGCGTCAAAGAACTGAAACCCTACACTTGTTAGATAAAATCTTACGTGTTTTTATTCCCACTCAGGACAAAATTCAAATTAGACGTGGTCAAAGACGCACAGTTAGTGAAAAGATTTTTCCTGGCTATATTTTAGTTGAAATGGAAATGACAGATAACGCCTGGCTAGCTATTCGTACTACCGAAGGTGTCACCGGCTTTGTCGGTATGAGTAGTCGTCCTACCCCACTCCCAAAAAGTGAGGTTGAGGCCATTATGAAATATGCTGAACAAAGTGACACTCAGTATAAGGCGGATTTTGTTGATGGTGAAGCAGTTCGCATTACCGACGGACCATTTAATGATTTCCTTGGCACCGTTGACAATATTGATGAGGAAAGAGGTAAAGTTAGCGTCTTAATTAATATTTTTGGTCGAGAAACTCCGGTTGAATTAGATTTTTTACAAGTCAAGAAAGTTTAATAGAAAGAAAGCAATGGCAAAAAAAGTTAAACAAATCTTAAAGTTAAATTTACCAGCAGGTAGTGCTACTCCTGCTCCTCCAGTTGGCCCAATTTTAGGTCAAGCCGGCATTAACATGATGGATTTTATTAAACAATATAATGAGCAGAGCGCCGACAAACGTGGGCAAATTATTCCTGCGGAAATCACTGTTTATGAAGATCGCTCTTTTACTTTTACTCTTAAACTACCTCCTGTTTCTGATTTAATTAAACAAAAAATTAAACTAAAAAAAGGTAGCGCTTTAGCGGGTAGAGAAAACAAAGGCAAACTAAGTAAAGCCCAAGTTAGAGAAATTGCTGAGGAAAAATTGGCCGATCTAAACACTAAAGATGTTGAAGCAGCGATGCAGACTGTAATGGGTGCTGCCCAAAGCATGGGTGTTGATATTGTTGATTAATTAAGATTAAAAATTAAAAAATTAAAAGATTAAAAAATATTAGCGTGGCAGACTTAAGCTTTACCCCAGTCGTTTGCACCACGTTAAAAGAAAGGAATTATGGGAAGCAAAAAAAATGTCGACATGGCTCAAACTGAGAGCAAGGTCAAAGTTATCAAGGCTAAAAAGACAGAGAGTGAGGAAAAGCTAGATCAAACTAGTGATGCTAAAACTGGCAAAGTCGCTAAAGCGGACAAAGCGGATAAAGCAGACAAAGCAGATAAAGTATCAAAGAAAAAAGAAGCTAGTGAGCAAAAAAAGCCAACTTTGGCTAAAAAAAGCAAAAAAATTCGTGGTAAGAAATATCAAGCTGTCAGAGCTCAATTAGACAAAACTAAAAGCTATGATCCAGCTAAAGCAATTGCCTTAGTCAAAAAGTTTTCTTATGCCAAATTTGATGCCTCTGTAGAAGCACACATTGTGCTAAGAGAAATCGGCACTAGTGTTAGTTTAAACTTGCCCCACAGTACTGGCAAAAGTGTTAAAGTCGTGATTGCTAATGATCAAGTTTTGGCTGATGTTGAAGAGGGCAAAATCGATTTTGATGTGCTTTTGGCTTCACCGGAATTAATGCCTAAGCTCGCCAAATTAGCGAAAATCTTGGGACCGAAAGGTTTGATGCCTAATCCTAAAAATGGCACTTTAACTCCCAAGCCAGAATTGAAGAAAAAAGAACTGGAAGCTGGTAATTTTACGCTCAAAACAGAGAAAAAAGCTCCATTAATGCATTTGGTAATTGGCAAAGTGAGCATGGATGACAAAATGCTAGAAGAAAATTTACTAACAATTATTCGAGCTTTAAAAAACAAAATTGTTAAGTTAGTTATTGCTCCTTCAATGGGCCCAGCCGTTAGAGTTAACTACGAATTAGAAGAAGAAAAATAATTATCTCAAATCTGGCAAAGTATTTGCTTTTTTGATAATTTCATCTAAGTTAACTGTGCCTTCTTTCAATAGGCCTTGGGCTTGGCCGCGGGTGCGTAAACTCAATTCTTGCTTTTCCACTTCCTTATCACCAATGATTAACATTAGTGGGACTCTTTCTGTTTCAGCTTGACGAATTTTGGCCTGCAAACGCTCTGAGCGCTCATCAATTGCCACTCTCACTCCTGCTCTAAGCAATTTATCCATCACCGATCGCGTGTAAGATAAATGCCGATCGGCAATAGGCAATAATTTTACTTGCACTGGAGCAAACCATAGTGGAAAATCTCCCCCATGATGTTCGATTAAAAAAGCAAAGAAGCGTTCAAAAGAACCAATTAAAGCTCGATGAATAACAAACGGTCTCTGCTCCTTACCTTCTTCGTCAATATAACTCACTCCAAAACGCTCCGGTAAATTAAAATCTACCTGAATAGTGGAAATACTATCTTCTTTACCAAAAACATTGATCGCTTGCGCATCTAGTTTAGGACCATAAAAAGCCGCGTCGCCTTTGACTTCTTCATACTCCACTCCCGCTTCATCAAGAATTTCGCGCATGGTGTTTTCCGCTTTTTGCCAATCCGCCAGCGAACCACAAACTTGAAATTTTTTGTCTTCAGGATCAGAAACTGATAATCTAAATTTGTAATTATCAAAACCGACAGCTTTATAAAAAATTTCCAACATCTTCATCACTTCTAAAAACTGGTCTTTCAACTGCTCAGCAGTACAAAAGATATGAGCATCATTTTGCGTAAAACCACGAACTCTTTGCAAACCGTGCAATTCACCAGATTTTTCCCGACGATAAACTGTACCAAACTCACCTAGCTTTATTGGTAGTTCACGATAGCTGTGAGGCTCAAGTTTGTAGATCATCATCGCAGCGGGACAGTTCATTGGTTTTAGATAATATGTTTCATCTGCCACCGAATCATCCCCCCCCTCTTGATAAGTCAATGGTGGGTACATACTTTCATCATAAAACCCTAAATGGCCTGATTTTTCAAATAATTCTTTGCGATGAATATGAGGGGTTAAAACGTGGCTATAGCCAAAACTTCGCTCAAACAAAATCATATAATCTTCAATGGCTCGGCGCATCGCATAACCATTGGGCAACCACACTGGAAGCCCCTGCCCAATCTCATTAATCACCGCAAAGAGACCCATTTCTTTACCAATTTTACGGTGATTACGCTCCAGCGCTAATTGACGATTTTTTAGAAACTCATCCAAATCGGCTTGATTGAAAAAAGCAGTACCATAAATGCGAGTTAACATCTTATTGTCTTCACTGCCTCGCCAGTAGGCACCCGCAATGTTTAATAATTTAAAAGCTTTAATTTCGCCGATTTTTTCAACGTGAGGACCTTTACATAAATCCACAAAACTTTGTAAATTAATCCGGCTTTGGGCATCAGCCAGTTTGCTAGACATTAAACCTTCTAGCAATTGTTTATCAGCTTTGATCTGATCAGCATTAGCGGTTAAATAAATACTAACTATCCCCGGCTCCACCAATTCATGCTCTTGATCTAAGCGCAGAGAAACTGGATCAACTTGAGTCTCTCGAGCATCTAATTTGGCTAAGTCATCCAATAATTCTTGTTTATATGGATTGTCATGAAAAATAGCTCGCGCTAAGTCGATAGATATTTCCATACGCTGCATTGGAAAATTTTGCTCGATTAACTTAGCCATTTCCTTTTCAATTTTAGCTAAATCAGCTTCAATTAAACGGAAACCTGCTTTTTCCGCTTCCCCCGATAAATCAAAATCAAAATAAAAACCCTCAGCAATAGCTGGCCCCATTGCCTTCACAATCGCTGGCTTAGTTAGTTTGTATTCCCCACCAGCTGTTTTGATCTTGCCTTGATTTTTTTTATTAGGT
>Ga0265294_10009924_pt1 | contig 10907 bp, 11 predicted proteins | sample MunlanPumphouse3_FD_192504 | JGI IMG/M metagenome (GOLD analysis project Ga0265294, IMG submission 192504) | Groundwater microbial communities from a municipal landfill in Southern Ontario, Canada - Pumphouse #3 | ecosystem: Environmental > Aquatic > Deep subsurface > Groundwater | place...
AAAGTTGAGAACATAGAGTTTGTAACGGCAAAAGTAGAAAACTCAATTACAGATGTAAGTGATAATTTAGAAGTGTATATCCCAACGGGTGAAATTGATATGACACCAATTATTAACAAACTTACAAAACAACAAGAAAAATTAGAAAAAGAGATAGCAAAATTATCTGGAATGTTAAATAATGAAAGATTTGTGGCGAATGCTCCTGCGAATGTTTTGGAAGAGAATAGAGCGGGGTTGGCTATGGCTGAAGATAAGTTGGAGAAGGTTTTGGCTGAGTTGAAGTCGTTGAGTTAAAATTAAGAACTTAAAGAGGATTTATAAAAAGAAAGGAATATTTAAATATTATGGAAGATTTTTTGATTAATAATTCAATAAGTATATTTGGTATTACAGGTACATTTATTATTTTAGTAATAGGAATAGTTGGCTATCTTTCTTTTAAACTTGGTCAAAAAAAAATTCCAGATAGTTATAACACAGATAATGCTCAATGTGAAAAGTATGCGAGTAGCATGGATGAAAAAGGTTTTCCTTATCAAAGGTTACAAATAACTCATTGTAATGGTAAAGTACTTAGTACTAATTGCATTTTTTGGAAAGCAAAAAATAAATGTGAATTGATAGAAGATAAAAAATGTAAATTTTTTAATTAATTTGTATTTTTTCTCGTTCCCATCGTCCTCAATGGGAATGTATACTACAACTATTTTCTCTTGAAAACCTAAAGGTTTCCGCTCTCTTACTTTGTGTGGACAAAGTAAGCAAAACCACCAAACGGCTTCGAAGCCCATTGGGGTTCCTTCGCTTATTGTTTTATCTTTTCTGTCTTGCAAAACTCCTAAATAAATGTGCGTTTTGTCCGTTCCGGAATTTAGTCGTTTCACTCCGGCATGCACATTTATTTACTCAAACAGTTGCAAGACTTTGTCGAAAAGATAAAACAAACGCTCAGCTTCTGTAGATGTTTGGAAAGAGGGGATAAGGACATTTGCATTTTTGATTTTCTATTATTCAAAACTTCTTCTAATTCAATTAGCAAAAGATAGTTTGAACTATAGCTATTTATTTCTGCGTTTGATGAAGCTAAGATTTTAGGATTTAATTTCGGGGAACAGTTCAAACTGTTTGAGTAAGTAAATGTGCTAAATGCACATTTTTACGAGTTTTTGAATGCAGAAATTAAATCCTAAAATCTTAGAGTCTGCTCCTTCATCAACTTAGCAGTCTTTTTTGCTTACTTTTTTGAGACCAAAAAGTAAGAAAGCGGAAACCTTTAGGTTTTCAAGAGAGAGCATTTAAATAAAATGGCTAATATACATATTTCTCTATAATAGCATTAATTATAAATTCAGATATTAAAAAGCGGTAGATTTTAGGAAACTAGCATGGCTTATTTCTATTAAATATTTTCATTATTTCAATAGTATCTCTATTTAAATTTACTTGATAAACAATAGTATATTTTTTATATGTCATATCTCTTACATCTTTATCATTAAAATATTGTGATGGTGGATACATATGTGGATTATCAATAATATTTTTGATGTTTTCTTTTAATTCATTTTTGAATTTGATACTAGCTGATGGCTTATCATTAGCTATATATTGAAGTATATCCTTTAATTCTTTTGAAAAATTTGGATTATTTATTATTCTCATTTTTGTAGAGTATCTACAAAATTATCTATGTCACTCCAGAGGTCATCATTTTCTATCATTTTAATTTTACCATTATCAATATCATTCTTGATTTGATGTAGCTCTTTTTGTCTTTCATAAAAGTATGGGTCAAGTTCTAGATTTTTATCTTTTGAAATAATTATATTTGAATGACTGTTTTTTACAAAATTCATAAATTGTTGCATGTAATCATCATGTACCTGAACTGATAAAGTTTGCATGTTCATCCTTTTAAATTTATTACACCTTAATTATAGCAAAAATAACGTGAGATTCGCTTTATGTTTTTTTGTTATCTAGCTATGCCTGTAGCATGTTTTGTATATACCAAACTTTACTTAATTCACTTCATAAATGAGTTAAAGTATTTTCTACTTCAACTCAAACGGTGTCTCTTGATACACAAAATAATTTAACCAATTTGCAAACAACAAATGTGCGGTTGAACGCCATTTTACCGTGGGATTTTTTGTGGTATCATCATTTTTAAAATAGTTTTTTGGAATGTGTATATCTAAACCTTTGTTTACATCTCTGAAATACTCTTTTTGTAATGAATCCACATCATACTCCACATGTCCACTCATATAGACGTGTTTTCGGTCTTTTGAGGCGACTAAACACACCCCTGAATCTTCTGAGTATAATAACAACTCTAACTCAGACACTTTATCGATGTCCTCTTTTAACACCGTGGTATATCGTGAGTGGGGAATATAGGCTTCATCATCAAACCCTCTTAAAAGGGGGTTGGTTTTATTCAACAGTTCATGCTCAAAAACCCCAAAGATTTTTTTGTCTTGTTCATATTTTTGAATCCCATGATGATAATAAAGTCCCGCTTGTGACCCCCAACATATATGCAAAGTAGAGGTAATATTGGTTTTAGAAAACTCCATAATTTGGGTTAATTCATCCCAATAGGAAACCTCTTCAAAAGGCATGGTTTCAATAGGAGCTCCTGTGATAATCAAACCATCAAAGGTATGATTCTTAACTTCATCAAAGGTTTTATAAAAACTCTCCAAATGGTCTTCAGAAGTGTGTTTGGACTGATAGGTTGCCGTTTTAAGTAAGATAATCTCAGTTTGTAAAGGAGTATTTCCTAACAGTCTTAAAAGTTGTGTTTCAGTTTCGACTTTATTGGGCATTAAATTTAAAATAAGAATTTTTAAGGGTCGAATATCTTGTTGTAACGCTTTGTTATCGTTCATAATAAAAATATTTTCTTTTTCTAAAATTTCAACGGCGGGAAGTTGTTTGGGAATAACGATTGGCATTTTAATCTCCATAATATTTTTTTGATTATAGCATTAAAGTCCTAAAGTATGGGGTTTTAATGAAAATAAAAAGATTGATTTTGAATTTATACAATAGTGCAACACCAGTAATTCAATAATGTATTACTTAAAATAATTATCTAAATATCCACAAAATCAAGAAAATGTAATTATTCGGATACAATGAATATAGGTTTATAGATATGTGGCAGAAAGCTGCTAAGTTTACTTTGCTAAATTACAGCGAGAGGAGAAATACAATGCTCGAAACTATTGTCATCATTTTGATTGTTATGTGGATTTTAGGTTTAGTTACTTCAACTACAATGGGTGGATTAATCCATCTTTTATTGGTTGTTGCAATTATAGTGATTTTAATCAGAGTCATCAAAGGTCAACGCGTATAACTACTTTTATACAGGTCAGTTGGTAAAATACAGAACAAAGCAGTTCTTATTTTTGTTCCTTCTTGGTGCGCTGTTCGTAGCAAGAATATCAATATATTTTAGCTAAGGGAGAAAAAATGAATTTAATTAGAATAGCAGCAATTGTACTTATCGCGGTGGGTATTGTAGGTTTAGTATATGGAAATATCAGTTATACCAAAGAGGTTGAAACAGCTCAACTAGGACCAGTGGAACTTTCAATTACAGATAAAGAGACGATTAATATTCCCGTTTGGGCTGGAGTAGGCGCCATTGTAGTGGGAAGTATGTTTTTACTCATTGGAAGACGAAAATTATAAACTGATAAGTTAGGCAATAAAAAGCCCTGTCCTTTGATGGGACTTTTTTAGACATTCCTTATTTTTACGGTTTAAAAATCTTTTTTAAATTTATAAAACGATACAATAAAATCAAAGTAAGAATATAGGAGTTCAGAATGATCAACATTAGGAATTGGTTGTTTGGAGCATTCATGGTGTTCCTTTTTGCTGGATGTACTTCTGTTTCTCAAGACAGAGTGGAAAGGGTTTTTCAAACCAATTCAGCGAACAGTATGAAAAAAGATTATAAAGAGCTCAGCAAACAGCTTATTGTTTTTAAAGATAAGTTAGACAAACGCAATCCCAGTGCCTATAACAGAACCATATCCAACGCAATTTATACCAATATGAATAACTCCACGAATGGAGTGACGCTAAAATTTAATAATGTGAAACTCAATTCCTATAAAGAGTATTTGCAAATGGCTTTTAGTAAAATAGATATTCAAAACCGAAATGATTTTTTAGTTTTAGGATTATACAAAGAGATATACGAAGCGTACGATATAAGAAATGGACATCAACTCACCGCGCTTACTTACAATAAACAAAAACTTCAAAACTTGTATCAAAATCTGCAAATTGTTAAATGGAAATTAAGCACAGGCAGAGATGCCAAAGATGAGTATCTGTTTTTAACATGGCAAAATAATTGGCAAATTGAGTTAGAAACGGCCTTAAAACAAAATCAAATCCATACCTATGATGATATTTTAAATTTAAGATCCATAAAAGAAGGACATGAATCGCTTTTATCTCAGTCCAATGCTTCTTTTGAAGTTATTTTAACCAGTATGATAAGTCGCGTTAAAACCAGTTTGGAAACCATTGGGGTAGAACCTGTGGATGTGGGAATTGAAGCCGTGAAAACCATGTTTATCTTTTTATAAGGCAATTCCCTTAAAGAATTGATGAATGGTATCTTCTACAATATTACTGGTATCGTACTTTTCGAGTAAATAACTCTCTATAAAACCATCGGAAAACTTTTTAAAAAGTATGGCATGGTGCCTATAGCTGATTTTTGTATGGGGAGAAAGTTGTTGAAATTGCCGTTGTAAAAATTCATAAATTTCAAGCACAATAGGGTGGTTGGCAATGTCAAGTTTATGGAAAAAGTAGGGGTCGCTGGTCATGGGACTGTTTTTGTCAATTTGGATAAAAATCTCGTATTTACATTGCAAATAGAGTTTCAGATTTTCCATGGCATTCGTGGTTTCTTGTTCTTTTAATCGTTGTGAAAAGATTTGCAGTTTTAAAATAAGATACTCCAAATACAACTCTTCTTTGGAATTAAATAAATTATAAATCGTCCCTACGGAAGTTTCTAATTGTTTTGCCAGTTGTGAAATCTTAAAATTTTTATAGCCAACAGTATCAATATATTTGGCACTCTCTTTGAGATATAACTCTTTTTTAACTTTATTGACTTCTTCGATTATTTTTTTCAAGGGTACTGACTTTTTATTTGTATTATAGTTGTTTTTTAATTAATATTAAATTTTATTTGAATACTTTTCTTAATTATGAACTTAATTCAAAATTAAGAAGAAAAGGAATAGACTTACACCCATTCCAATTAAGTAAAACAGATGAAAAACGACATTATTAAAGTAAAGTTACTAAGAGAGATAAAAACCGATGCATTGCTGATTTATATCAGAAGCGTATTAGAAGAATTAATTGCCAAAATAGAGAAAAATGAGTATACCATCAACCTTGGTTATAGTGAATTTAACGAAGAGATAAAAAAGAATATTTTGTTTTTATTGGCTAAATTGCAACAAAGTGTTCTTAATGCCAATGAGCTAAAAGAGATAATTTGTAACGAACATCTAAAAAGACCCAACAAAAGATTACTGCCAGATGATGAAGCGCTGATTTTATATTATAATACCCTTGTCAAGCAAATTGAAACGGTTCTTCATGATGGACAACCTTGGATTCCCGAGCAAGTTATTTTTGCACTTTTAAGTGAATGGGTTGTTGAGGAAAATAAGTCAACTTATTTTTATCCCTTTTTAAATAAAATCAATTATTTAAAACTGCTTGGTTTTTATGAACAAATTGCTAAAGAAGAGATTGAAACAGATATTAAAGCCAATGTTTTAAAGATGTACGATATTGCTTCTTTGATGATAAAAAAATTAAAAAACAGTAAATACAAAATGAACAGAAGAAAATCGAAACAAAGAGTCAAAAAATGATAAGTAAAAATATTTTTGCTGGTTTAACCGTAGGGATTATTGCTTTACCTTTATCCATGGCATTGGCAATAGCCATTGGTGTTCCTCCTGAAAATGGTTTGTATACGGCCATTATTGCAGGAATCATTGCTTCTATTTTTGGAAGCAGTAAAGTCAATATTTCAGGGCCTACGGCTGCTTTTGTGGTTATTTTAATCCCCATTGTTCAGCAGTTTGGACTGATGGGATTATTGCTGTGTGGTTTGATGTCGGGGTTTATTTTGTTACTCATGGGTGTGTTTAAATTAGGAAACTTAATTGAGCTCATACCTTATCCTGTCACGGTTGGTTTTACCACAGGAATTGCCGTAGTTATTGCCACGTTTCAAATCAAAGATTTTTTTGGACTACAATTAGAGAGTTTTACCGGACATTTTCACAATAAAGTCTATACGTTAGCAACCTCTTTTTCAACCTTTCAACTCAATGAATTGCTCGTGGGTGCCACCACATTAATCATTTTAATAGTATGGCCAAAAACAAAAAGCAAAATTCCTGCGGCACTTATTGCGTTAAGTGTTGTAACTCTTGGGGTTATAATCGCAGGACACTATTTCCCTTCTTTTAGTGTAGCAACCATTGCTTCAACGTTTCAGTATGAAATTGGAGAACTCAAAGGCAATGGAATTCCACCCGTTCCTTTACAATTTGTGTTACCTTGGAGTGGGTTTAGTTTAGAAGAAATCAATATGGAGTTGTTTTATAAACTCTTACCACACAGTGTGGCGATTGCGATTTTAGGAGCGTTAGAGTCTTTGTTGTGTGCGGTAATTTCCGATGGTATGACAGGCAATCGAACCGATCCCAATAAAGAGTTAATCGGACAAGGCTTAGCCAATATTGCGGTACCATTTTTTGGTGGAATTCCTGCAACTGCTGCCATTGCAAGAAGTGTTGCCAATATAAAATCGGGAGGTACTGCCAAACTCTCTTCTGTGGTTCACTCTTTGTTTATTCTCTCTTCGATTGTTTTATTTGCCCCGTATTTGTCCTATTTACCCATGGCATCTTTGTCGGCTTTGTTATTGATTGTTGCTTGGAATATGTCTGAAATTAAACACTTTAAAAATATTTTGCAAGTAGCACCCAAACACGATGTGTACGTTCTTTTGACCTGTTTTACTTTAACGGTATTACTCGATATGCAAATTGCTGTGGGTGTAGGAATGGCATTGGCGTCAGTTTTATTTATCAAACGTACCATTGATTTATACTCAATTGAATTACTCAATAATAAACAAAGAGAAACAGTGCATCCCGATTTGCCCGAAGATATGGCGATTTACGATATTAATGGTCCCATGTTTTTTGGCGCCGCTCAAAGTGCGTTGAGAACACTGCTTGCCAATAAAGAGGATATTAATGTCGTCATACTCAATATGGAAAATGTACCCATGATCGATATGACCGGTTTGGTTGCTTTTAAATCTATTGTGGATAACTTTAAAGCCAATGACAAAAAACTGGTCATTTGTGGATTGAAACCAAGATTTATTCTTAAGTTCAGAAAAGTGGGTATTGAGTTCGATGGAAAAAACTTAGTGCAAGAAAGCGATGTTTCTACGGCTATAAAAACAGTAAAAAGTGAGTAATAAAAAGTGAGTGGTGAGTGGTGAGTGGTGAAGAAATATGACTTTCACTTCTTACCTCTCACTTCTCACTTTTCACCATTTACTTTTCACCCAAATTAAATACCTAAAGGCTCATTGACTTCAATGGTACACTCATTTTTATCGTTGCATTTAATGTTGGCATCAAGATAGAAAATTCGGTGAATGTTCTCATATTTTAACTTTTCAGCCAACATTCCCCAAGCTTCCATGGCTCTTGTTCCTGTTCCACAATAAAAAACAATTTCACCCTCTTTTGGAAGAGCGTTTAAAAGTTCTTGTGGAGTCATTTTTTCAGCGTTCAGATTAATTGAACCCGCAAAATGTCCTACTTTAAACTCATCGGCACTTTTTACATTGACCAGTGTGATATTTTTAGGAAATGTTTTGTAGTTTTCTACAAACCATTTTCCATCGACTGTTCCTGTGTCTGCTCCTTTTTTTAGAAACGTTTTAACCGCTTCTTTAGACGCAACAGCAACCTCTTTTTTAGGTGTAACAGCAACGCCAGTTGTTGGATACGAAGCAGCTTTCCACGAAGGAAAACCAGAGGCTAAGACTTTAACATTGTGGTATCCCATAGAAATAAGTGTTTTGGCAATAATATGCGATTTTGCACATTCATGTCCTCCACAAAATGTTACGATAGCCGTATTGACATTGGCAGGTAAAAATCCGGTAAAGCTGTTAAATTCGGTATCGGGAATTGAAATGGCGCCTAAAATCGTTCCTTTTTCAAACATGCTATAAGGTCTGGCATCGATAAAAAAAGCGGCTCTTTTTTGAAATAAAGCATACGCCATAGAAAGTTCTATCTCTTCGTAGCTTTTTTTGCTCCATTGAGGCATTCCTGCTGCGTAGATTTTGGTATTTTTGTATCCTTTTTCTTTAAGCATCAAAGCAAGTTGTGGACTTTTGGCACAATCAAATCCGCCACAATAAATAATAAACTCTTTATCTTTGGCAATCCCTTTTAAAACGGTTTCATATACTTCATTAAATGAGGTATCAGGTAATGATAACGCACTGGGAATATGTCCTGTTTCATAAAGCTTTGCAGGTCGAGCATCAAGTACTACGGCGGTTGCAAGTTCTCGTGTTCCTTTTGAAACGGCTTTTTTAACATACGCATAATCCACAACACTCAATTGGTGTTGGGTGACAAGTTCTTTGACTTTAGCGGAAGCATTGGCATTAAACTCTTCAAGAGCATTGGCACTTAAGTGAAGCAGTGAAAGGCTGCATAACAGTATAAACGAAAGAATCAGTTTTTTCATAGTATCTCCTTTTGACAAATATGTGTCACTACAATCATAACATAATTTTAGTGGATAATTAATACAAATCTTTATGTTTAAGCCGGTGTGTTAACGTATATAAAACGGGCAAATAAATTAAGTTTAAAACCGTTCCCCACGCCAATCCAAATCCCAATGCAATGGCAATGGGTTGGAAAATAGCGGCTTCTCCCGTTGGAAAAAAGATAAGTGAAGTCATCCCTACAATGGTAGTAACGGTGGTAATCATAATCGGACGTAACCGTTTGGTCGCACGGGCAAATATCTCTTCCATGCTGTTGGCTTTTTTTAAGTAGGTCATCATAATAATACCGTCGTTAATCACAACACCTGCCAGTCCAAGTGAGCCAATCATGGATGGCATAGAGAGGTTTAATCCAATGATTTCATGCCCCAGTAAAACGCCCAAAAGAGAAAAAGGAATGACACTCATGACAATAAAAGTTTCCGTAAAGGAGTTAAATAAATACAACATGGCAATCATAATCAAAATGGTCGCTAACGCCGTGGCTAAAAGCATATCACTTTTAAGTTCAGCATTTTTTTCTGCTTCTCCTTTGTAGGTGAGTTTCACGCCACTTTTTTCGATTTCTTGCAGTTTGGGTTTTAATATTTCAAGCACCTCCGTTGCAGTAATAATATCCGGATCCACATTGGCAACGACATAAAAATTTTTAATGCCATCATCTTTTATGAGTTGTTCAAACGCTTGAATAATATTCAGTTCAACAATTTGCTCTAATGCCACAAATGTTCCATTATCTAAGGGAACCAATGTCTTTTTTAAACTGCTAAAACTGTCTTTACTTTGAGATTTTATTTTAATATCCAACATCTCTTTTTCATCGAACGAGACCGCTTTTTTCTTTAATAAGTACAAATTCGATAAATAAGAACCCATAAAAGATTCGGTAATTCCCAACGATGCTCCATAGGAATTGACTTTAACTTTAATTTCATCAATACCAAATTTTAAAGAATTTGCAGAAGATTTAATCCCTTTAATTTGCTGAATGGCTTTATCGAGTAGGAAAACCGATTCAATGGCTTTTTGATTGTCTGCAGTTACAATTCCAATTTTAATATCTGATTTTATGGGTCCGACTTTTCGTTCTAAAACGGCAATCTCTTCTAAATTGAATTTGCTTTTAAAATCTTGTTTGTTTAAATACGCTTGCAATTTTGTAGCAATAGCATCTGACGTGATATTACGAGTTCGTCCTTCATTATCATAATAAAAACTCAAATAGGGAGTGACATATTTGTCTAAAAAGTTGATGGCTTTGAGTTTTTTAAGTTCTACAGTCATATACATGGCATACGGAAAGTTTTCCGTGTTATTTCCCACATCTTGTCGATACCCTGCAACTGAATCAATACTGCGAATAAAGAACTCCTCTTTGTGTTGCAGTAAATCATTTTCTATGCTGCTTACAATAGCAAAGGCTTCTTCCAGCGTTGTATTCGAGTTTGCTTTGAGGGTAATTTTGACATTATTCGCATCAAACTTTGGAAACATTTGGAATTTGGAGTTGCTCATAAAATAAAACGTTAATAACGGAACTAAAATAACAAAAATGGTAATAAAGCTTTTTTTCCAATGCATAAAAAAATGAATAATTCTATTGTAAAGGGCATTGGCTTTTTCCCATGATGTTACTTTTGAACCATTTTTTAACGTGTGTGCGGCGTGAATGGGTAAGAAAATAAACGATTCAATCAGTGATGCAACGACCAAAGCACTTAAGGCAATGGGGATAAGTTTCATCACTTCTCCCATGGTTCCACTGATCATTAAAATAGGTAAAAAAGAGAATAGGGTTGTTAAAGAAGCAATAGTTACAGGCTTGACCATTTCACTGGCTCCTTTAAAAGCTGCTTCTTTGGGAGGAAGACCCTCTTCGATATGTTGTTGGATATTTTCGCTAACAACAATGGCATCATCCACCACAATTCCAATGGCAATTAAAACACCCACTAAAGAAATCATATTAATGGTATAACCTGAAAAATACATATAA
>Ga0265294_10009925_pt1 | contig 10906 bp, 8 predicted proteins | sample MunlanPumphouse3_FD_192504 | JGI IMG/M metagenome (GOLD analysis project Ga0265294, IMG submission 192504) | Groundwater microbial communities from a municipal landfill in Southern Ontario, Canada - Pumphouse #3 | ecosystem: Environmental > Aquatic > Deep subsurface > Groundwater | place...
CGGGAAGTCTTCACCTTACCGGCGACCCGCGAGGTCGCCCGGTTCGTGGGCACCGAGAACGTCGTCGACGGCACCGTCGTCGATGGCGGAGACGGCGCCTCGATGGTTGATATCGGCGGCGTTCAGGTCCGGGCCGTGTCGTCGTTTAAACGGGGGGAAGAGGTCTGTCTCTGCATCAGGTCGGAGGACCTGCGGATCGCCCCGGCGGCCGGAGGGAGGAGTGCTCTCAACGGGAACACCCTTCCCGGCACCGTAGCCTCCATCGTGCCACGCGGCCCGTTCAGCAAGGTGACGGTCGACTGCGGGTTCGCGCTCTCGTCCATCCTCTCCTGGAAGGCGGTGGACGGTCTCGATATCCGGGAAGGCAGCCGGGTCACGGTCTCGTTTGCGCCGGAGTCGGTCCATGTCGTCCGGCAGGGCTGAGGGGCCGCCATCTTCCCACTCCCCTGCCGTTCTATACCGCGAGATGCCCGGTCGGGCGGTTTCGATACAAACGGTGCCGGTATAACTGCAGAATGCATCTTCGGTAATGCCCCATACAAGAAAAGGATTGTTGATATATGCCCTCTTCAAAAGTAATGGATTAAAACCTGGTAAAATTCCGGGGAGGCATACAGTTTATGGTTGCTATGATCAGGGCCGGAGGCACGGCCTGGTTCGCGGTGCTGTGCCTGGTAGTGGGGTGCTTCATGCTCCCCGCGACCGCAGGAGCGGCGACTGTCTGGAACGTCTCCCATGTGGCGGGGAACGGAAACTACACCTGTCTTCTGGATATTCCCGGGATCGGCGAAGGCGACACCATCCGCGTCTGGGGTGTCGAGGGACACACCTACGAGGGCGGGATCACTATCAGTACGTCCGGCGTGACCGTCGAACGCTGGGATGGGTCCCCCGCACGCCCGATCATCACCAACTCCTCGCACACTGCCCCGGCGATCACCGTCACGGCCGGCGGGGTTACCCTGCAGGGTCTCAACATATCGGGAAACAGTTATAGTTCAGACAACGGCGCCGGGGTCCGGGCCGCTGGGGCCGCCGATACGCACCTCCAGGGCTTCACCGTCACCGACTGCGTCTTCACCGGGAACGAAGTGACGGTCTATGAGGGTGGCGCGGTGTCGCTGGCATATGTCGACGACAGCATGATCAGCGACTCGACCTTTGCGAACAACGCGGCCCCCCTTGGCGGCGGGGCGTGTATCTACAATTCCAGCGGTGTCACCCTGACGAACACGACCTTTGCGAACAACACGGCAGGAGACTACGGCGGTGGGGCGTGGTTCCTATTTTCTACCAGTCCCGCCCTGACGAACACGACCTTCACGAACAACACGGCAGGCCAGTGGGGCGGCGGGGCGTGTTTCAGCGATTCCGCCAGTCCCACCCTGACGAACGCGACGTTTACGGACAACACAGCAGGCTTTGGCGGCGGGACGGGTTTCACAAATTCCGCCGGTGCCACCCTGACGAACACGACGTTTGCCAACAACACGGCAGAATGGTACGGCGGCGGCACATATTTCGTCGTTTCCACCGGTGCCACCCTGATGGACACGGCCTTTGCGAACAACACAGCAGCCAGTGAAGGCGGCGGGGCGTGTTTCAGCGATTCCACCAGTGCTACCCTGACGAATACGACGTTTACGGATAACATGGCAACCATTAACGGCGGCGGGGCTTATTTCTACGGGTCCAACGATGCTACCCTGACGAACACGACCTTTGCCAACAACACGGCAACTAGTGAAGGCGGCGGGGTGTTTTTCTGTAGTTCAGCCAGCCCCACCCTGACGAACACAACCTTTGCGGGCAACGCGGCACTCGTTGGTGGCGGAGTGTGTTTCCTTCAGTCCACCAGTGCCACCCTGACGAGTACGATCTTTACAAACAACGCGGCAGGCGTTGGCGGTGGAACGGGTTTCTTTTGGTCCGACGGTGCCACCCTGACGAGCACGGCCTTTACGAACAACACGGCAGACGTTGGCGGTGGGACGTATTTCAGGAGTTCTGCCAGCCCCACCCTGACGAACACAACCTTTGCGTACAACACGGCAGGAGACTATGGCGGCGGGGCAGACTTCAGAGAATCCACCGGTGTCACCCTGACAGACACGACCTTTATGAACAACACGGTAACCGTTGGTGACGGTGGCGGGGCGGGTTTCCACGCATCCGACGATGCCATCCTGACGGGCACAACCTTTACGGGCAACACGGCGGCAAGCAGAGATGGTGGCGGGGCATATTTCTTTTGGTCCGACGATGCCACCCTGACGAGCACGACTTTCACAGGCAACACAGCAGATTTACTTGGCGGCGGGGCGTATTTCACGAATTCCACCGGTGCCACCCTGACGAACGCGACGTTTACGGACAACACGGTAGGAAATTGTGGTGGCGGGACATATTTCATCAGTTCTACCGGTACCATCCTGACGGGTACGACCTTTGTAAACAACACGGCAGGAACATATGGCGGCGGGACGTTTTTCTGGAATTCCGCCAGCACCACCATCACCAACTGCCGCTTCGATAACCCTACAAACATCTACGCTTGGGAATCAAGCGCTGTCCTGAACGGCACCTACACTGCCGGGACAAACATCGCCGGCGGGCCGTACCTCGCAGGCAACCTCTGGCTCACCGACCCGGCCCAGAACATCTCGGAGTGGGGCGCGGACGCCGATTTCGACGGCATCTGCGATGAAGCGTTCACCATCAACAACAACGATGACGGCAGTCTATTCGGGACCGACCACCTCCCGCTGGTCTACGGCGGGACAGCAGCGGTCAGCTCGGCACCGGCGGGGGCGTCCATCCATCTGGACGGCGTGGAGCTTGCCCACACCACCAACACCTCCCTCTACCTCCCGGCCGGGGATCACGACCTCACCGTCGCCCTCGACGGCTACGTGACCCCGGATAACAGGACAGTAACGGTCCTCGCGAACGAGACGACAACAGTATTGTTCACCCTTGACCCGGCGCCGACCCCCGCACCCCGGTCCCACGGTTCCGGCGGCGGGCGCTCGGACGTCTCGGCCGGTGCGGCAGGCAATATTCCTGCCGGCGGCCACGCCTCGTTCGGAATGGAGGGCACCGCGATCTATGCGGTGACAGTAACGGCCGCCGAGGGGATCCCGGAGGCCCTCATCACCGCGGAGACAGCGGGCCTGCCTTCGGGCACCGACGCCCCGGCCGGCACGGTCTACGAGTACATTGAACTGACCCTGTATCGCACGACGGACGCTGCCCTTGCGGGTGCGACCCTGAGCTTCACCGTCCCGAAGGCATGGGTGGCGGAGAGGGGCTTTGCCCCGGAGGATCTGGTGCTGTACCGCTACCATAACGGCACCTGGCAGGCCCTCTCGACGGAGATGACCGGGGAGGACGCCGCCGGATACTCCTTCACCGCCGAGAGCCCCGGCTTCTCCCTCTTTGCGATCGCCGCTGTCGGCGGGGCCGTCACCCCCACGGCAGGCGAACCCACGACTCAGCCGACAGCGACCCCGACACAGATGGCTGCCGCTGCCGCTGAACAGACGCCTACCTCACAGCAGAGTCCTCTCCCGTGGGAATTCGCCGCCCTTGCCGCAGGCATGGCATGCCTCCTGAAGAAGAGGCGCCTATAATCAATCTCGCTCGCGTGGGAGAACACCCCCTTCCACCCCCCTGCCGGTCGATGCGTGCCCGGTCGTCCTCAAGGCCCGCGACGATCCGGCGAGCCTCCCCCTGCCAGGAGCCCTCCGTTCCACTCATGCCCGCTCACCAGGATAATGGCACCCCGGATCCCAGGGCTCTTTTCGCATGGTTCCCCGACGCGGCCTTAAATACCCGCACAGACCACCATTTCTACAATGGAACTGACAGTCCTCGCCAGCGGGAGCAAGGGAAACTGCTCCTATCTGCGAGGGGAGCGGGGTGCGCTGCTCGTTGACGCGGGGCTCTCCGCCCGCGAGACCCTTCGCCGCCTCTCAAATGCCGGCGCCGACGCATCGGCGATCGAAGGGATCCTGGTCACCCACGAGCATATCGACCACATCCGGGGAGTCGACGTCCTGGCAAGGAAGCTCGGCGTGCCCATCTACGCGACCGCCGGCACGCTCGCGGCGTTCAACGAGAAATGTGGGCCGACGCCGGCAGAGGTCCGGCGGTGCAGGTATGGAGAGCCGTTCTGTGTGGGGGACTTCTCGGTCGAGGCCTTCGCGACCTCCCACGACGCCCGGGAACCCTGCGGGTTCTCTGTCACTGAAGGGGACCTCCGCATCGGATGCTGCACCGATACCGGCACCGTCACCGCCTCCATCTTCGACCGGCTCGCATCCTGCGACGCCATTCTCCTGGAGAGCAACCACTGTCCCGATATGCTTGAGACCGGCCCCTACCCTGCATATCTAAAAAGCCGGATACGGTCAAAACGCGGGCATCTCTCGAACCCTGATGCAGCCCGCTGCCTGCAGAGGCTTGCCGATCAGATCCACATGGCGATGCTCGCCCATTTGAGCGAGATCAATAACACGCCGGAGAAGGTGCTCCTCTCCGCCCTCGAAGGGCTCGGGTTCTACTCCGACCAGGTAGGAGTCACCGTGGCACCCCAGGACCCGGGGGCGGTGCACCCCGAGTCCTACGGTTTTCGGCTCTGACCGCCCACCCTTATAATTTCCGGATCGTGCAGACCATGCCGATCACGAAACCCGTGGCATCGATGATCGGGTCGGCGGAGACCTGGACCGCCTGCACTGAACCATCATATCGCACGAGTACAACCCCCTCCGAGCACGCTGTCGACCTGCCTCGTCCCAGCACCTCTTCAGAGAGGAGATCCTGGACATTGCTGCCCGAAAAGAGAGACCATACCGGTCTTCCGGCCAGTTCTTCCCCGGCATAGCCGGTCAGGTGCTCGGCCTCCTGGCTGACGATGACGACCGTCCCGGCAACATCGGTGGTGAGCCTTGCCCACCCGGATTCGGCCGGATTCAGGGTGTCCTGCTCGATTGATGAGTCCAGCCACTCCTCTGCGGCTCTCCTCTCGGTCATCTCGATAGAGTAGAGAAGTTGCTCGAGCTGCTGGTTCGCATGCTCGAGTTCTGCGGTTCGTTCCGCAACAAGGTCCTCGAGGTGCTCGCGGTGCCGATGCAGTTCCTGCTCCGCCTCTTTCCGCTCCGTGATCTCCCTGATGATGACCATCAGGTGCATCTCACACAGCAGTACAACACGGGCCTCGTAATGCCGGGTCTCTCCGGCCTCCATGTGACAGAACTCCAGGGGTGCGACAGGCGCGTTCGTCCGGACGGCCTGCTGCAGTGCATCCCCGAGCACCTCTCCTACCCCGGCGGGGAACAGATCCTGCACCCGCCGGCCGAGCAGTGCCCGGGATATCAGCGGCGTCTCCGCCAGCCTGCCGGCCCTGGAGTCGAGGATCGTCCCGTCGGCGTTCAACCTGAGGAAGAGGTCGGGAAAAGATTCGATCACCGCGGTCAGTTCGGATGTAGCCTGCCTGAGGTGCTCCTCGGTCAGGACCTGCTCGGTGACGTCCCGGACCGTGAGCAGGATGCAGCTTCCCTCGACCGGCGCCCGCCGGAGCTCGAGATCACGCACCTTTCCGTCCTGGCAGACCACACTGGCGACCAGAGTGTTTCGGTCGCCCCGGAGCAGTTCCTGCCCCATACCCTGCACCTTCTGCCGATATGCCGGGTTTGGATGGGCACGTTCGAACCATCTGTCCATGGTCGGGACATCCTCCCTGGTATACCCGGTGATCCGGCTAAATGCCGGGTTCAGATACCGGCATTCGCCTTCGCCGCCCACCAGAACGAGTCCGTCCGGCGCTTCACGGAGGATGGAGAGGCAGACATCCTCTCTCGGGTACGGCGATCCCCCGACACCGTCGGTCCCGGATGCTCCCCTCCCGGTATCTCGTGTAGTGTTGTTTCCCGTCATTGTAACCGATCCTCCCCGGTGTATCTGCCTATTGGGGCCCGGAAGCGCTTTCTGTAGGAAGTTTTCCCTGTCGCGACAGATATATTCATCGTTATGCCTTTTTGTTCCATCATTGAGATTGGTCGTTTTAACGGGACATCCTGAGAATTACCGTAATTCCAGCACAGATGGAGGGGTAACAGGCTGCCCGGAGATGAGATGCGGGATTGCATATCACCGGGTCCGGGGAATACGCGGCCACTCATCGCCCCTCCTTAATCTTCAGGATCTGCGTGCTGTACTGGTCAACGCTCGTGAAGAAAGCCGATCTCGCCCGCTTCGCCCGGTCTTCATCTCCTTCGATGAAGTCACGGAGGATGTATTCCAGCGCTGTGATGTAGTACTCCCGCCCGAGAGAAGCCTTCTTTGCCTCCTCAAAGCAGAGGTAACTCTCGGTCTTGTGGTTGCACATGACCTCGAGCACGGCATCGAGCAGCAGGAGCAGGTGCCGGGGGAATGCTTTCAAAAGCGCCAATTTTCGGAAACTGGCGTAGGATCTCGATTGTCCTCCGAGAATGGCGAGTTTCATCCCGAAGTAGAGTGCCTCGTGGTCGTCGGGATACTGCTGCATCATCTGTTTGACAATCGCGGCGGCATCCCCCCCGTTGCGCAGTTCGACGCGAGTATTGAATGCTTCCGTCAGGAAGAACCTGTTATCCGAGAACCGCTCTATAGCGCGGGCAAGGAGGTTCTGGCGGCGGTCGGCGTCTCCTTCGTGCTTTGTCCTGGAGATGCCGATACGGTAGAACTCCGGTTCACTCGGGAACCAGGTGAACGCCAGATCCAGCATGAACCAGAAGATCGGGTTTAACCGGGTATCCCTGCGATCGAGGACTCCGAGGCGGTTGAGCGGGGGGCGGGTCCGCGAGAGGTTCAGCATCTCCTCGCGGGCATGAAGTTCCAGATCGTCGGGGCGAATACCCTGCTTTCGGTTCGTTGCCAGGGACAGGGCGTAGTAACTGTAGGCGATTGCCGCGTTGATACGGCCGTCATAGTTCCTGTAGCGCGCAAGGTACTCGATCGCCTGATAATAGTTGCCGGTATCGATCAGTTTGAGGCCCACAATCACATCGAGGGTTGCCCGCCCCTTTCTCCGCCGCTTGTTCCCCATGGCATGCCGCAGGGTCTTCTCGAGAAACTCCACTGTAGGGGCCTCGCGCGTGGTGTTGACGAGCGTGAAGGTGGTTGCATCGATGAAGTCATCGTAGGTCCTGTCGTCCAGGTCGGGAAAGGTCTTGTCGAGCGTGGCGGCAACGTGCCCGAAGAAGACCGGGAGGTTCCCTTCCACCTGGTCGGTGTGCTTGACGATGTAATCGTCCATGGTAGCCCGGAGTTGCTCGAGTCTCTTGTTCCGGAGCGCCTCGGGCTGCCACGCATCTTCCATACCTCTACAGATTGAGAGTGGAAGAGATATTTGTTTTTATATGATCTCCGGGCCCCAACCGGCGATGGAGAGCACCCCCGCCCTTATTTTCCACGTTTTCGAGAGGAACTGCTCCGGATGAGGTTTTGCCGGACAATAGCGAAGCGGTCCCTGCCACCGACCTGGATAGCGTGGTGATGCCTTCGATCGATTCCACGGTTGCCAGCAGGCATGAAATACTGCATCAGGCACGGTATTCACAACGCTTATCCCGGCAGACTTCAAACCCTCTCGCATACGGGCGTGGTCACATGGGCTACATTGACGAGCTAAACCGGGTGGGGAGGGACGCAAATCCCTTCTTTAAGTTGATGGGAATAGAACTGGGCGAATTCGGCGACGGGTGCGCCAGCCTCACCATGGAAGTCCGGCCGGATATGTTGAACGGCGCCGGGTGGCTCCAGGGGGGGGTCTACGTGGCGCTCGCCGACGAGGCGATTGCGCTTGCACTCTATACGCTTCTCTCAAAAGACGAGAAGATCGCCACGATCGACGAGCACACCAGTTTCATAAAAGGCGTCAACACCGGGACGATAACCGCAACCGGGAAGGTCATCCGCAAAGGGCGCCGGGTGGCGTTTGCAGACGGAGAGGTCCGGAGCGCGGCAGACGACACGCTTCTTACCCGGACATCGACATCGTTTGCCGTCATCAAGAAGTAGCGCTGCGGTGGACACCGGAAAAATCGCCCATTGTGCCGGCAGCGATTCGTGGGGACTGCCGGAACAATACATTCTCAATACCCAAGATCACATACATAAGATAGAGAATCTGGAGCAACCGGAGGGGAACGAGAGTTTGAAGTATATCGTTGTAACTGGCGGCGTCATGAGTGGGCTCGGAAAGGGCATCACCACCGCATCTATCGGCCGCCTCTTAAAAAACCGCGGCTATCAGGTGACGGCGGTGAAGATCGATCCGTACCTGAACATCGATGCCGGCACCATGAATCCCGCCCAGCACGGTGAGGTCTTCGTCCTCTCTGACGGTGGGGAAGTCGACCTCGATCTCGGCAACTACGAACGGTTCTTGAACATCAACTTAAAGTCGATCCACAACATCACGACGGGCAAGGTTTATCGGAACGTCATCGAGAAAGAGCGGCGCGGGGACTTCCTCGGCGCGACCGTTCAGATCATCCCCCACATCACCGACGAGATCAAACACTGCATCAGCCGTGCAGCAGAGGAGAAAGTCAACGGCGGCAGGGAGGCAGATATCTGCCTGGTGGAGGTCGGCGGCACGGTCGGCGACATCGAGAGCATGCCTTTCCTGGAGGCGGTTCGCCAGATGCACGGCGAACTTGCGCCCGAGGATATGATTCTGGTCCATGTCACCCTGGTCCCGGTGGACACCATGGGAGACCTCAAGACCAAACCCACGCAGCACTCGGTCAAGGCTCTGCGGGAACTCGGGCTGCAGCCCGATATCATCGTGGGGAGGAGCAGCGAGGTGATCAGCCCGCAGACAAAGAAGAAGATCTCCACCTTCACCGACGTACCGGCAAAGGCTGTGGTCTCCGCAAAGGATGTCCCCGACATCTACCAGATCCCGGTGGAACTGGAGAAAGAAGGGCTTGCGGACGTCGTCTGCAGTTACCTGGCCCTCGATAACAAGGACCCGGACACCGCGTGGTACCGGGTCGTCTCGCAGGAGTACACGAACCGGGCGACGGTCGCCATCGTCAGCAAGTACGGGATCGAGGATGTCTACATCTCCATCAAAGAGTCGCTCAAGCACGCCGGAAGAGCCCTCTCTACCGAAGTGAACATACGCTGGCTGGATGCGGAGACGTTCGAACTCCGTGACCTTGCCGACGTCGACGGCATCCTGATCCCGGGAGGGTTCGGCAAGCGCGGCATCGAAGGCAAGATCCGGGCGATACAGTATGCCCGCGAGAACAACAAGCCCTACCTCGGCCTCTGTCTCGGCTTCCAGCTCTCGGTGATCGAGTACGCGCGGCACGTCCTCGGCATCAGTGACGCCACCAGCGAAGAGATGGGACCGGGGGCGCACGTCATCGCCATCCTCCCCGAGCAGGAGGAGGTCTCTGATCTCGGCGGCACGATGCGCCTCGGGAACTGCGACGTCGTTCTTAAGGAAGGGACGAGGGTGGCCGGCCTCTACGGCAGGACCGCAATCGTGGAGCGGCACCGGCACCGCTACGAGGTGAACCCGGAGTTCATCGCCGACCTTGAGAACGCAGGCCTCGTCTTCTCGGGCTCCTGCGGTGAACGGATGGAGGTCTGCGAACTCCCGGATCACCCCTTCTACCTCGCCACACAGTTCCACCCTGAGTTCAAATCGAGCCCCACAAACCCCTCCCCCCCCTACATCGGCTTTGTAGATGCATGCAAAAAGAATAAAATATCATCCCAGACCAGGTGAGACAGCAGAATGGTAAATATTGAGAAGTTTATCGATCAGGCAATCCGGCAGATACGCGAGACTGCCGGTGGAGATAAGGTCGTGATGGCACTCTCAGGCGGCGTGGACTCGTCGGTCTGCGCGGCGCTGGCCACCCGTGCCATCGGGGACCAGCTTGTCCCGATATACGTGGATACCGGCCTCATGCGGAAGGGAGAGACCGATCGCATTCGGTCCCTCTTTGCCGATGCAAACCTCCGCGTCGTCGATGCGGCGGATGAGTTCTTCGAGGCGCTCGCCGGGATCACCGATCCCGAAGAGAAGCGCAAAGCCATCGGCGCGAAGTTCATCCGGATCTTCGAGCGGGAGGCAAAGCGGACGGGAGCGACGATGCTCCTGCAGGGGACGATCTACCCCGACCGCATCGAGAGCGAAGGGGGCATCAAGAGCCACCACAACGTGGGAGGCATGCCCCTCGATATCAAGTTCAAAGGCGTCATCGAGCCCCTGGCCGACCTCTACAAGGACGAGGTCCGCGACGTGGCCGGCGGCCTTTCGCTCCCGACTGAGATCCAGCACAGGATGCCCTTCCCGGGACCCGGGCTTGCCGTCCGGGTGCTCGGTGAAGTGACCAGAGAGAAGATCGCGATCGTCCGGGAGGCAAACGCCATCGTCGAGGAGTGCCTGGTGGAGAAGTTCCAGCCCTGGCAGTGCTTTGCCGCGCTCCTCGGCCTCGGGACCGGAGTCAAAGGAGATATCCGGCTGCACGGCTGGATCGTCGCGGTCCGGGCCGTCCAGTCACGGGACGGCATGACCGCCGACCCGCTGCCCCTGCCCTACGACACCCTCGCGCGGATGGCAGCCCGGATCACCGCCGAGATACCCGGCGTCGCCCGGGTCGTCTACGACGTCACCCCCAAACCCCCCGCGACGATCGAGTACGAGTGAGACCATGGCAGAAGATTCACGGGTGCTTGATGCACGCTACTACATGCCCGCATTCGGCCGGACGATGAAGATTGTCCGGGGTGCGGGGTCGCGCGTCTGGGACGATCAGGGACGGGAGTACATCGACTGTGTAGCCGGGATTGCGGTCTGCAGCACCGGCCACTGCCACCCGAAGGTGGTAGAGGCTAT
>Ga0265294_10009926_pt1 | contig 10905 bp, 10 predicted proteins | sample MunlanPumphouse3_FD_192504 | JGI IMG/M metagenome (GOLD analysis project Ga0265294, IMG submission 192504) | Groundwater microbial communities from a municipal landfill in Southern Ontario, Canada - Pumphouse #3 | ecosystem: Environmental > Aquatic > Deep subsurface > Groundwater | place...
GGTCGCACCACGGATGCCGACGAGAGCAGGGTCGAACATCTCGGTCTCGATGAGATCCTTCGAGTACTTCTCGAGGTCACGCTCACGGCACTCGACGATCTGACGGCCGGAGAGCGTGCCGGGGTCGATGCCGCGGAAGCGGTACATCTCGGTGTAGGTCCGCTGGTAGGGCTGCGAGGGGGCGTTGAACATCGAGTCCGCAAACTGGATGTAGCGGACGCGGTCGCCGGCCTTTGCACCCTCGGTGGGCTTGACGAGCTTGCGCATGGGGCAGTCGGGCTCCTGCTGCTCGGCGAGCGGCGGGTGAGCACTCGGATACGCTGATCCGGGAGCGCGGTGGCCGAGGACCAGCACGATATCCTCATCCGTTACGGAACGAACCTTCTCAAGCTTCTGACCGGGGTTCATCTGCTTGCGCCGGTTCTCGGCGACAATCGATGTCCCGGGACCATACTGGGGCTTGTATGCCATGTTTTTATTCACCTCAAAGTGATTGATATCTTATCCATTTCCTGTTTTGAATGAATTTCAGCCATATCTCCGGCCATGAAGGCACCTGCCGTCACCGCGGGTCCCAGACGACCACCCGGCCACCGGGCCTTCCCCGTTCCGGGGGTCCGCAAGGCCGATGAGCGTTGTGTCGCATTGGGACCGTGGATCACCATCCGGCGGATGCCGCTTGCGCCGGCAAGCATAGCGAGCAGGCGTTCGGCGGTCTCAGGTTTGAGCACCCTGAGCGGCACAATCCTCGCCCGCGGAAATGTGGCGTTCATCATTCGGATCTCTGCTCGTTCAGGCTCCGTTTGCGATCTGGTTGATCGGCTTGTTGAACACATCGATCTTGCCATAGGTATCGGCGAAGATCTTCGAGGTGCTCTCGGGCGAGAACATCTGGGTTCCGGCATCAAGCGCCATTGCAGCGACCACACACGGAATAGCCACGCCATTGGCGTGACGGGTCACGACGTGGTTGCCGTTGAAGATACCGGGACCGCCGCCACCGTAGATCGAGTGGCTGAAGAACGAGAATCCGACAGCGGTACCCATGACACGACCGTAGTCGGTGCTCGGGAGACCGGTCTCGTGCTCAAGCAGGTCGTTGAAGTACAGGAGCGTCGAGGAGACTGCCTGGGCAAACCGTCCGGCACCACAGTTGACGATGGTGGCTGCCATGGTTCCTGCGGCGGCGTAGGCGTTCCAGAGCATGGGGTCCTTCGTGTCGTAGAACTGGAAGTACCCGCCCTTCTTCCCCGGGGCGATGACCTTGTCCTCAATGGCGCGCTCGACCAGGCTCTGGACGACCGTACCGACGGTTCCGGTCTGGCCGTTTTCCTTGACGAGGTCGTAGACCATGTTGTTCGCGTTCAGGCCCTGGTAGGCGTAGGCGAGCAGCATGGCGCGCTCGAACGGTCCGACGGCGGATCCCATCTCGAAGACACCGGCGGTCTCGAGCGTTGATGCGAGCGCAGCGCCCTGCAGGGCGTTCCTGCCGGTCATCATGACGGTGTGGTTAACCGGGATGTTCCGGAGCGCTTAGCCGAGACCTTCGTTGTTCTGGGGGATGTTCAGGATCGACGTAACGAGCGCACCCTGAAGGTCCTGGGTGTGCGGGTAGCCGCCCCAGCAGGCCGCCTTGACGGTGGATGCGTTAAAGGCGTCGATGTTGAACTGATCGACGATCGCGTAAGTGGTCGCGGAGGCGACCGACGTGATCGCGGCATCGTAGGTGGCGGCATTCATCAGGCGCTTTGCCGGGACCTGGACGAGCTGGAGCTTTCCGCCGTTAAACTCCAGGATCTCGGTGTCGTCACCCTCCTCAACCTGGATCATCTCCTTGATCCTGGCGACGATGGCGTCCTTGTTCTCCATAATGGGGAGATCCAGTTCTCTTCCCTTGATCTTGCCCTTTCCAAGCTTTCCGGTCTTGAGTGCATCCTGGATGCCCCCAAGGTTCACGTTGATCGTTCTCTTGGTCAGGTCGATGATCTTACTTGTGGCCGGGTTAACCAGCGGGCTGATTCTGTCGAGGGTGACGCCGCCCTTGAGCAGCTTCCCGTCATCAGAATAAAGATCGATTGTTTCCGTGTATTTAGCCATAGTATTTCATCCTTTTACCCTTGTTCAAAGCATTCTGTTCATGAAAGAGGCCGGAGCATTCGCCTGCACCGACTCTCTGAAGGCCGCAACTGCACGTCCCAAAAGGGACTATAAGAGTAGAAGAAGAGTTATTAATAAAATTTGCGAAATTAGATGGACTTTTTTACATAAAGTAACATTTATATCAATTTTATGCCCAATTGGTTATTTTAAAATCGAGTATCTATGGCCCAGATAGTTGATCGCAGTACTTAAAAAGGGTTTCCCCTCATCCGCGCCGTTGGGATAATTGTCCAAGAAGTTACCGCGGATGGTAGCATTTAATAATAAATAAGGCAACACTAATAGCAATAATTAAAATTATTTTTTTTAGAAGGCGCTCAATTGCATCTTCCCTATTAGGTTATACCGGGAGATATATAATGCTACTCAAACCGGGCAGGATTTACCAGGAATCAAATATATAGGCCATCTTTTTCCAAACGCATTAAATGAAAGTCATAAGTAAAAGAGACATGGTTATATAGTACTCGCCCCATAACCGGGCTGGTGTACCCCGATATACCCGGGACAGGATCGGGGCTGCAGGAGGAGAAGTCCCGGCGGCATCCGGAAGAGAGAAGCAAAGATACCGGTTCACCCCCTCAATCTGCGCCCCATGGCCCCTGCCGGGAACAGAGGGGCGGTGATACCCGCACACCCGCGAGTTAAGCACACCTCAAATCAGCGGAACCAGGATAAGCCTCCCTAAAAACACTTATTTTGACGGAATTTTTATAATCTCCCCAAATATGTCAGGATATGCAAAATACACTCTCAGTTGAACCGCTCTATGTAAAGTTGATCACCCAAAATTGCTTACTAATCCGGAATCGTTAAATAGAAAACATTACAAGTTATGACATAGCGATCCATCCGGTGCTCCGTCCGCAGAGTCTCTATTTCCCTGGTGAGGAGGCCCCCTGCATATCGGCCGACTCTCCGGCGTGTTCCAATGAACCGGCCAACAGGCGTTCGCCGTGCAAGGGGGGCCGGTTTGCCGGGTATGGAAGATCCCGGCAGAGCCTCTCGCAACGCAGGGGAGAATCCATCACGGGCCGTGTTGGGAGCACCGCACTCTACGGGGCCGACTCGCCGGAGCTTCGGGAGACCGATCCAATCAACCACATTGAGGCAGAACCATGGCGAACAGGATTACGTTGAACATGATTACCCAGCGTTCCATCGAAGAAGGTGTTGCGATGGAGAAGGGCAAAACGACCCCGGAATACTTCGAGGCCTGCTCGATCATCGAGATGCACGACGACGACGTCAGGGCGCTCGGCCTGGTCCCGAACCAGCTTGTACGGGTGACGAGCGAATGCGGAAGCGTGGTCGTCAAGACCGTCAGGGGGCGCCAGTCGCTCTACCCCGGCCTTGCGTTCATCCCGCAGGGGGTCTGGGCAAACCAGGTGGTTCCTCCACGGACCCAGGCGACGGGGGAGCCCCAGTACAGCGGCTTCCCCGTGACGGTTGAACCTGTCAACGGTGAACGGCGCAAGAGCGCGCTCGAACTCGTTCAGGGAGCCGTCGGGCTGTGGAGAGGTGATCAATAATGTCAAAGAAAGTTGAGAACGTCGGATGCCCGTATTGCGGCGTCTGCTGTGACGACCTTGTCGTGACCGTATCGGACGACGGAAAGAAGATCCTCGAGGTGGAGAATGCCTGTGCCATCGGAAACCAGATCTTCCACCACGCGACGGGCGGCGAGAGGGTCCGGCTACCGCGCCTCCGCCAGCCGGACGGCACCTACAAGGACATATCCTACGATGAGGCGATCGACTACGCAGCGAACGTGCTCTACAAGGCGAAGAAGCCCCTGATATACGGATTCGGATCAACCAACTGCGAGGGCATGGCCGCCGCAGCCAAGGTTGCCGAGAAGGCAGGGGCCGTGCTCGACAACTGCGCGTCCATCTGCCACGGGAGCTCGTTCCTTGCCATGTTCGATAACGGCTACCCGAGCTGCACCCTCGGTGAGACAAAGAACCGCGCGGACGTCATCGTCTACTGGGGCGCAAACCCGGCCCACGCCCATCCACGGCACATGTCCCGCTACTCGATCTTCCCCCGCGGCTTCTTCACCGGCAAGGGCCACAAGAGCCGCAAGATCATCGTCGTCGACCCCCGGCACACCGACACCGCCCAGGTGGCGGACATATACCTCCAGGTGCAGCAGGGACACGACTACGAGCTCTTCGACGCATTCCGCGCCGTTGTCCGGGGCCACGAGATCCCCGACGTGGTTGCCGGGATCAGGCGCGAGCAGATCGTCGAGGTTGCTGATATCCTGAAGAAGGCGCGGTTCGGCACCATCTTCTACGGCATGGGGCTCTGCCATTCCGACGGCCGGAACCACAACGTGGACATCGCCATCAGCCTGACCCGCGACCTCAACGACTTCACCAAGTGGACGATCATGGCGATGCGGGGCCACTACAACATCACCGGGCCGGGCGCGGTCTGGTCGTGGCAGTACGGATACCCCTACTGCCTTGACCTGACCAAACGGGATATCGCCCACATGAACCCCGGCGAGACGAGCTCCATCGACCTTGCGATGCGAGACGAGGTAGACGCCTTCATCAACATCGGGACCGATGCCGGCGCCCACTTCCCGATCGATGCGGTCAAACACCTCCGGAAGCACCCCTGGATCACCATTGACCCGAACATCTGCATGGCAAGCGAGATCTCCGACCTCCATATCCCGGTAGGGATCGTCGGGGTCGAGGTCCCGGGCATCGTCTACCGGATGGACAATGTCCCGATCCAGTACCGCAAGGTCATCGACCCGCCAGAAGGCGTCATCAGCGACGAGGAGGTCTTCGAACGGATCCACAAGAGGCTCTGCGAACTCGAAGCAGAGGAAGTCGCGAAGGAACCCGTAAAGGCAGCGCCGGAAGGCGTCCGTGTGGGGGAGTGAACCATGAGTGAACTGCTGATCAAAAACGGGTTCGTCTTTGATCCCCTGCAGGGGATCAAAGGCGACCGGATGGACATCGGTATCAAGGACGGGAAGATCGTCGAGACGAGCGCTCTTGAGAACCCGAAGACGATCGACGCCGCCGGTATGACCGTGATGGCGGGCGGCGTGGACATCCACTCCCACGTGGTCGGGCCGAAGGTGAACATCGGCCGGCTCTTCCGGCCGGAAGACAAACTCTTCAAGAGCCCCCACAAATCCCCTACGTGCAGCCGTATGGAGATGGGCTCCTCGGTCCCCTCCACGTTCAAGACCGGCTACGACTACGCCCGGATGGGTTACGTCTTCGTCAACGAGGCGGCGATGCCCCCACTCCACTCCCCGCACGTCCACGAGGAGATCCGGGACACCCCGATCATCGACAACGCCGCGATGCCGGTCTTCGGCAACAACTGGTTCACCCTCGAATACCTCAAGAACAACGAGATCGAGAACAACGCCGCGTATACTGCCTGGCTGCTGCGGGCCACGCGCGGGTTCGGCATCAAGGTCGTGAACCCCGGCGGATCCGAAGCCTGGGGATGGGGGCTGAACTGTGTGCACATCCACGACCCGGTCCCGTACTTCGATATCACCCCGGCCCGGATCATCAAGGGTCTCATCGAGACGAACGAACACCTGGGCCTCCCCCACTCGATGCACCTGCACTGCAACAACCTCGGAAACCCGGGCAATTACACCGACACCCTCGAGTCGCTCAGGCTCGCCGAGGGTTACACCCCGAAGAACAACTTCGGTCGGGAGCAGGTGATGCACGTCACGCACCTTCAGTTTCACGCCTACGGTGGCGATTCCTGGGGGAACGTGGAGTCGAGATCAAAAGACATCATGGACTACGTGAACGCCCACGACAACATCACCGTCGATATGGGTCAGGTGACGCTCGACGAGACCACCACAATGACCGCCGACGGGCCGTTCGAACACCACCTCCGGGCCCTCAACAACCTTAAATGGGCAAACGTGGACGTCGAACTCGAGACCGCCGCGGGTGTCGTCCCCTACATCTACAGCCCGAAGGTCAAGGTCTGCACCATCCAGTGGGCTGTCGGCCTGGAACTCGCGCTCTTCTCGAAAGACCTGATGCGGACATTCGTCACCACCGATCACCCGAACGCCGGGCCGTTCACCCGCTATCCGCAGGTCATCACCTGGCTGATGAGCCGGGCGGCGCGTGACGAGACGATGAAGACGTTCAAGTGGCTTGACCGGACGATTGAGTCAACCTCCATAGACAGCATCGACCGCGAACTCACGCTGTATGAGATAGCGCAGATGACCCGGGCAGGGCCGGCAAAGGCACTCGGGATCAGCAACATATACGGCGGGCTCGCCCCCGGCATGGATGCCGACGTCGCCGTCTACCCCCTCAACCCCGAGGATATGCCCTCGGACCCGGCAGCGATCGAGAAGGCCTTCGCCCGGTGCGCCTGGCTCGTCAAGGACGGCGTCGTGACCGTCAAAGACGGCGAGATTGTCGCAGAGCCCGCAAAGCGGACGATCTGGGTCGATGTGAAGGTTCCGGATAACGCACAGGTGCAGAGAGACATCTACGAGCACTTCCTCAGGCACTACAGCGTGAAACTCGATAACTACTCGCTCTTTGAAGAACACCTCCATAACCCGCGGGTGATCGAGGTCAATGCAGCACAATGAGGTGATAAGAAGCATGAAGACAGTAACCCTCACCCTGACCAACCCTTCGGAACTTCTCCTCGAGGGGCAGAGCATCACTCCGGATAACTTTGCAGGAAAGAAAGCCGCCGAGATCGCCACCCTCGATGTCTGGGAAGGCAAACAGAAGGGCCCGCTCGGGAAGTACTTCACCGTTGCGGGCGACGGCGGAGCGACGGCAGCCGATACCAGGATCATCCTCCGCGGGGACTGTACCCGCGTCAAAAGGATCGGCCAGCAGATGACCGCAGGCGAGATCATCATCGAAGGTAACGCCGATATGTACATCGGCGGCTGGATGAAAGGCGGGAAAATCCACGTGAAAGGAAACGTCGACTCGTTCTGCGGCATCGGGATGGAAGGCGGCGAGTTGATCGTCGACGGGAACGCCAAACACCACGTTGGCGCATCGCCACGCGGCGAGTGGCGCGGCATGAAGGGCGGGCTGATCCGGGTCGCGGGATCCGTCGGCAACGATACGGCGACGTTCATCAACGGCGGGACGATCATCATCGGCGGCGATGCGGACATTCACGTCTCCACCCACGGCGAAGGCGGCACCGTCGTCATCAAGGGCGACGCCAGAGGCCGTGTCGGCGGGCAGATGGTGAAAGGCGACATCTACGTCTATGGGACGATAGAAAACCCGCTCCCGGGATTCAAGATGGTCGGTGAGGTCGAGCAGGAGGTTGATGGTGAGACAGCCCTCTTCGCTCACTACATCGGGGATCTCGGTGAACGCCACCCGATCTCCAGGGGCAAGACGGTGTATGCAAACCTCTACACCAGAATCTAACTTTTTTCCCCCGGATAGGGTGACGGGCTCACCAGGACCCTCCCGGGATGTGAGGGGCTCGAGGCCGGAAGCGAGGTGGGCGTGATGCTATGGTGAGGGAGCGCCTCACGCTGAGACCGCTTGCAGGGGTCCTGGATATGATGCGGGCCGCCTTTCCGTGCCCGAACCGGACAGTCCGGGTTCCGGCGGCAGAGTCAGCCGGGCGGGTGACGGCAAGGCCCATCTACTCACCGCTGACGGTCCCGGCAACGAACATTGCTGCACGAGATGGTTTTGCCGTCATGAGCAGCGAGACCCGGAGTGCGCGCAACGAGAGCCCGATACCACTCAGGAACCCCTTTCGGGTGAATACGGGGAACGTAATTCCCCCGGGATACGATGCGGTCGTCATGATCGAGGAGGTCACCGGGGGAGACGGCGCCTGGTGCACCAGCAGGGCCGTGCTCCCCGGGGAGCACATACATCCCGCCGGGGAGGAGATCCGGAGCGGGGAGATGATCCTCCCGGCCGGGCACCTGATACGCCCCTGCGACATCGGGGCGCTCCTCTCCTACGGGATTACGAGGGTCGACGTACAGGCTGTGAACGTCGGGCTCCTTCCGACAGGGAGCGAGGTGATCCCGGCGGGTGAGCATCCGGGTCCGGGAGAGGTGATCGAGAGCAACACCGCCGTTGCGGCGGCGTGGCTCAGTGAGGCGGGGGCAACCTGCACCCGCTACGGAATCGTCGGCGATGACCCCGGGTTGCTTACGGAGGCGATCCAAAAGGGCATCCGGGAGAACGACCTGCTCCTGGTCTCTGCCGGCTCCTCGGCAGGCACCCGGGATTTCACCGCCAGCGTCATCAGCGACCTCGGCGAGGTGCTCGTCCACGGGATCGCCATGAAACCCGGGAAACCGGCGATCATCGGGCGGATCGACGGCAAACCGGCGATCGGGATGCCGGGCTACCCGATCGCTGCTATGACGACCGTCCGGGAGCTCACCCTCCCCCTGCTCGCGGAGTGGGGATTTTCCGCCCGGCCCGGGGAGCGCCTCCGCGCCCGGCTCGCGAGGACGATCCAGACCGATCCTGGATTTGATGAGTTTATCTTTCTCACAGTATCCCAGGACGGCGACAGGTATACCGCCATCCCCCTGCCCCGGGGAGCCGGGACGCAGATGACAGTGGTACGCGCAAACGCCTACCTGCACGTCCCCGTGGGCACCGGCAGCATCCACGGGGGCACGGAGGTCGAAGTCCTGCTGACCGGGCCGCTTGCGTCGACCGGGGAGTCGCCAGGGAACCGCGAACCCGCATCGGAACGCCTGGTGCCGGGAGAGGGAGCAGTGCTCCTGGTGAAGAACAGTTCCTGACGGCGCCCTGGGGGTGAAGACCGGGGAGTTTTAGAGGCGAAACACCCGACCGCGCCCCCTTAAATCGACCCCGGCCACCCCATCCATCATCCGTCGCTCGCGCAGGTGTCCATAAGAGCCCGGATACGGGCTTCGAGGTGCGGCAGCCTCTCCTGATACTCCCGTGCGAGCAGGAACGTCCGGACGGCGTCGCCCATCCCCCGGTGGACATCCAGGAGGTGGCGGTACTCCCGGGGGACGGGGTATCGGAAGTGCATCGAGGCGACGGTGGATTCCCCGGCGCGAAAATCGATGAGCCGGGCGAGGCGGTCGAGGGAGAGGACCTGCTTCATACCGAAGCGCCGCCGGATCTCTCGCTGGAGGTCGACCAGCATGCACCCGTCGAGTGAGACCTCTGCGGCCCGAAAGGCTTTTTTCTCCATATCTGCCGCAAAGACGACTATCTCCGGTATATCTCCTGCTGAGAGGACCGATTCCATAAAGAGCCGGAGATCGGCAAACGCTTTTTGGGCGGTCTCTTCTGCCGCCGGCACCTCGCCGTCGGAGACCCGAAAGGAGTGGTTGTAGGCCATCCCATACTCGCCGCGGCCCATGTTCGCCACAGTCGTCGCGACACCGGTGGTCTTGCCGCAGGGGTCGGTCACCTTCTTCCATATCTCAACGTCGATGTCGTACCGGAACTGCTCCCCGACATAGCTGACGCTGTCATCCTCCGGCCGGTGGACGACCGCACCTATCTCAATCGGCATCATGACCGCCCGGCAGGTGCCGTAGACGTACCCGAACTCGATGTCCAGGTAGACGCTCCCGCCGTCCTCGCCCCTCACGGACAGAACCACAGGTAGATATCTCTTTTCCCGACGACGAAAAGGTTTCCCGCCGTCCCATCTCCGGCAAAGGTTTATCGGGCAGGACGAAAGCCATTCTATAGAAGAGCGGCAGGATACCCCTGCCCCCGACCACCATGAGACTTGCCACTATAAGAGAAAAACTTCGTATCGGCAACCTCTTCGGCCAGAAACCTCCCGAGCGCCGGGAGCCCGCCGGCCATGACCGGGAGGCGGAGGTGCGCGCGCTCCTCGCCACCCCCCCATTCGGGATCACCGACGTCCGCAACGCGGCCCTCCCCCTCTACGACCGGGCGCTGACCCACCGGTCGTACGCAAACAGCGGCGAGTACCCGATAACGACTGTCGACGACAACGAGCGGCTCGAGTTCCTGGGGAACTACGTCCTCGACTTCATCATCGCCGACCACCTCTACGGCGAGTACGACCTCCCGCCCGGCGAGATGAACCGGAGGCTCCAGGTGACGAGAAACACGAAACTCGCCGATGTCGTGCTCCAGCAGGGTCTCGGTATCGACGGCATCATCAGGAGAAAAGGACAGGCTCTGACCGAATCCATCATCGCCGACGCGTTCGAGGCCCTGATCGGCGCCATCTACCTTGACCGCGGCCTCGCTGCGGCCCGGGAAGTGGTTCTCGCCATATTTGAGGACGAGATAGCGGAGTGCGACACCCGCCGCAACTACCGGGGGAGGCTCCAGGAGTACGCCGCCCGGAAGGATCTCGGCGGGATCGGGTATGCCTACCGCCGGACCGGCCCGGGGAACTCCCCGGTCTGGGCCGCCCGGGTAACCGTTGGGGGGGCTCTCCTCGGAGAGGGAGAGGCGCCGACCAAGCAGGGAGCGGCAATGCTCGCGGCAAGAGAGGCGCTCGGCCGCCTCGGGGAGGAGTGAGAGGGTGCAGCCGGCCGGGCGGGACGCGACCGTCGCCGTCGTCAGGTGCGACGGCTATGGGCGGGACGAGATCGATACAGCCGTCCGCCGCGCGGTCGATCTTCTCGGCGGCACCGGGAGGTTCGTATCGCCGGGACAGAGGATCCTCCTCAAACCGAACCTCCTGCAGGGGCAGGAGCCGGAACGGTGCGTCACCACCCACCCGGCGGTCGTCGCT
>Ga0265294_10009927_pt1 | contig 10904 bp, 8 predicted proteins | sample MunlanPumphouse3_FD_192504 | JGI IMG/M metagenome (GOLD analysis project Ga0265294, IMG submission 192504) | Groundwater microbial communities from a municipal landfill in Southern Ontario, Canada - Pumphouse #3 | ecosystem: Environmental > Aquatic > Deep subsurface > Groundwater | place...
CGATTGATTCAGTAATTCACGATTAGACTTAGTTAATTGTGCCATTTTTTACCGTCCAACTTTATTTTAATTACTACCCTGAGCATATCCAATTCTGTTCCTTAAGGCTTCTTCTTGAGCCTTTCTTCCTTGAAGCAACTGCTCTTGAGCAGATTCTTCAGTAGTTTTATAATTTATAGCAGTGAAATTCTTCGTAGGAACTAATACCTTGAAATATACTATCCCTTTTTTATTTTCATTAACACGAGAATCTTCAATTATATCAATAAGTGTCTCTTCAGAATTACTCAGCTTTGTTTTGAATTTACCACTTTTCGACATAATCTTAAATCCAGCATCCTCAGCTTCTTTAACAGTTAATTTTCTTCCCTCGACATTTTCTGCGACCAATTTCGCTCTAGACTTAGGCATCAAATAGTTTCCATCATCTGTTTTGCCCTCAGCTATCTTTTTCTGAATAAAGTCATATAATCCATCTGCATTAAGACCTAATTGATTTGCTAGCTCTTTGTAATCAGCATCTTGCTGAAATTTCTTAATCCACTTATCTTTTGACATGCCAAACGATTTAGGAAGACTCTTAAATCCATCAATTAGAGTTGTTGCAAGCTTGGTGTCTATGGCAGACTTCTCTGCATTCATCCTTAGAATATCCATTCTCAAATATTCGCTTTTAGGAATTGCAACCTCAACAATATAATTTGTTTCAGGGAAATAATTCCCATTTTCATCCGTAATAAACTCTCCATTTTGAGAACGTTTAGGCGTCTTCGTTACTGCTTCAAATCTTGTAATAACAGCATTTGGTGTTTGAGATAAATCAAGAACTTGCCCTGTAGCAACATTAACTGCATTTTTTAGTGAAGTTGCAGCAAAAACCTCAGGTTTTAAATAAGCTCTGTTTGCCGATACTCCCTGCACAAGATTATTACTACTAAATACAGAATAAGTTTTATTTAAGATGTGATCATTATTTATTGGCAAAGCAACTCCATATCCATTCTTCGAATCTCTTGGATCTATTTGATGCTGGACATTGTTTTCATCAATATATTTTAAATTTATGATAGTATTATCATCCCAACTTTTCCCATAGGCTTCGTCGAAATCCTCAACACTTTGATTTTTATTTATCTCATTACTATCAGGTAAATTAGATAAAGCTGAATCTCCACTTCTCGATGCATTTAGTAAGGCTTCACTAAGAGGATTTTCGAAAACATTTACAAAGGACTGACTTGTCCTGCTTGAAGTAGTTTGCGTATTAACTAAACTGGTTATATAGTCTTCAGTAAACTTTGCGAAATCTTCTTCTTTGATTTTTCCATTAGATTTATCCATTGCATTATAAAACCTATTTTTTAGTTCTAAAAATGCATCATCAGGTATATTGGCTTTACTAAAATCAATTCTTCCCGGATCTTTAAATTGAAGATCACCATTTGACTTTAAAAGAAAATCATCGTCATTTAATCCAAATATATGTTTTAAAAGATTTCTCCTTCCTGTAACATTCTGCATTCTTTGATTACTATTATTCATAACGAATGTATATGGATCAGAAGGAATATTTTCTAAATCAATCTTTTCCCCTTTTTCATCATATTGAGCAGATGATAAAATAACTTCAGTCGGTATTCTTGAAAGAAAAGTGTTCTCCCAAGTTGAAAGAACATCTGGCTTGTATGACAAAGGCATATCCGGAATAATTATTTCACCATTTTCTACACCTTCTGTTCTTCTCATGTTTTGCAAATATCGATCGTAGGTAAAAGGATTCCCGTTTTCATCATAAAGTCTTTGTCCACTTTTATCTAAGACATTACGATTCCCTAACCCTCTTTCCTTAACAACCTGAGTAGTTCTAGATATATCCTCTTCTGTAGAAGCCATCCTTAGTTTCTGTTGCTCATTAGCTATATAGTTCTCTGACCAAATCTTACCTTTGTCTGAAGCTAAAAAATTCTCTACCGTTGAATAACGTGGACGATATTCCCTAAACTCAGAAAGTAATTTCTGCTTTTCGGCGAGGAAAGTTCGATACTGTAAATCTGTTCCTATTATTTCACGAGGATCAATATCTAACCCTTCAAATATTGTTTCTTGTGCAGCAGGTACTTTTTGTACTTGTTGATCTCTAGGAAATTCTAATGGACCAATAGTAGACAATAAAAGCCTGGGTCGTTCTGAATCAGTCATCATCTTATGGGTTGATTATATGTTGCATTAAGTTGAGTCGTAATAACATCTCGGAATGCTCCGGATATACTTCCAGCTATACCAGAATAGATTTCTGATTTTCTACGTTGGTTTTCCATTAATGCATTTGCACTCTCAAGTCTTCTTTGCCGGTTTAATTCTTGATTACGGAACTGTACATTAGAAATTAACTCTTTATTAGCATTGATGATTCGAGTCATTTCATCCGATATTTGAATGTTTGCCTTATTCTCAGCATCAAGTACAGGAGCTAAATTTAAAGGCTTATTTGTGCTCCTTGCGTCATATAAGGCACTATTGAACAACTGTCCTATTAATTGATTTTTTGATGATCTTAATGCCTGTATCGGCATACTAAGATCAGGTTCATCTATCGCACCACCAGATAATGGTGGATTATAGTTTAGCTTATTATAAGCACCAAGAACAGCTAAATTAGCAATCATTGTCCCAGCACTACCTAACGTATGGATATTAGCAATAGATTGTCTATACCTTTCATTTCTATTCGCCCATTCAGGGTCACCTTCCTTATAATCACCTAAAATGCCAAAAAAAGGTTTAGAAAGAAAATTTTTCTTTGTTGGATCTTCGGAACCAACTTTTTCATCTACCACAGTAGTATCTCCTTCATCTAGCACGATAAGATCTCCTGAATTTTTATGCGTCCCATTAAATAATGAAGAAGCAAGATAACTTAATGTTTTATTGTTAAGACGAAAATCTATTGGAGAAGTTTGATTTATGGTAAGTCCATTGGCAGCCTTTAAAGAAGCCCCTTCCCTTCTTGAATCTTGAACAACAGAACCTATAGTAGAGGTTGCTCCATCAAGTCCACTGTAAATTGATCCTGTTCCTGGTGCAACTATATTTAAAGCAGCAGAAGTTCCCATCTTTTGAACTTGTTGTAAGATTGGTGATATATATTTACTATAACCAGTGCCAAGTCCAGTAGAAGAAAAACGATCTACATCAATAATCCCTGTCTTATTTCCTGTTGCTTGATTTATCATCATTGCTACTGGATTGTTATCTACGACCTGGTCAGCAACAGCCAACCCAAGATCTCCTAAGTAATCTAATAGTGCCATTAGGTAAAAAGTTTAGCAAATTTAGTTAAAACACTTCTAATATATATGTGCCTGGTTTCTTTACCAAACATCCCAATCTTTAACCAAGTACCCTTCAACTTTTGATTCTTAATTAAAGCATCTTCTACATACGCATTACGTATACTCAAATACCATCGTCCATTTCTTCGAACAGGTTGCCATGGGTTTTCCCATTCATGTCTAATACCTGTATTCTCATAAACGCCATCATCATAAAAAGGTTCCTGCTCTACAAAATGCTGATAGGTCGTATAAGTTATTTTAAGAGGTTTTGGAACATCCTTTTCGATCACTGGCAAACTACCCATGTCGATACCTAAAGATTGAAATATAACGCTTAAACCGCCTAAATTAATGTCAAATTCAATCTCCCATCCAATCTCATGTTCAAAAAGCATCAAACTTGATGTTGTGCTATCGCTGTAATCATATAAGTAAAACTTATTCCTAGTAAGATAATCTTCAAAACGAAAGCCATAAAGATCCTGACCTACAGAAATCAAATAAGGAGTGCCAATATCACGTTCTCCTTGGAAGACTGAAAGTTTCTCATTAAAAGATAAACAAACAATTTCACTTACCAATCTCCGTAGCCTAAAGGGCAATAAAACTATATTGTCTCCATTTTTAACCTTAAGTTTCATGAGCTGATTGTCTTCAAACCTCAACCCTGGAGGAACATCCCAATATCCTTGAATAGTAGTTATTACATTTGCTTGAATATTTTGTGTTATATAAAAACCCCCGACACCAATATCTTCTTCCCCATTAACCAAAAGCAGTGGGAAACTTGCAACAGTTGATGGATAATATATATAATCAAAATTAGGCTTAACATCTATAAAATAACGAATCCTACAATACCCATCCAATAAATAATAGGTATCAAATTCGGTCTTTGAATTAATGCCTTCATAAATCAACCAAGACCCACCTGCTTCTTGACCTATGCGAATCGAATAAGAAGAATGAGTCCCATCCTCTGCCCATACATCAAAAATAACTTCTGAGGTATAGTCGTTTTCAGTAACACCACTTACTTGTTCAATTGAACCAATTTTAGCTGTTGCATTAGGAGAAATATCAAAAGTAGCAACCAAGGAAGACCGATCGACAGTTGCCAAAACAGATCCATTAACAATGAAATTTGAATGATCTATTTCACAATAAAGTGATCCTAGTTTAAAGAAATTTAATCTCGATCCAGACGACAAAGCTGCTATCTGAAAAGTATTGCTGTTTTTCCATTGAGAATAGAATGTCTCAAAATCTTCATTAGTAGATGCCTGAATGATAACTTTAATTGAATAAGAATGCACACTACTATAATTCGCTTCAGGATCAAACCGGTACACACGACCATTCTCATAAGCAACACCAGGATCTATCGAATCTAATTCCTCCTCATCACCTGTCCATTGAACGTCTCCAACCTCAATCCATTTATTAACAGATTCCTGATATTGCAGTTGTAGCCCTACCTTAAAATAGTAAGAAGTCTTAGTAATATTTTTTATAGTAAAATGAATCGTCTGGAACGCATTCCTCGAAACAGACTTTTCCACTACAACAGGATAACTTAACCATTGAAAAATATCATTCGTCATTTGCTATAATTGGATAATGTTCTGGTATATCACTATCATTAGAAAGCTTCGCTATTGATGTAGATCTAAAAATAAACAATATTTCCTGATTAGCTTCATCATATACAGTAAAAATTCCTTCCTCCCATATAGGGCTATCTCCAAAAACTTTCGCTATATCTCCAAATTGATCCCATCGATCAAACAATTCTTTTATTTTAGAACTATAAAGCAATTGACCGCTAAGATCAACAGCCATCAATGAACTATAGTAAGAATCTGTAGACTTACCTATTCTCCACAACTTGCGATTATTATAATCAACACCATAAACTCCATCTTTTGTCCGACAAATGCTCAATTTATGCTGACTGCCATAATTAGCCAATATCCGAACCTTATCAGAAAGAATGTCTCCCCTCCCCATTATCATCTCAGAAGAATCTGGACTACTCATGGCCTGTTTCTCATTGATATAATGCATATTTATGGCCCGTTCTTGTATCGAAACTAAGAATCCATTCAATTCCATTAGCTTCTTCATCGATCCATTAGAACTAGGGTAATTCCTTCTTGACGCTTCTTTAAAAATTCTATATCCATCAATTAATGAATATGGATCATTTAGCTCGGAAAATCTTATAGTTGTAGGTTTACTTCTCTGTATTGATGAAAATTTAGGATCATAACCTATAATTTCCCTCGGACCAATAATCTTGTTATATCCAGCATTTAATAAAAAAGATTCACTCCTGTTCTCAGAATGACAACGCTTGGCAAATTCTTTTATTGAGGATACCTTAGGATAATATGAATGATCCAGAAAACTTTGTCTCATTGCAATATTAGATGCATTTTCAGTAACGATACCAACAACTACACCATGACTAAAGGATGCATGCTTAAATCCAGGTAGTTCCCTCGCATTTGGCTTAACCAAATCAGTAACGGTTTCATCTTCTGAAATATCGGTATCCCATCCTTCTCCATAAAATGCAGTCCCGGGATAAGCATTAACCTTAAAATAAGACCGCTGAATAAAACAATCACCATGATAAAGATTAATAACATTACCTATTGATTCTTCTTCGAAATTCGGTATAAAAGGTTGCCCTATTCGAGAATATCTAATTGATTGCTGTGGAGGGAAAAATGATGTTATATCGAGATTCCGATAGTCACAATTATAAAGATTAACAATATCCAAATTAAAGCTATCCAAAAGCTCTTCATTAATGTTAACGCCTATATATTTTGGGGTAGCAACCCCTCGATTAGTATAAACTCTATTCTGATTATTTGACAACCCATAAAACATCGTCTCTATATCCGAAGTGAAAAAATCTTTCATATAATTTACAAATTCACCGGATGGACTCTGTGGGTAATTGTTGGACTCATCTCCTACCGAGAAAACAGTTATATCATTAGCTTCTAATGGATCAGATGCAACGATCCCTTCTATCTCAGCCTTAGTCCATCTTGGATAAATATCTGAAAACCCATCATTAATATTATCATGAGACCATTCTCCGCTATAATCAGAATCACCAACATCTGTTTTCGGAATAGTCGAAAATACTCGCTCTATTTTTTCAATCGGCTGAGGGTCATGCAATCTTCCAACCATATAATCTGGTGAAAATACGGCCAAACGATTCCTCTTTAAAAACCACCGACTCATGTAATTTCTGACTTTAACTTTTCTTACACCAAGCTCGTCTTCGGTCATGTCATTGTCCTTATAAAACATAGGAGCATACCCTCTATATAAAGGAATAACATTTGTCGAATAATTATACTGATCGAAATTCTCTTGCAATCCACCACCACAACCCCAAAATCCATTACCTTCAATTTTACTACGATCAGTAAAGTCAGCAGCAGTTTGACAATAAAATCCTTCGGTACTATATTGATCTTGATTATCTTGTAACTGATGGTCTTCCATTCCGATTGTGTCGTCATAAAAAGAACACATCCTGGTAACAGCCCAGTCATCCGAAGCCTCAGTATGAGCCGAGCAGCCAAGGATACCAAGACCTTGATACTCTAAGGTCTTATGTCTGTTGCCACGTAGAAAATGAATAGCTCTAACATTGTGTTTTATCCATTGTAATCCATGAGGATCTCCACTATTACGTACAGCATTAATAGCAGCATCTAAATAAAAATTAACGGATAATATGCTAATCTTAGCTCCATTATAAAACGGCTCCGTATCGTTCCCTGGGAACCTGTAGATACCTTTTGTATTTACTGGACGTTCTGGATCTAACTCATCCATACCCTTAACTGGATATCCTGCTGTAATAAATCCATTATTTAATTCATAAGCAATAGAAAATGGATAAGCTTCCCCCCTGAAGTATCCCAAAAAATTATTCGTAAAATCACCATCCTTATACTGAGCATTAGAAGCTTCACTCTCTTCCATGCCTACAAATGAGCCACTTAACACATTAGACCTAACACTATATCCAGGTAATTCAGCCGTCCCTATCGTGACTAGTTGAGCAAAATCAATCATACTCCTATGAAATATCTCGTGCCCCTTCCAATTACATCCCCACAGAATGTTTTCTATTGGGACAATACTTTCGCATGTATCGTCTTCTGGACGTTCATAAATAAGTTCATCTAATGTCAAAACTCTCGTTCCCTCCGTACCTACTATAGTGATAATCATGTCATCCGATTCATCCTTTGGAATAACATATTCATTGTTTATCAATCCGGTTTCATGAACAACAACACCGGTGTCATCACTATAATAACGAATATAACCTACCTGAACGCAATAGAAGCTTTTATCAAGATTTTTTATTTCTATAGATACCTTTTTATTGGTTTTTTTAACGGAGCCCTCAGATGCTTTTATAGTGGTTCCTGGATTTACCTGCACTATTCCACTTTCTACACAAAAATGTGTATGGTTTAAATGACGGTCAGCAAAGCGCAAAAAGAAATTATAGTTACCCCCAAGCAATTCGCCTCCCAATGAAACCAAAACCTCATCAACGATAATTTGTTTATTTGTAGACAAAATTAGCCCTACAGCATTAGGGAAATCAGTCTCTTTGTAAACAATCTCTGAAGGTTTATATCCATTGATAAATCCGTTATTTATACTTCTTATAGGATTATATGCATCATTTAGGAGCAGCCTTACGCTTCCATCCACAAGCCTATCAGCATACATCTCTACTTGAAACCTTGGATTAAACCTTAACTCATCCGTATTAAAATCACCATATTCGTATAGTAACGATCCATGCACCCAACTCAAAGATCCAGTAGATCTAAAAAAAATACCTTCGTTATCAACAGGCGCACCTACTGACCTAAAACTATCGCCATCTTCCAATCTTACTATCTCATAAAATTTTCCCTTAATCACAGGGCCTTCAGTCAATGACCTTGTCATAAGGTTAGGCAAAGGACGATATTCCCTTGTCAATATTCCATTCTCATTATAAGAAGGGAAATAACCTATTTCTCCCCTATGATAAGGCTTATCAACAACTGGAAGTATACTGCAAGAACACAAATATAATATACCATCAAACTCTATTGCTCCAATTGGTACATAACCTTCTTTAATTTTAAAACCTATCTGCCCATCTTCATCATAATGATTCCCAGCTACATTTGTTACAATCAGTCCGTTATTATCCTTGAATAAACGAATATTCTTTGCACTAAGTAAAGATTCATTCTTTTTACCCGATACATCAAGGTCGGTAATAACGCCCTTGCTAAAAGTACTGGTGACATGGCGATCGTCTTCACTCATTATCTATAGGGTTCTTTGTAATTAAAAAAACTTCTTCTCATTGCGGACAAAACTTTATCTCTTTCGTTATCTGACATTCTGGTACTTTGGGAAACAGCTTTCTCTACAGCCATCTGATACTGATTTTCAATCATATTCCAACGATTATGATCCAATCTTCCATCAAGATAATCACTCAATAATAAAGCCTTTAAACAATACCAAAAGCAAGCATTCTCATGCCCTCTTGGTATTAAAAGATATCCAGTCTGAGCATCAGTAGGGAAAGCTATATAGCTAATATAAACCTTTAACAAATCTTCTCTGACATTAATTTGATTCCCATTAGCATAGAAATCTACATACCGACCCTTCCTTCCAACATCTGTCTTTATACTTTTAATATACCAACAGTTTTCGGGAAGGACGGCCTCTTTGTCATTCAAAACCAATTGATAATCCTGAAAAATAAACCAATCAGAAAAATGACCTATCTCGATCAATTCGCATTCTGCACACCATTCTACAATATCCTCAAAAGAAATATCCCTACCCTTTAGTCGTTGTGTTAACCGCTGGTAAATATTATCTATCCTGACGTATTTATAATTGTCCATTAGAAATAAGGATTTGATTTTCCATACTTAATCATTTTCATATACAAAGGAAGCGATAATCTTGCATTAAAATTAAGATTTGGAGAATCAACAAAAAGTCTATAGTTCTTATCTCCATATCTTGCATGGTAACGTTTATTGTAAGACTTTCGATATAAATTAAGGTTCTTTACAGAAAGATAAATATTCCTATATGGAAACTTAAAGGTATCGTTTTGGTATATTAAATCATCCATCAATAGTTCAATGAATTTCCTAATAATCCAACGAGCTAGTTGAAACCCTCTTTTATCTCGACGATACTTTTTATAAATATACAACCGAAATCGATTAAAACTATAGATGATATCACCAAAGTACTCATTAAAGGACTCAGGAAACTTATTCTTAAAATCTTTTGAGGTCAGGAGATCATCTTCATTAAAGACCTTAACTTTAAAAACATACTTCTTCCCCTTAATTGTACGTTGTTCCATTTCTATAGATTATCTAAATCATACTCGTCAGTAAAATTAATATCTGGAAAAGTATTTCTTTCAATACCCATCCCAACAGAATAAGCTTTCGTATAATTCTCCGTTCGATCTTTATTCTCCTCGTAATATTTTTCAATCATTGTACGATAATGTGGAACATATAATTCACTTAATACAACCACATAAGATATCGGAACTGAAACCCTTTCTTCATTCACCAAGATATCAACGTAACTAAAAATTTCATCATTCGCTAAAACTTTATATTCGTCTTGGAGGATAGGATAATGTTGGTTTGGTAAAAGAAAATGATCAACCAATCCAACCTTATACCTAAAATTTTCTGTAACCAACGCTATGTTCATTGCGTCACCTCCTCTATTACTACGAATGATGGTTCCATTATTCTGTTTCGGTTAAATCTTCAATTTCATTCTCCGGGACGTAGCCATCCTCTCGTAGCATGACTTCATTCGATGAGCAGTTATAGTTATACATCACCCCGTTTTCGGTCTTAACCTGTTGAGGTGCTTCAACCCATTCTCCGTCAATCTTTTTATACCATTTTCTATCCATAATTATTCTCCTTCTAAAATTCCTATTGTACTGTTTTCTGGTCTCTCTGCTCCCTCAAAGTCGGTAGTGCTTGGATAGGTGGTGTTATTAACCCCTGCACCCTTTAACACGCTCCCTTCTTTTGGTCGTAGCTTCGTTAAGATGTTTTCCCTATACTCGTGTAATTCTTGCAATTCCGCTTCCGTTGTTGCTGGTCCTATCACGGTAGGTCCTTCAATCTTGATTTGTTCCAACGTTGCATTCGGTATGCAAGTGTTGTAATCTATATCACTTGTAGGCTCTGTACTGCCTATTGTTGGGTGTACGGTGTCATAGGCGTTGTTGCGGAAAATTATCTTCTTCGGTGTTGTTCCTGCATTCCTGTACCCTACAAGTGCACCGCTTGTATTGCGATTGTTATATAGCAGGTTGTTGATTTCTGTTTGATCTATCACAGTTGAATGAACATAAACACCATCAACTCCCTTATTGTTAATACATACACAGTTGGTGTTAGTACCATATTGCCACCCTCCACCAGATGATGAAGAGTTTGAATAAGC
>Ga0265294_10009929_pt1 | contig 10904 bp, 9 predicted proteins | sample MunlanPumphouse3_FD_192504 | JGI IMG/M metagenome (GOLD analysis project Ga0265294, IMG submission 192504) | Groundwater microbial communities from a municipal landfill in Southern Ontario, Canada - Pumphouse #3 | ecosystem: Environmental > Aquatic > Deep subsurface > Groundwater | place...
TTTTGATTGTTTTCAAAAATGCTGATTTTGTCCATGCTTTATCGTCTCTGATTTTGCACAAAAATGGCAATAGAACTCTTGAAAGAGAATCGGCAACTTTTTCCTTTGGTATAACAGCAAGATCGTATGCCCTTTTATAGAGACCGAGCTGTGCAGAACCTAAATATTTACCTATTATAAAGAAATCTAAATTTCTTGCTGTGTAATTCAGAACTGAAGCTGTGGTAAGGCCACCACCAAATTTAAATATATGTACTGCTGTAGCATTATGCCAACCAAACCTTGGAATGTATGATGCCACTATACAACTGGCAATACTTCTGAACAATGCTGACAATATCACCGAATACACAAGACTCCATAGTCCATACCCTAGATAAGACATAAATAACGCGCTGAATCCATAAATAACGGATGACAAAATATCTATTATTGATATTGCTTTAAACCGCATCTCTTTTGTCAATAACGCGGCCGGAATCATGGCAATTCCGTTAATCAAAAAATTCAAACTAAATACCCTCAAGACTCCCGCGACCTGTGGCTCTTTAAAAAATGCACTTACAAAATATGATACAAGAACAAGAACGATATATATTATGACGCCAAAGAGAGCAGCAATTGTTTGCGAAGTATCAATATCAATTTGTTCAAGCTTCTCTTTTTGTATTAATACGTTTGATATTCCCATGTTTGAAACAGCCGTTGCAAGGCTGAAGAAAATGCCCCCCATTGCAACTATTCCAAAATCTTTGGGAGTAAGCAATCTTGCTAAGACTATTCCTACGACAAATTCCCACCCTGGTTGAATAATTTGTGATAAAGAAACCCAAAAGACTCCAGATTTAGCCTGTTGAGATATTACAGACATTAATTTCTAATTCCGTCGATTAGAAAATACTTTTCGTCCTCAAATCGCTTTCCACTTAAAGTCACTACAGAAAAACTAGAAAAATATTTGTTATATCTATCTCGAACTTCATTTTCATTATTGAAAAACCTAACATGACCGTTACATGAAAAATTGGGGACTGTGCAAAAACAATGAATTCCAGTAGGAAATCTTGCAATAACCGCAAGATCATCATCAATATGTTCTAGAACTTCGGTGCAGACTATTGCTTCATATTGTACTGTTTCATAAACATCTGATTTTTTTGCATCGCCAATAATGAAATTACCATCTTTACAATTTATTTTGGCTATATCAATAGCAGTAGAACTAAAATCTAACCCAGTATAATTAGTAACTCCATTATCTAACAACAAAGCAGCAAATTGTCCTGGGCCACATCCAATATCTAACACCTTAACTATGTTGTTATTAGATATTCTATCACTTATTTCTTTCCAGATAAGATAATATGGTGAATCTTTATAATTAACATGATAACTCTTCTCATTTTGATAAATGTCGTCATACCAGTCGGAATCATATATTGGTGTTTCAATCCAATTTGGATATAATAAAGACTTCATGTAACGCCAATTACGATATTTTAGTTTTAATTTCATATTGTCTTGCATAATACATTTGTCTACGACATTAAGCACAAATGATGTTGATTTTTTTATCACCACAGTTTCTCCTCGGCTCCCCATCAGGGTACATTCTTATCTTTGACAGGGATCTCAATGTAATGTTTATGGGTTGACTATAAAGGATTACTCATAATCCACTCGGCCAAAGCCTTAGCAACAATTTCATCCCCATGTTCGTTGGTATGATTCATATCGGCAAAACATTCGCTATCACATGCGTTATATAAATCAATTGATAGTATCCCCCTAGAAGCCAAATATGACTTAATATCCTGATGAATCTGATCAAAGCAGTTGAATATAGTCAAAGCCGATTTCTCAGACCCATAGGATAAAATCAAATCCCTGTTCAAGGGGGTTAACACAAATACAATTCGGTATCCTTTGCCAGAAAACTTGCTCTGCAACTGATCTATTAATGGAAACGACTTGATTCTTTTATCTGGCAAAGCATTTTCTTCAAGTTTTTTATATGAATTAAGGGCGAAATCGCCATCACAATTCCATATTCGGTTAAAACGTTCATTTATTTTAAAATACACAGGGGGAGTTGATAATCCGGCAATCAGGTTTTTACATACATTGTCATACTTAAATAAAAAGCTGAGCTTGCCTATAAAACAATGTGCAATATTTTTAATATATTTTGCCGGATCATCACTAAAGTTACATGTCAGGATCAAACGTCTAAATTTATAATCATAATTTCCACCTACAGGCTGTGGAAGGCGAGTCGGAAAAAATCTACCGGGTACGATGTTAATAAATATTGTTGTTCCGGCTGGCCACGATGCCGCAATAATTTTTGCGGCAGAAATAAAGTCTTCTCTTTTTGATCCGACAAGTGCTCCTGGAAATATATCTTGGTCGGAGTAAAACTTAAACCGCTCCCAAATGGTTTTGTCAGGTGAATCAACGTACATTGAAGAAAACTCTGAGTCGCCGAACAAAACATATTTTGTCCCGTTATAATGGCCATTCCACAGGAGGCGTTCGCGAGGATCCATATACTTCTGCCAGGGAGTGTATCTTTCTATCAGCTCACCAGATATTTTAAGAATGGAAATTGTCAATATGAGGACAAGTCCGATCTTTGCAATGAATGATAACAGTTTTTTTGACGATTCAGTCATTTGATGATGTTCTCATTATCAAAACTGGAAGTACACAAATGCAGGTTTGTCCTGGCACATGAACACAGCTATGACGGCAAGCAGCAATGCATATGACAACCACCTAGCTAAAGCAGGCTTACTGAAAACTGAAAATATCCTTTTATTTAATAACCAGATAACCGGTAATACTACAACTAATACGGTAAAATCATACATACTAATATTTAAAAATAAGTTCTCGTTCAGAAAGCCGGCAATCCCATTGCTTCGTGCCAACTTATAGTCAAAACCAGTATGTGCAATGTTATTTACTATATACCACGCATCTCCCAAACTCTTTGCCCTGAAAAAAATCCATGCCAAGCTGACTAAATTAAATGTAACCAACACCTGCCACCACTTCAACCAGCTACTATGCTCTAATCCAAACATCTTATGCAGTTTCTTCTGGTAAGGGCGATAATACGTAGACGCTGCCAGATATATGCCATGTAATAATCCCCATATCACAAACCCCCATGATGCACCATGCCAGATACCGGAAACAAAGAACGTAACCAGCAGCGCCAGTGCGGTGCCGGTCTGTCCCCAGTCACGCCATCCCAACTGTAGCGGTTTGAAGATGTAGTCCAAAATCCACCGTGAGAAAGATATGTGCCATCTTCTCCAGAAATCAGCAATAGACGTTGCAAGATAGGGGCTATTGAAGTTCTCTGTCAAGTTGATACCGAACATACGTCCTACACCTCTTGCCATGTCGGTATATGCAGAAAAATCGAAGAAAATCTGAAACGCGTAGGCATAGGTACCAATAATCAACGTGAGTCCGGTATAGCTATGTACATTATTGAATACTTGATCGGCATAGAGCGCGAACCGGTCAGCGACGACAACCTTTTTGAAAAGACCCCAGGTAAAAAGGAGCAGACCAGACCGCATTGCATCATAATCAAACTGATAGGGCTGTTTCAGTTGCGGGAGCAAATATCCAGCCCGCTCAATAGGGCCTTGAAGCAGCTTCGGAAAGAATGCCATATAAAGTGCATAATGGCCAAAATGTTTTTCCGGGTCTTCTATCTCAAGATAAATATCTGCAAGATACGAAATTGCCTGAAAAGTGAAATAGGAGACGCCGATACTGATAATTGTTCTAGAAAGCGTAATGTTTAGGCCGAAAAGAGTATTAGTATGGGTCTCAAAGAAGGGAAGGTACTTAAGAAAAGCCAAAATGGCAACACACGCCACTACTCCAATCTGAAGCCAGCGTTTACGGCCTGTTTCATCCTGATGCGATCCAATACGCGAACCACAGACATAACTGATAATGGTCACCATGAACAACACAATCAACAGGTAAGGTGCCTTGAAAGACGCATAAAACCCATAGCTGGCAACAAGAAGCACAAGCCAACGCCAGCGGTCTGCGGTCCAATAAAAGATCAGATAAACTACCGGCAAAAACAGATAGAATGTGAACGAGGTAAACGTCATCAGTTATCGGCAAGTTTCCGTTCTATATCATCAATCAAATTACCTACATTTCGCTGTTTGAGAAGTTCCTTCTGGGAAAAACGCATACCAAACTTCGCCTCAATGGTGGTAATCAAATTGACATGGGAAAGAGAGTCCCATCCATCAACATCGTTTGCGGTCATTTCGGGGTGTATCTGAATGGTTTCGTCATCGAACACCATACAAAATATCTGATTCAATGTTTCCAAAGTTGTCATAATAGTCTCCGTTCAAGGTTGTAAGTCAGTTCAAGGGTCAATGTTTAACAGCCTGTACTGCTGTCTCCTGTTCCACGATCAATGTTAAACGTTGCACTTTACGCTAAGGTCGAACTGTTTTTTTGAGTCTTACGTTCAAAATTGAAGATAAATAAAGCTTTGGCTGCGTGCTCCCCAAAATACGATCATATATACAACCACCCCCAAAAAAAAACCATTAATACTGCTTGGAAGTCTGGTCAAAAACATCAACTCTCCAAAGGGATACTTGTTTCTTCGTTCCCATAAACCAATTACAGAGGCAAATATTACCACGCCGAAAATGATCATAAAATCATATTCAGGTTTCCCCATTAGTAATTGCTTGGCGAATTTTGATTTATCGCTACCAATTGCAGCAAGGCTTTGGGGAATTCCAAGTAATGAATACTGTACAACGTATAGCGCGTCCGTGATAGTTGCAGCTCTGAAAAAAATCCATGCAAAACATACGAGGTGGAAAGTTATAGCAATTTGGCAATATTTCAAAAGTCGAGTATTTTCAAGCCCGATAGTTTTGATGAACTTGCTTCTCAGCTTCTTAAAGAGTGTACCAACACTCAGGTAGATCCCATGAAGTCCACCCCAGACAATAAAGCACCAACTTGCACCATGCCAAATTCCTGATATCAAAAAAGTCACCATCAATGCCGACGGTACACCCCAAGGGCTCCAATTTCTTAACGATAGTTGAATAGGCTTGAAGATGTAATCAAGTATCCAACTGGAAAAAGATATATGCCATCGTCTCCAAAAGTCTGCTGTCGAGGTAGCCAGATAGGGAGAGTTGAAGTTCTGCGTCAAACGGATGTTAAACAGCCGTGCTGTCCCAAGTGCCATATCGGTGTAGCCGGAGAAATCAAAATATATCTGAATGGCAAACAGGTACGTGGCAAGTATCAAAGACAACCCGGAATAGGCATGGACATCATTATAAACCGGATCAACATACGTTGAAATTCTGTCGGCGATTACCACCTTCTTGAACATTCCCCATAAAAAAAGCGTTATCCCGCCACGAATTGTTTCAAATGACGGGATTGTATACGTTTGCATCTGCGGCAAAAGGTTGCCACTACGCTCAATTGGCCCTTGCAAAAGCTTGGGGAAAAAACACATCGAAAGGGCAAAGTACCCCGGATGCTGTTCTGGTTCCAATATTTCCAGATAAATATCTATCAGATAAGAAATCCCCTGCAAGATAAAATACGAAACACCTATGCTGACGAGGAGGTGGGGAGAAGGTAGTTCATACTTTTCAGATAATAGACCCAATACGCTGTTGATATTATTAATAATAAAAGGAATATATTTTATCAAAACGAGGATTAAGACATTTGCCGCTACACCTGTCCACATCCAGTACATTTTTGTTTTTTGACAATTATTTTTGTAGATTAAAGCGCCGCAAACGTTTGAGATAGCAGTGACTGCGGCAAGGACAAGCAGCAGATACCACGCGTTGAAACAAGCATAGAAGAAGTAACTTCCGACAAGAAGGACTATCCAGCGATACCGGGCAGGTATAACTGTAAATACGGCAAAAACCGTCAGCAAAAACAGGATGAATGGCAATGAGGTAAAAGTCATCAACTGTCCTAATGCGTTTTGTTTTTGGTTAATGTCATATTGCTGGGTGTGTGTTGCAACTGATAACCGACACTATTCGCAAATGCACATGCTCCCTTGTCAGCATAGTGTACATTGTCTGCGAAAAACTCTTTTGTTTTTGGTACGCCGGAAGCGGCATTGACAAGCAAAGTACTTTTATCACCTGCGATTTGGGTTACAACTGAATTAAATCTGATCATCGAATCGAGGATGCCTTTTACCGAAAACTCTATGCAGAATTTACGATTATCCAGATAAATTTCAGGATATTTAGTGAGTGTTTCGGTTCCGATTAGAGATGGATAGGTACTCAACATTACTTCAATCCCCTGCAACTTTATCAGGTCTATCGTGTGGATTAAATCCTTTCGAAAGCTTTCCACGTAGACTTCCGGTATCTCATCAAGCGGCATTCGACCCTTGAGTCGAATACGTTCGATTTCCTCTATTTGCTTTTGAGTGTCATGAAGTTGGTATCTGGCCAACGCATCAGGAAAATGTAAACCTATAGACTGTTTCAATACCTGTTTAATTTTGGGAATGCTGCGAGAATTTGACAGCACTCTGTTTTTCAAGGAGACAGGTTCTGATTTATTATTCTTTTGCTGAGGCTGTGACGGCACCTTGCTAGACTGAGTCGCCCTTTCAAGGTTGGTTACATAAAAAAGAGGATTAATTACAAGAATGATGACATCAGGCTTGAGCGTAAAAACATGCTTTTTAAGATACGGTTCAAACGAACTCAAATTAAGTCCGACGACAGAAGCGTTAATAACCTCGTAGCGGGAAGGCAATATTTCCCTTAATTGAGATGGCCACTCCTTGCCGGGACTTTCGTACAAACCATAAGATTCCGAAGAGCCCAAACAAACAACCCTGATATTATCTGCGGGTTTATTCTGTAATAATTCCGGCCCACGGAACCCCAGACTATTATGCTGCCATTTCTCAAACCTGGCATTTGGTATATTGTAAGGAAAACCAGCTTTATCACTGCTCCTTAATCCTTCATTAGTGTACGCAGGCCAAAAAGGAGCCCCATACTTAATAGCATCATCAATTCGAGCACATAATTCCAATGTTAAAATGAAAACAACAATAAAAAGCAATGGTTTAAATACATAAATATTAATTGAATGCAGTTTAGATTTTATCTCGTATAAATTATTTCTCATTGTGCAAAATCAGTCTGATTCAGTATTTCTTTTGTTTTCATGTCTATATCTCAAGAGTTGAGGTATCACCTGGGTCTTCGCCCAAATAACGAGCCTTGAGAACCCGGCGCATAATCTTTCCGCTCTTGTTCTTGGGAATTCCTTCGCAAAAAATGATTTCCTGCGGGGTAGCGATACTGGATGCACGATTCGAAACGTGCAGCCGAATCTTGATCTCCAAATCTTTGCTTGGCTGGTAACGTTCATGTAGATGGATAAAGGCCACGACCTTTTCGAAGAGCAGCTCATCAGGTGCGCCGATGACACCCGATTCTGCTACCTCTTCCACTTCCAGCAGAGCACTTTCCACCTCAAAGGGGCTGATCAGATGTCCAGCGGTGTTGATCACATCATCGCTGCGCCCCATGAACCAAAAATAGCCGTCACTGTCACGTCTTGCAGTGTCTCCGGTATAATACCAACCGTTCTTGAACTTTGAATTATAGGCCGACTTGTTATTAAGATAGGTGACAAACATGGAAGGCCAGCCAGCCTTGATACAAAGGTTTCCTTGCTCTCCATCCTGCAGAGGGGTCCCATCATCAGCCAGAATGGCAGGTTCAATGCCATCAAAGGGTTTGCCCATCGAACCGGGGCGGATTGGAATACCTGGATGATTCGGGATCATAATTGCGCCGGTTTCAGTTTGGAACCAGGTATCATAAATATCTCTTTTCAATAGGCGTTGACTCCAGGCAATCACCTCAGGGTTTAGCGGCTCGCCAACGCTGAAAATGGAACGAAGCGCCGAGAGGTCAGCACCAGTAAAAATTTTCTCGTCTTCCCTCATTAACATACGTAGGGCTGTAGGGGCTGAATACCATACTGAAATCTTTTCTGATGCCAATAGATCCATCCAGACTTGCGCATCATACCCTCCACCATAATGTACCTGTGTAACGCCAAGGCTCCAGGGGCCTATGATGCCGTAAGATGTACCCGTCACCCACCCCTGATCTGCCGTACACCAATAGATATCATTATCGGTCAGACCGAGAACATCTTGTGTTGTAGTCTTCTGGCTTTGAAGACTACCGTGGCGATGGAGCACACCTTTCGGTTTTCCGGTAGAACCGGAGGTATAGTGCAGGACCGACGGGGTATCAGGTGAAGTGGGTTGGACGTCAAATTCATCACTGGCTTCGGCCATGATGCGTGCATAACTGAGTACTCCGGAAGCCAAGTCGTCGGCTCCATCCACCAGAATAATAAAACGTAGCGATGGAAGATGCGACCGAATACGGGCAACTTTCTTGAAAAGGCTCTTGCTGGTTATAATTCCCACTGCACCGGAATCTCCGAGACGGTCTAGCAGCGCATCATCGCCGAAGTTGGAAAAAAGGGTTCCGCAGACTGCTTGTGTTTTCAAGGTACCGAGGAAGGCGAAAAACTGCTCCGGCATTTTGGGTAGGAAGGTGAAGAATATATCCCCTTTCTTAACACGTTGTGAAGTCAGTACATTTGCAAAACGGTTGCTTTGCCGCTCCAAGTCACCAAATGTGTAGTCGGTACGGGAACCATGGGCGTCAATCCAGCGCATGGCGACTTTGCTATCCAAGCCATTTTGGCACTGTAGTGTTGAACAAACAGAACCTATATTGTACTGATTATCATTACTCATAGAATAGTCCCCATACCGTTTTACTTATACAATCGGCAATACGCCCCAACCATCCCCGCAAACGAAAACGCCTGCGCTATCCTATCCCGAGCATTTGCCCCACATTGATGCGCCAAAACAGAATCTCAGTTACTCTGTGGGCCATGGCCGCATCATCATCAACCAGAACCAGATACCCTGTCTCCCCCTCCACCACCACTTCCCTATTGCCCCCCACATATCCGTGACCACTGCTGACACGTCACTGGCCATCGCCTCAACTTTATTATTTTGGCTTCGATATCCGTGGATAACAAATCAATCAGGATGGCAGAAAATGTATTCTGACATTGCTGGTTTAGTTAATGCCCTAAATTTTCTATCTCTTCACGGCTCAAGCCGGTCACCTGAATGATTATCTCTGTAATAACACCAAGCTTCTTCATCTTTTGAGCATTTTTCAAGCGTTCCTCTTCTATCCCTTTATCATGCCCTTCCAACCAGGACGTTTTGATGGAACTTTCGGCTACACGCTTGTCATCAATATAACGCTCATATTCCCTGCGCTCTTCATTTGAAAGTTTAAGGATGTCAAGCTGTTCTGATGCCTTATGAATCCCTTTTGCCTTGAATTCATCCTTGATCTCGGAGTTCTTTAGAAAATATATCCATTCATCAAGAGTATCACGGGCATAGTCGTTGAATTCGTTTACCTTGAGTATGTAGTACTCAGGAAATATGGCAGAAACATGCTGAAGCTCCGGCAGGTTTTTTTTCTGAAACAGCGATAGTTGCAGTAGATCGTGGTTGTGAATTCCTGTGAATTCTGTGATTCCTCTGTAGACGTAGTCTTTTCCCTGGCCAAGGTCAAAGTAGACGATATTGACGGATATGACTTTCTTTACCTGATGGTAGTCAGAACCTGACGTCATATAGTCGGTTATCAGTTTGCTGCTGCCATAGAGCATCCTGTGAAAGTAGTCGAATTGACCTTCAACCTGAAGTTCTATCAGGACAAGCTCCCGTGAACCGATCTCCGTCAGCAGGTCAACACGGTTGTATTTGTCGTCACAAGTTTCCTTGTTGCTCTCGCTTTCCAGGATTTTCTCTATCTTTACGTCCTGTTTCAGAAGTTCCGACAAAAAGCCTTCCAGAATTTCAAAGTGGGCTTTGTTGCGAAGCAGTTTTTTGAGAGCCCAGTCGAAACGTACAAGTTGGTTTTTCATTTGTTGACTCCATTAGAGGGGAAAAATCCGCAACCAAGTTCATTTCTGACTTCGAAACAGGCTTTAAGAATCTACAATGGCAGTAGCGATAATATTTTCTCTTACCATGTAATTTCTCCTTACAATAAAAACCAAAAACCTTTCGCGCAAAGGGCGCGAAGAGGCAAAGTACGCAAAGAAATTCAAACTCAAAGATTCTGGGTTAAAACCGAAAGATTTTAAGCCTTTATTCTTGGTTTCCTTGGCGGACTTCGCTACATTTGCGTACTTTGCGCGATATTTTTAACGTGTTACCTCAATAAATCCCAAAAACCTTTCGCGCAAAGGGCGCGAAGAGGCGAAGTACGCAAAGAAATTCAAAATCAAAGAGTCTGGGTTAAACCAAAAAAAATTAAGCTGTTATTCTTGGTTTCCTTGGTGGACTGCGCTACCTTTGCGTATTTTGAGCCATTTTTTTAACGTTTCCCCTGATCTTGTAAACTGAATAGTTGCGTTACGCGATATACTACCCAGTATACAGACTGCAATACGCATCCATCATCCTCTGTACAGAAAATTCTCTGGCAACACGCTGCTGTGCCGCCAATCCGATTCGTGCTGACAAATTCTGGTCATTAATCAGTTTGCAAATTTTCTGCGCCATTTGAATATCCTCGTCCACCGGCACCAGATAACCTGTCTCCCCTTCCACCACCACTTCCCCATTGCCCCCCACATCTGTCACCACTGCCGGAACCCCACTGTCCATCGCCTCCAGCAATGTAACAGAAATCCCTTCGGAGAACGAAGTCAAGAGAAAAACATCAAACAGCTGATAGACTTCCGGT
>Ga0265294_10009933_pt1 | contig 10902 bp, 10 predicted proteins | sample MunlanPumphouse3_FD_192504 | JGI IMG/M metagenome (GOLD analysis project Ga0265294, IMG submission 192504) | Groundwater microbial communities from a municipal landfill in Southern Ontario, Canada - Pumphouse #3 | ecosystem: Environmental > Aquatic > Deep subsurface > Groundwater | place...
GACTAGCCACCTGGTGATGGTCTTGGTTTGGAACGATTCGGGAGCTTACCTTTGCATAAGCTTTTGCCGGGAGGACTGTTTTGGATCCTTCTCCGGTGTAGCCCGACCAGATTCCGCAGATATCGAATGCTGGGCGGATTCCGGTCCGTTCCATCACGGAGAATCCGTTTTCACCCCACACATCGCCAATGGCGAGGCTGCGTTTGTATTTTTCAGGATCGAAAGGGGCCTGGGCGAGGAGTGCGCGCTCTTCGGCCGACACGTCCATCACATCATCATAGAATCCAGGGATGGTGATCCGGTTGTTCTCATCGTGCACCGAAGCGAGCATTTTCGCTAGGATAACGGCGGGGTTGGCCACAGCACCTCCGAATAGGCCTGAGTGCAGGTCGCGGTTGGGCCCGGTCACTTCGATTTGTAGATAGGTTAACCCCCTCAGACCTGTCGTGACTGAGGGAATATCCTGAGCAATCAGGGAGGTATCTGAAACAAGGATAACATCAGATTTGAGCAGCTCTTTATGATCGGCACAGAACTTTCCCAATGATGGGGATCCGATCTCCTCTTCGCCTTCAATCAGAAATTTGACATTGCATCGTAATTGCCCGGTTGCCACCAGGTACTCAAATGCTTTGGCGTGCATAAACGACTGGCCTTTATCATCATCAGCCCCGCGGGCAAAGATCTTACCGTCACGTATGATGGGCTCGAAAGGATCAGAATTCCACAGATCAATCGGATCAACTGGCATGACGTCCATGTGAGCATACACAAGAACTGTTGGATAGGCCGGATTAAGGATCTTCTCACCTACCACAACCGGGTTCCCTTCTGTTTCGTAAACCTCGGCTTTGTCTGCACCACCTTTGATTAACAATTGCTTCCAATACTCTGCCGCCCGGTACATATCCGGTTTGTGTGAGGCAATCGAGCTGATTGATGGAATCCGGATCAGTCCGAACAGTTCTTCCAGGAAACGTTCCCGGTTCTTTTCAATGTATTCTGTAATGTTCATGTTATGAGGGTATTAATCATAATTTCGGACATAAGCTAACGAGAAATATAGGTGCACTTGAGCTCCGGCTACAGCATAGAACTTATTGTAACTACCGTAAACCGAAAGACCAACGCCCAGATCATACACAGGTCGATAGGTGGCCTGAATTTCTCCGTGGACACCTGGAACCATAAAACGGAATGATCGCTCATCCTGAAAAACATCGCTCCAGGCTATGTACCAGCCATAGGCCAGGCTTGGCCCTGCAAAAACTGCGAGGTTCCATTTGGGATGCTTGTCATACCGGGTTCCAAGCCCCAGCGTAAAATCGTTGAGTTTATTGTACGATCTCCACCAGGGTGGCAGATCGGAGGTAGCATGGTAAGCGAGCCTTAACCCAAACCAATCGAAAAAATGATGATAGGCCAAGGTCATGTTCTGGTCTATACCTTCTGTCCTAGTACTAAACCCCCGACCGTAAGCCAAAGTAACGTAGGGAGCATTCAAGCGATAAATTCGGTTATTTATTAATATCCGGTTCTTTCCAACAAAGGCATCTGGGACAACCTTAGCTGCCCTGTTTTTGTCGGTTTGAATCTCTTGGGCGGCGGCGGAATGAAAAATTAGGAAAGACAAGGATAGTACCAACATGAGAAAATGTTTCATACCTACTCCTCTATTCATTTTTCGGGTTCAATATACGCAGATTTTCAAACTCGCCCGTCTTCTTCGGGTGGGATATCCAGGTGTTTGACCGCATAGTCGAGCTGCTCAAACCAGTCCTCACCATACTTTCGAACCAGGGCATCTTTGAGAAACATATGAAGGCTAACGTTGTCCTTTTCGCCGAGGGTCAATGCCGGCTGGCAGATGTCCCATTGGTCGTAATTTACAGCATCATATTGCCGGTACGATTTGATCCGGATTGGATAGAGATGACAAGAGACTGGTTTTCTGAAAGGAATGGCCTTATCCTGCCAGGCCTTTTCAATTGCACAAAGAGCCACTCCATCTTCAAAAACGACATAAGCACACTCCCCTCCATTTACCAGCGGGGTAACCAGTTCGCCATCTGTATCAGTAACATAAAGGCCCTGTTCCAGTACGGCTTCCAGGCCCTCCTGGCGCATGTATGGCCGCAAGTCGTCCAAATGGTCATCCAGCAACCCGGTTTCATCAACTGTTAAAGGCGCTCCACTGTCGCCATAGACGCAACAGGCTCCTTTACAAGCTTTTAAGTCACAACAGAACTGTTTCCTGAGCACCTCAAAGCTGATCAGGGTTTGGTCGATTTCCAGCATGGGTTAGTATGTTAAACAAATAATCAACCGCTATTTATACTCCACCAAGGATTTCCCGGTCATCTCTGCCGGCTGGGGCATCCCCATCAGATCGAGGATTGTTGGAGCCACATCAGCCAGGATGCCATTTTTTACTTTGGCCACCCGGTCATCCACAACGATACAGGGAACCGGGTTGAGGGAGTGAGCCGTATTGGGCGATCCATCTTGATTGACAGCGTTATCGGCATTACCATGGTCAGCGATTAGGATCGCGCTATAGCCCTGCTTAATGGCTGTTTCGACAACAGACTGGACACAGGTGTCGACCGCTTCAATGGCCTGGATAATCGCATCCCAGACACCGGTATGCCCAACCATGTCGCCATTGGCAAAATTCAGGCAGATAAAATCAGGATTCCCGGATTTTAGTTCTTTGACAACGGCATCTCTCACCTCATATGCGCTCATTTCGGGCTGCAAATCATACGTAGGCACCTTGGGTGAAGGGATCATGATCCGGTTTTCGCCGGGGAATACCTCTTCCCGTCCACCGGAAAAGAAAAACGTTACGTGTGCATATTTCTCTGTTTCAGCAATCCGCAGCTGCTTTTTACCAGCCGCCGCCATGAGCTCGCCCAGGGTTTTCGTCACATTATCTTTGTCGAAAATCACGCTCACCTTTTTGAAGGTCTCATCATAAGGAGTCATCGTGTAGTAATGAAGTGGAATGGTTTTCATCCCGGCTTCTGGCATATCCTTCTGTGTGAGTACCACCGTCATCTCCCGCAACCTGTCGCTCCGGAAATTAAAGCAGATAACCACGTCATCCTCCTCAATCACGGCAACTGGCTGGCCTGATTCATCTACCCGGACCACCGGTTTAATAAACTCATCCGTAATTCCTTCGTCATAGCTATCCTGAATGGCATCCAGGATATTGGTGAAAGGCTTTCCTTTGCCGTGAACATAAAGATCATAGCCCAGCTTGATCCGCTCCCAGCGCTTGTCGCGGTCCATGGCGTAATACCGTCCAATAAGGCTGGCAATGGTTCCGTTCGACCGGCTGAGATGGTCCTCAAGATTCCGGATGTAGCCCAGGCCGCTAAATGGATCGGTGTCCCGCCCATCGGTGATCGCATGAATAAACACTTTGTCGAGGCCATAATCCCGTGTCAGGTCGCATAATGCATACAGATGGCGATCCATGGAATGCACGCCTCCATCGGAAAGCAACCCGACAAAATGAACTCGCCGGCCATGGTCACGGGCATAGCTGAATGCTTCATCCAGCACCGCATTATGACGGATGGAACCATCTGAGATTGAGCGATTAATCTTAACTAAATCCTGATAAACCACCCTTCCGGCTCCAATATTTAAATGGCCAACTTCCGAATTCCCCATCTGACCATCCGGTAATCCAACATCTTCTCCGGAGGTCTTTAATTTCGAGTGCGGATAGCGTTTCAAAAGACTATCCATGAACGGAGTGGATGCTTGCCTGATGGCATCGGCCTCAGGCCGGACACCACAACCCCATCCGTCAAGAATCATCAATATCAGTTTGTTATTCATAATTAGCTATGGATAAATCAACATTTCAAGTTCTTTTATCTCCTTAAACTCCTGGTATTTGGTTTTCCCCCTCAACGTATATTGAACAACTCCCGCTCCGGTGATCTCGACCGGAGCCGACTTCTCCTCGGCACGATACAGAACCATGGTGCCCTGATCATCGGGGCGATACACCGGACCACCCTGCCAGGAGAGCTCCTCGCCTCTTTTGTATGGCCGGTCGGCCGGCTTCCCGGCTTCCATCATCAGACTAACCGGTATATAAAGTCCGTTGACCCATAATCCGTCTATTTTGAACTTGTCAGATGATGCTTTTGCCTTGACTTTGACGACATAATTGGTTCCCTTCCCGGTTTGGTACTGGCCACCCGCCCATTTTTGGGAGGTGACTTCTGTAACTTTGAGTTTGGATCCGCAGCACAGCAGAACCAGAGTCATCAAGAGTGTCATGTATTTCATCACAGAAAAATTTAAGGAGTAAAATTACCGATAAAAAACGAGAGACCGATCATCAGTCCTAATTCAGCTTACTGCTGATGCCTAGCCTGACCAGTTCATTTTCAAGAAGCTGCTTATCATGAAAGAAGCGTTCGTGAAACCGAGCATACCACTCTTTCGCCTCCTCAATTCGATTCATCTGGGTCAGTAGATAAATAATGTTAAAGTACGCTAGGCCGTACTCGAAATAGAGATCCGCCTCAGCCATCTCGATAAAAGCCTCTAGGGCTCCTACGCGGTCGCCTCGCGAAAACGCATTGAACCCCCTGGTAATCAACTTATTTAATTCGGAGTCCAAAACGATTCCCTGAAGATAAAAGTTGCGGCTGGAGTCACTTTCTATGAGGTCAAAATATTTCGTGCCAGCTGGCAGAGACTGAAAGATGAGGGTAAACTCGAAAATCTCGTTAAGAAATGAAAAGATTTTCCGCTCAGGGCTGAACGGGGCATTTTCCCACCTAAGCAGCTTCAGGTGATCGGGCTCGCTCACCCTCCGGATGAAGAGATCCTTTGTTTTCAAAGTAAAAGGTGCCAACCCTTTATCATTACGAATTCGAATAGTGATAGCCGTCTCGGTATCAGAAGTTTCAACCTTATAAACGGTCAGAGTAGGAATCGGTTTGATCGCTACATTGGGGTTGTAAACCACCTGTCCCTGAAGGGTTACGATCCCGATCAACAGGACAAGCCCTAATACCAGTTGTTTCTTCATCGTTGGTGTTGTTTAAGAGTCCTTCTACGCAAAATCCAGGCCATCACCATCAGTCTTGATCTCTATGTGAACAGAACCCGGAAAGGTTGAAAATGTTTCATCGGATTCAATAATAACTAAATTTGCCGTAATCCAAACCGGAAAAATTAGCAGAAATGGACAGCAATTATCCAGCAGGAACCCCAATGGTTCTGGCACTAAACCCGAGAATCCCCTTCACCCATATTGGGGTTTTCCATCAGAGAAAAATGGTCTTTCTCACCAAAATAAACCACTCTGAGGAGGAGTTACAACCGTTTGAAACGTATGCCGATCAGACCATTTTCCGGTCGGAGCGAATCCTTCAGGAGTTGGAAAAAAATGACATCGACATTAGCCATATTGGGCTAGTCATCAGTCGTGGTGGACTAATTGAGCCGGTCAAGCCGGGGATTTACAAGGTTAACGAAAAGATGATCAAAGACTTACAATCTGGCGTCTCTGGCAATGATGTCGTCAACCTTGGTGGATTAATCGCGGCAGAGATCGCATCCCGGATCACGGGTGCCTATGCCTGCGTTGCCGAACCGGTGGTGGTTGATGAGTTCGATGATCTCGCTCGTGTCACTGGTCATCCGGAAATCCGCAGACGATCGGTATTTCATGCTTTGGAGCAAAAGACAGTAGCACGTAAGTATGCTCAGATCATTCAGAAAAAGTACGAAGAGATGAACCTGTTGATCGCCCATCTGGGTAACGGGATCACGGTTGGGGCACACCATCTGGGTCGGGTGATTGATGCAAACCAGGGATTTGATGGCGATGGCCCTTTTTCACCAAGCCGCACAGGCACACTGCCTGCCGGAGACCTCGTAAGGCTTTGTTTTAGTGGGAAATACACTAAGAAAGAGATTCTGGAACTGATCACCATAAAAGGCGGATTGTACGCTTACCTGAGTACCGCCGATGGCTATGCTGCCGACCAGAATGCCAGGCAAGGAGATCATGAAGCGCAATTCATACTCAAAGCAATGGGTTATCAGGTTGCCAAAACAATCGGATCCATGTCAACGGTCCTTCATGGGAAGGTAGATGCTATTCTATTGACTGGCGGGATGACCAACAGCCATTTCGTCATGGATGAACTTGTTCCCCGGGTCGAAAGCATTGCCCCAGTACACATTTTCCCTGATCAGGATGATGTAGAAACCCTGGCCGTTAATGGTTTCTCCTTATTGAACGGCGAGACGCAAGCCCTTGATTACTGATTGATTTTCAGCATCTTAACAACCTCTTTTCGATCACCGGAAATTAGACGCAACAGGTAAACACCCGGGCGCACCTGGTGTCCGAAGTTGTTGGTTCCATTCCACTCAATCTTGTACTGCATTGAATTCATCTGCTCATTAATGAGGGTTTTGACTATCCTACCGGCCAGATCATAGACTTCCAACAACACCTGATCGTTTTCAGGGACCATAAAGGTAATCTCCGTTGAGTGGATAAAGGGATTCGGATGGTTTTGCCCCAGCAGATTGGCTTGATCCGGATTGACAGTGGAGATAAAGAGTGATCCGGTAGCGGTCAGGTTGAACTGATCTCTGATCAGCACCCTGACTTCATAAAGAGTGTTAGGCTGATTAGGCCGGCAGAAGAGCCATCCGGTAGGATCGAGCCGCAGGTCATCGGGTAACCGCGCCGGGTTGAAGAGGATGTGGTTTTGGCCATTCTGCAGATCCGAAGGGAGGAAGGAATTGAATAGTCGGTTATCGCCATTTGAGACACCAAGAGTCAAGCCGGGATCATGCCTAAGAAATTCGGTATCAGAATATTCAAAAACAATCCTTCCATCCGGGTAGAGCTTACAGCAAAAGCTGATCTCGACAGGACCCTCGTTGGTGGGGGCCATCCCGTCCCAGCTGACAATGGCAACCGTATCGCTGGTAAAATAACGGACACCGTTGCCTGTGTTAAAATAATCGATGGGCATTCCGAAGGGAACGATCCGCTTTCGCGACCTAAAGCGAAGCGATGGATCGATGGCATAAGGGTAATCCTTTTCTATCGGCTCAAACAGGAGCTGGCCATCAGCGCCAATAATCAGTTGGCGATATTTCTTGCCGAAGTAGGGAAAGTCGAACGGAAGATCATAAGGATCATCGAGGCTTCCGAACCTATAGGTATAGATCAGGGTACCATCGTCGGATGGTCCGCGGGTGTTGCTCATCACGAGGTCATAGTTGTACAGCAGTTCCCAGCGGGAAGGAGCCGCTGCGCCGGTTGCTGAAAACTGAGTAGATACATACTGGCCTGTTTGAGCGAAGATCATCGGCTGGGGATCCACCTCTATCTTATTGAAATCCACGCCCCTAGTCAGTGCAGCATAGGTTCTGGTATTATTCTCAATCCGGATATTAAGCCCATCGAGAAGAACCGAATCTTTAGCTCCGAAGTGGTTATAAACGCCAAAACTATGGATGGAACCTTCTTCGCTATCGGCCAGATCTCTCTCTTCCACCACCAGGAAAAACCTGACGGGTTTGCCGCGTTCAATGAAGGCAGTCAGTGGGGTAATGTCAAGTCCCAACTCAAATGGTTGCGCAGGAGAATCCGGGTCGGTCAGCGGCAGACAACCGCCCTGATAGTTGAAATGAGGGAATTCCATCACATGGTCGGGACTGGTGGCATCTGGATTAGTTGATACGCCTGCCATTATTTTGATTTTGTCGCGGCAGGAGTGTTTGAGTGACGCCCTGAGGGTGAGGATTGGCTGGTAGCTTTTAGCAACCTCAACCACATGAACCGACCGGTTCCAGAATCCACCCTGATATCCAAATCGGGCGAGAAGATGATAAGGCACATAGGCCATTCCGTTGCGGCCGAAATCATTACCCCAGCTATTATAGACAATTAAGGCACCTTTCTCCCAGTCGTTCAGATCAATAACGCGATCATTATTGATGTCCACATCATTCGTGTACCGGCCATCCCAGTTCAGATCGACCTTGATGGAGTCGTTGTATCCCACGATGGTCATTCCGTGCCCGACTCCACTGCCGAAGGTGGTGATGATAGGTGCTCCCGCATCGGCTGAGCTTTCAGGGAGCGTGCCAAGAATCATACCTCCGGAGGCGATCTGGAAATTGGCTAATCCACCAAATGCCGATCCATCAAAATGGTCATACAGATATCGTTTCAGGAGGTTGACGCCCTCGGGGGTACCTACCTGGATGGAATAGTTTTGGATCACACGATTTTGCATAGCCCGATCATACTTCTCATATCCCGACATCCAGTATTGAATGTTGTTTTGAACCGGATAATCAATCAGATTGGGGTTTCCTGCAGCTTTAACAATCTCCCAGCTATCGAAATAGCTCACCCCGTTATTGGATTGGGCTCCGTTCAGAAAATTCCAGGTAAACAAAGGAGAATACCGGTTTTCGATTTGTTTGGCCGTCGTATTTCGTTGACGGTTAAGCTCATAAGTCAGTAAGTACCAGATTGATCCAGCTTGATTACAGCTATATCCGTGTTGATTAATGACTGATGGGAAGTAGGTTGACTTTGAGAGATCCACTTTTGCCGGCAGTGCTGATCCGGATTTCAGCTTTACCTGTTCCGGAACCGGGTAGGGCGGAAAATCGGGCCCCTCGGATATCTCCTGGGCGACGAGTGCCAAAGGCCATATCAACAATAACGCTATGAATCGTACCACCTTCATTGTCCATCCAAATTGGCGGAAAAATAGTTAAAAAAGTGGACCAATAGGAAGGTTGTGAACATCATCGGATACCACAGAATAGGGCTTACAGCAAGGCGCCAACATTAAGGAGGATGATTGGGGAAAAGACAAGTGCCTTTGCAATGGCGTGATTTTTCATAAGTAATTGATTACAAAGTGATGTGAGATGATGATGTATTGGGGGGGACAATCCAAAATTATGCAGCTTTCGCAAATAGGCAAGTGATAAATGATTCTGCCTACATCGTATTTCCACCCGGCATCCACCCATTTCCCAACCCTCAAAAAATTGCCAGCAGAATCCATGAACATACTTTTGGATCGATGATCATGCATGATTAGCTTATATTAATAACTTAAATTTATCGTTATGAAAACAATGATTAAGCACATCCCAATTCTCCTGTACTGCTTGGTGCTTCCCTTTGGACAGAGCCTTGCCCAGTCGGCTGTCACAACAACTGCCAACAAGGGTTCCATAACTGCCATAACTGGTGTTGAAGCCAACACCCAGGAAGAGGTTCGCATCTCTCGTGACAGGATAATCGAGCTGCAGAATGAATCCAAAGCATCGGAAACGAAAGTGAACATAACTGACGAGTACAACTTTCTGAGTTTCAAGATCGCCGCATCGCTGGAACAGGGAAATGCCCAGATTGAAATCTTTGATCCAAAAGGCGAAAAGAAGGGTGGCTTCACGGTTTCCTCCGATGGTAATCATACCGGCCCTAAGAGCTCCATCAAAGAACGGGTGAGAGGTGAGTTGGCAAAAAGCTTTAGGCACCCCACAAAAGGCGATTGGATCATCCGAACCAAACCCAGCTCTGCCTATGGGGTGATCCAAATCCAGACCTCCCAGGTGTATCAGGAAAACCTGGATTTCAACAAAGCTACGGGTAAAAAATAATAACCCATGAGTGTGAAAGCCGGTCGATATCCAATTCTCCTCCTAATCATGATCGCCCTTTTCTGCAATCCCAAAATTGAAGGAGTAGCAGGACAGGGAATTCGTGGACACATCCACCTCGATACTACGCAGTGGGCTCCGGTTGCTTATCTCAGTCTGATTCCTGATTTCAACCAGCTGTACTCCATCTCAAGGAAGTTGATGATCCAGGAAGCGATAATTACATCATCTGGGGATTTCTTGCTGGATATCAACTCTTTACCCTCAGAAGATCACCTCTATCGGATCCATTTTTCGAAAAAGGATGACTCACCCGCTTCACTGATCATCGGGGGAGTAGATGAAAACCACCTTTTTCTGATCGCCAATAACCGGTCCAACCAGAGGATTACCATCGAATCTGATACCCGCCTGATCGGGCGGGTCAGGTTTGAAGGGTACAATCCCACCCTGGCTCTGCAGGAGATCAATGGGATTGTCGGGTTTCTCGACTCCCTCGACAATTTCTGTCCCGATATGAACCGGGAATTTGTCCGGGATGCAGTGCATGACCGGTTACGTTCTTATGCCGACACCTGCGATCACCCGCTTATCTCCCTTTATGCCCTGTACCACAGTGGGATAGATACTGATGCACCATCCAACAGAGGCTATCTGAGATCATATTTCAGAAAATGGAGGGGTGGAGAATCGGACTATTTTCGCGTATTTCGTTCTCAGCTAGCTAATTATCAGAAACCGAATGTCCTGATTGCGGTATCTGGAGCCCTGACTGCCTTGTTGTTAGGCGCAGGAGGACTAGCATATTACAGACGGAGGAAACAATCCAGCCGTAATCCTTACCAGTCACTCACAGTCCAGGAACGGAAAGTCTTTAGCCTGATACGGGAAGGCCGGTCTAACAAGGAGATCTCGGAGATTTGCTCAATCAGCCTGAGCACAGTTAAGTCTCACGTTAACAGTATCTATTCAAAACTCAGGCTAACCTCACGCACCGATGTGATGGACTATCCCGATCCTTAGCAAATAATCGCCTGACAACTGCCAGACAAATCAGTTCAAACTGGCTCAATAAAAAACCGATAGTCCTGTAAATCAGCACTATCGGTTTTTACTTTTGTGGTACCACTCGGAATCGAACCAAGGACACACGGATTTTCAGTCCGTTGCTCTACCTACTGAGCTATGGTACCTGCTAAAATGGAT
>Ga0265294_10009934_pt1 | contig 10901 bp, 8 predicted proteins | sample MunlanPumphouse3_FD_192504 | JGI IMG/M metagenome (GOLD analysis project Ga0265294, IMG submission 192504) | Groundwater microbial communities from a municipal landfill in Southern Ontario, Canada - Pumphouse #3 | ecosystem: Environmental > Aquatic > Deep subsurface > Groundwater | place...
CTAAAGAGATAGATGATATAGAAGTTTTTTAAAAAACGGATATACTTCTTTCTTATATACAAAAAGGCTTTTTATGGATAGTGAGATTATTTACTCGGTTTTTGGGATTATTGTTTTAGTTATTATCATATTTTTGGTTTTAAGAAGTAAAGAGGCTGTTCCTACTAGAAGCCAAGAAGAAAAAAAAGAAGAGATCCTCTTAAACTATAAACAAAAGATTCGAAATATTTTAACTCCCTTAGATGGTGATGCACGAGTTGAAAAAAAGAAAAAACTACTAGGTCAAATCAGCAATGAGTTAGCTCTAAATATCTACTTTGATGAAGATGATATAAGAGAGATCATACTAGAACTATCAAAAGAGTAAGAAGATGCTAAAAACATTGATAAAATCTACAGAGTGGTCATCTCTTGTCTCTTCACAGATAGAGATGAGTTACTTTAAAAGTTTAGAAAATTTTATAGAAGATGAGTATAAAAACAAAACTATATTTCCACCAAGAGAGCAGATTTTTAGAGCATTTGAACTAGTTGAGCCACAAGATGTAAAAGTTGTGATAATCGGGCAAGACCCTTATCATGGAGTCTCTCAAGCAAATGGTTTGGCTTTTTCAGTAGTAAAGGGGTGTAAAACTCCGCCATCTTTGAGAAATATCTTTGTGGAATTAGTTGATGATATGGCTTGCAAAGAGCCAAGCTCGCCAGATTTAACTAAGTGGGCAAAAGAGGGTGTATTGCTTATAAATAGTGTGCTTAGTGTTCTTATGGCAAAGGCAAACTCTCACAAGGGCAGGGGATGGGAAGAGTTTACTGACTCTGTTATAGAAAAATTATCAAGTGAGTATGAACACATAGTTTTTATACTTTGGGGAAACGGCTCTCAAAAAAAAGAAAAACTCATAGACTCAAAAAAACATCTAATTCTAAAAGCACCACACCCATCACCACTAAGTTCATATAGAGGTTTCTTTGGCTCAAAACCTTTCTCAAAATCAAATGCTTATCTAGCCAAACATAAAAGAGGCGAGATCAATTGGTGTTTAGATTAAACTTAGATCTCTTCGGAAGCGAGGTTTCAACCTCGCCTAAAAGGCTTGTAAGCTACAGTATGATTTTTAAGCCACTCAGGCGAAGCTAAAGCATCGCTTCCCAAAACCCTGCAAACTTTAAAGCTTCACATCGCTTCTTTAAAGCTTCACATCGCTTCTTGGAAGCTTAAAACCCTGCAAACTTTAAAGCTTCACATCGCTTCTTGGAAGCGAGGTTTCAACCTCGTCCAAAAGGCTTGAAAACTTAACAATACTAGTTAGTATTTAAATTAAACTTTGCCATAACTGGTAGGTGATCTGAATAGCCTTCGCCTTTGTGTCGTGGGATTTTTGCTTTTGAGACTTGCCATCTATAGATATTTTTTTTCTTAAAAAGGTAGTCCTTTTCTAGATTTTGTATGCTTCCATCAAGGTAGAACATCTCTCTTTTGTCTAATAAAGATTGAGAGATTAGAATGTTATCAAGTGCTTCTTTTTTGCCTCTGTAGATGTAAGTATATCTATCATCTAGCTTAGCATCGTACCAAAGGTTGTAGAAGTTTTTCTCTTCATATTTGGCATCTTGTGCTTTTTGAGTCTGTTTTATAGAACGCAGAACATGATTTATGCCAGTTTTTCCGTTTGTGTCATTTAGCCTTTTTATGCGCTCAAACTTTATATACTCTTCATAATCAGAGTTAAAATCACCCACTAAGATGATGTTTTTATCATATCCAATCTGCTGGACTCTATCTCTTAAGAGCTTAGCTGAGAGAATTCTTGCACTCTCAGGTTTTGACTTTGCACTCCAATGGTTTGCAAAGAGGTAAAACTCTACGCCATCTATCTTAAACTTTGCCTCTAAAATATTTCTATATTTGTAAGTTTTAGTAACCTCTACTTCTTTGGTATAGACAAAGGGATACTTACTTAAAATGGCTACATTTATAGCTGTGTTTTTCTTATCTGCAATCTTATAAAATTCATAATAAAGCCCAGCTCTCTTTAGTGTAAAACGCAAATCTTTTAAGGCTTGAAGGGAGTGGATTTCTTGGAGTGCTATGATATCTGCATCTATATCTTTTATAACCTTTGCAATATTTTGTAGCTTTATCTTATATGTTTTTTGGTTCCAGTTAGAGCTTGTGTTTGGCTTGTATTCCTTGTATTTATAACCTTTTTGCTCTAAGTCAAAAAGGTTTTCAACATTGTAAGATGCTATGCTCAAAACTCTATCTCCAAAAAGTGTACCAAGGAGTACAAAGAGTAAAAAGAGGTGCCTCACTAGATGATTCCATTTAATCTCAACAAGCTCTGTGCATCTGGTTCTCTACCCATTAAAGCTCTAAAATACTCATCCATACTCTTTGCTCCGCCACCTTTTAGGACAATATCAAGATAAGCTTTAGCTATCTTAGAGTCAAAAATTCCCTCATCAACCACGCTAAAAAAGAGATCAGCACTTAGAACTTCTGCCCATTTGTAACTATAGTATCCAGCCGCATAACCACCTGCAAAGATGTGCGAAAAACCATTTTGAAACTTGTTATATGAGGGCGGTTTTATAAGTGCTGTATCTTCTCTTATGGCATCTAGCAGGGTTTGAATTCTATCTCCACTGTAAAGTTCAGAGTGAAGCTTAAAGTCAAACAAAGAGAACTCTAACTGGCGAAGCATCTGTGATGCTGACATAAAGTTTTTAGCACGAACAAGTCTCTCTATCATCTCATCTGGCAACACCTCTTTTGTCTCATAGTGAGATGCAAAGAGTTTTAAAACTTTTGGCTCATAAGCGAAGTTTTCTAAAAACTGTGATGGAAACTCAACTGCATCCCACTCCACTCCATTTACACCGCTCACTTCAATCTCGCCAACTTCACTCAGCAGATGATGGATAGCGTGACCCATCTCATGAAAAAGAGTTACTACATCATCATGACGAAGAAGTGATTTTTGAGTTTTGCTAGATGCTGTAAAGTTACAAACTATAAAAGCAGATGCAAGCTTTGTTTTGCCATCTTTAGTTTTAGAGTGAGTCTCAAAGTTATGCATCCATGCTCCGCCACGTTTGCTCTTTCTAGCTTCAAGGTCAAGATAGATTCTAGCTTTTACTTCGCCACTTAAGTAGATATCATAAGCGCTCGCTTTTTCATCCCAAAGCTTCTCATCTACTTTTACAAATGAGATGCCAAAGAGCTTGTTTAAAAACTCGAAAGTTCCATCAACTACGCTTTGCTGCTCAAAGTATGGTCTATACTCCTCTTCATCTATCTCGTACTTTTGTTTTTTAAGTATCTCACTAAAATAAGCACTATCAAAACTCTCTAATGGCTCTTTAGAGAGTGCTTGAACCTCTATTAGTTCTTCTTTTGCCTGCTCTTTTGAGTTGTCTATGAGAGTTTGCAAAAAGTCAATAACGCTCTTTGTATCTTTTGCCATCTTAGATGCAAGAGAATACTCAGCAAAGTTACTAAACCCTAAAAGTTTACTCATCTCATCTCTAAGGGCTAAAAGTTCATCTATAATGTCAGCATTTTCTGGTGATCTTGTTACATAAGCTTTGTAGAGCTCCTCTCTGATTTGGCGGTTTGTACCATAAGTCATGTAGGCTATGTATGATGGCATCTGAAGGGTAAATCTGTACTTTGTAACTCCATCTTCTTCAAACTTTGCACTCTCAATGTCGCTCTTTGGGAGTCCGATAACATCCTTTGCATCTGAGCTTACATACTCATAAGCATTGGTTGCATCTAGGAGATTTTGAGAGAAGTCATTTGTTAGTTGGCTCTTTTTTAGGTTTATCTCTTGAAGTCTTGTTTTTTTTGTTTCATCAAGATGCGCACCACTTAACTCGTAGTGCAAGATGTTTAAATCTAGTACTCTTTTTTGCTCAAAGTTCAAAGCGCTAGCATCACGCTTTAAAATCTCTTTATAAGCCTTATAAATCTCTATGTTTTGAGATAGTTTTGTAGAGTACTCTGTGATGATAGGCAGAGAGTCTGCATATACTTTTTGCGACTCTTCTGAGTTGTTTACAGCATTTATATGTGAGAGTGGCGAGAAAAATAGCTCAAGTTTTTCTTCATTTTCTTGTAGTGGTTTAACAAATGTTGCGTAACTCTTTTTATCAAGTTTTAGTAGCTTATCAACGCTTTGGTTATTTTCATCTATGATGGCCCTTAAATCATCTATAAAACTCTCTAAATTTAGACTAAATCTTAAAAATTTGCTCATTATCTATCTTCCTCATCTCTTTTTAATTTTATGGCTTTAAATCTATCTATCAAAATCCCATCATACTCATCTGAGAGTCTAAATAATCTCTCTAAGGCTACTCTTCCCTCATCAAACGTAAGTGAAGAATCAACTATCAAGTAAGAGAGATAGATGCTATTTTCATTGATGGAAAACTGAAGATAGTTTAATTTCTCATTCTCACTAAGAAGATAATCATAGATGTTTTCTATATCTTCTTTTGGAATCCTACAAAGTTTGGAGTCGCCTATGATGATGCCATTTTCATAGTAGTTTATCTCTATACGTGCACTACCAAAGTCAACTCTCCACGATGCTTGAGAGCGTCTTGAGAGCGTGACATTGATATCAAGTGAAGCTAGAATCTCTTCTAAGAGTTTTGTAGCACCTGATGGAGTGTAGCCTTTTCGTCTGAGCTTTGCAACTTCAAGCTTTGAGCCACACTCGAAACAGTAGTCATTTTTTATATCTTTTTCTTTTATGAGATTTTTGCAAGATGGACACTTTATAATGTTTATCTCGCCCACTTCTTTAAAGTTTCTTATCGCCTCTTCTACATAAAAGTGTGGAAGTGCGAAGCCTAAATTATTTGCATTTTGTATAATAAAAGTGTTCACACCTATGACATCACCCTTGGTATTTAACAGCGGTCCTCCACTGTTTCCTGGGTTTATAGCTGCATCTATTTGGATATATTCTAAATCTTCATAGAGTCTTGAAGCTTTTGAGACAATGCCCTCTGTAGCAGTGTAGTTTAGACCATAAGGATGACCTATGGCTATGGTTGTATCGCCATTTTTAACTAGACTTGAAGAGAGTCTTAAAGGATTTTTTGGCTCATCAAACTCAGTTTTTATAAAAGCTAAATCATAATCGCTATCATCATAAACAACTTGGGCAATAGTTCTTTTTATATCTTTTGAACTAACTACTACTTCTTTGAGTCCGCCTACAACGTGAGCATTTGTAACAATTAAATCGCCTATGATAAAACCACTTCCAGTTCCATAAGGCGTCATTATTTGGATGATATTATCTATGTGGGTGTCAAGCAATGTCTGAGTTAGCATCTAAATCTCCTCAAAGTTTAGATGCTTTAACTGCAAGAGGAAGCTATTGCTAAACTCGTTTAGGGATGAGAAGTTAAGCTTATCTCCAAATGGTTTTAACTCTTTATATCTTACTTGGTGCGGAGCTATGGCATCTTTAATTTTGGCTTTTATGGTGTTTTTTGCAAAAATTTCTTTGTCTTTGTCGTAAAGCACACTATAGCCTAGTGCTTTGAAAAAGCTTGGATTTTGAATCTTTACTAGAGTATGAAGAAGATTTTTTACAATAGGGTTTAGTCCATAGTTATAAAGAATATAAAAAGGTATATATTTATAAATAGTAGGTATTATCTGATTATATCTATTGTTTTTATACCATCTTATCTTTATAAGAGACTCATTTATAAAGTTAGAAATCTCTTCAAGAGAGACTCTCTCCATTGGGTCAAAAGTGTATTTAGCACTATAAAACTTCTTGCTAAACTCATCAAAATCCATACCCCTTAGTTTCTCTACATACTTTCTTAACTCTTCATTTTTATACTCAGTTGAGAGGTTCTCATCGCTAAAATATATGCGTATTTTTTTACTCATTTTTTGATATACATCACACTTTATTATTAAAAGATAGTCAATCTTAAAGAGTAGATGCAAGTATAAAAAAGCCTGCATTCCAGCGTTGTCATTTGCTGGTAGTGTAAGTATCTTGGCATCTAGAGCATCTATCCATTTGTGTAAAAACTCATATTTTATTTTTAACTCTTCATCTTCTAATTTTGAAATATGTGAAGAGTCTTCAAGTCTGATATCTTTAAACTCACTTTTTAAGTACTCCTTATCAAAGTCGGCATTTAACGCAATCTCTCGGAGTGGAAAAAATATCTTTTGCGGAGATGCTGTTATGTTATCATAATAGAGTTTTAGCTTTATATACTCGCCATCGCTAGAGTAGTTTGAGTAAGTTAACTGGTAGTTCCTCTCTAATATATAGCGCTTTAGTGCAACCCCCGCATCTGAGGTTTTCATCATCACAACTTGAGCGTAAAGACTCTCTTTGGTTACAACTCCTGTGACCCTTGCGGTTCCCTGAAATATCTCAAACTCTAGCTTGTTATCATGTCTTGCTAGTGTGATATTTTTGTTTGAGGCTTGGCTTTTAAAGTTCTCTAGAGTTTTAAAAAAAAACTCATAAGCATCTAGTGTGTCGTGTTTCTCAAACGACTCATAAGAGAGGTTGAAAAGCTCCCCTTCATCAGGAGAGAGTGTAGCATTTATGCTTCTGCCAAAAGGATGGCGAAGCTCTGTAGATTTATAAGTAAAGAGGTTAAACCAGTTCAAAACATTCCTATATCAAGAGTATTTATAATTTCTTTGCAATTATAGCACGCTAAGAGGTGCTATAAAATATAAGTCATTGTTTGATTTATCGTTATGCTGATATCTTCAATACTCTTTGTCTCTTTTGAAATGAAGAGGTTGATGCTATCTCTTATCTCATCAAATGCCTCTTTTTCATTTTCTAAGTAGTTTTTAAAAGCCTCTTGTGGAGTCTCTGTAACCCTTTGAAATTCTAATGCTTTACCAGTAAAGTGGACTGCAATGTACTCGATATATTGGACGATTTGATCTTTTAAAATCTTTTGATTTTGTGAAGATGCTTCCATTGCATTGAGTAGGTTTATCATCTCTAGAACTTTAAACTCATTTACAACGTAGTAAAAAACCACCGCAACATCTTTAAATGTGTGAAGAGAGGTCTCTTTTACCATAATAGCAGCCACTGAGAATTTTAAGTAATCAATAGCACTAAAAAATAGGTTAAACTGAGGATTATTATCTAAAATTTTTGTAATTTTAGTGCCTCTCATATTGCCTAAAACCTCAAAAAGTTCATCTTTGTAGTCAAGGATATGGTTTAAATCTACATTATGTTTAGTTAAATATTTCAGTACCCATCTTGTAGTAAAGCCTAAAGTTCTCTCTATGTCGCTAAGAAGCTGATACTGAAGTTTAACACTCATCAAAAGGTCATTTCTATAAATCTCATGTCTTATATCATTAGCATTAAAGAGTTGATTTGTAATGAGATAAGCTTTTATTTTTAGTAAAAACCCATCTACTCCTAACTTGTTAAAGTCAGCTATAAAAGTAGTACCTTGAATATTTACTATAGTATCAGCTATAACAGTAGCTGTAATCTCGCGACGAAGAGGATGGTTTTGTATCTCATTCTCAAAGGCACTTATAAAAGACTTTGGAAAGTATCTAAAGAGATACTGATTTGCAAAGTTATCATCAATGAGGTCTGATTCAAGTAAGATATTTGTTAAAAATATCTTAGAATAAGAGATAAGTGAACTTATAATAGGTCTTACAATAGAGCCAGTAGGGCAGAGTATTTCAGAGATATTTTCATTTTTAGGAATAAAATTATCTGCTCTTTTAAAGCTTGATAGGTTTGTCTCTAAAACCTCGATACTTAAGAGAAAATCATCTAAGTGGCGATAGCTAAGGATAGCATCTATTGAGATAGCTAGTGATTGGCGATAGTTACTCCATACAACTTGATTTACCACTTGCTCAGTTAGGCCTTTTAGTGTTTTCTTCGCATCTGCATCACTTATAAGGCCTTTTGCTTTGATGATATTTAGTAGTATTTTTAAGTTTACTTCATGGTCAGATGTATTTACCCCAGCCGCATTGTCGATCGCATCTAGGTTTATTCCTCCGCCAGCTTTTGCATACTCTATCCTAGCTCTTTGAGTAAAACCTAAGTTTCCACCCTCGCAAACAACTTTAGCTTTTAACTCAGATGCATCAAGTCTTACTGCTTCATTTTGCTTATCGCCAAGGTCTAAGTTTGACTCATCAGAACTCTTAACATATGTTCCAACACCGCCATTAAAGAGCATGTCAACTCTCATCATTAGCACTTTTTTAGCTAACTCTTCTCCACTAATACTCTTTTTAGTAGTGCCTAGAAGTTTTTTAATCTCTTCACTTAGCTCTATGCTTTTTTGTGAGCGAAGAAATACGCCACCGCCTTTTGATATTAGCTCTTTGTTATAAGCGCTCCAGCTTGCATCTTCGGATTTAAAAAGTCTAGCTCTCTCATCATAACTAACTTCTATATCAGGCTCAGGGTCAATAAAAATCTCTTTGTGTGAGACGGCACCAAGTAGTTTAAACATCTTAGAGTAGAGAAGTCCATTACCAAAAACATCCCCTTTCATACTACCGATGCCAGCAATTGTTATGCTTTGCTCTTGTATATTTATGCCTCTTTCTATAAAAAATCTCTCAGAAGAGACTAGTGCACCAAGGGCTGTGACACCTAAATCTTTATGTCCAAAACCATTACTTCCACCACTAGCAAAAGCATCACCTAACCAGTAAGAACGGCTCTGTGCTATCTCATTTGCAACGTCACTCATAGATGCAGTACCTTTATCAGCTGCTACAACAAAGTAGTAATCGTCTCCATCATAAGCTACAATCCTATCATCTCTGATAATCTCTCCATCGATTCTGTTGTCAACCAAATCAAGTAGGTTGTTTATAAAAGCTCTATAGATTTTCTCAAAGACTTCGTTTGTGATAGTAGAAGCTTCTTTATTTATAACAAATCCACCTTTTGCACCATTTGGGATGATGATGGAGTTTTTACTCTCTTGAGTGAGCATCAAAGACTTTATCTCTTGGCGATAATCCTCATGTCTCTCACTCCATCTAAGCCCTCCACGGCTTATTTTGCTCATTCTAAGATGCACACCGCTAAAGTCAGGGTGATATACAAAAGCCTCTATCTTTGGTTGAACGCCCTTTAGATTTTGTGAAAAAGATTGTGTATCTATCTTAAATGAGATCTCATCCTTATCGAAAAAGTAATTTGTTCGAGTTAGATTTTGCAAAAGTGAATATGTTATCTTTAAAATTTTGTCATCTGTAATATTTGGGACATCTTTTATAAGTGAGTCTATATTTTGTTCTAGCTCAGATATAGTTTTTTCTCTTTTGCTCTGCAAAGGGTTGAATTTTGTAAGAAAAAAATCGACAAATAGCTTAGATATCGCAGGGTATGCTGTGAGAGTATTTCGTATCATCTCTTGATTTATCGAGATAACAGATTGGTCAATATACTCAATGATTGCGCGAAGGAGTAATACCTCTTTTAGAGAGAGGTTTTGAGAGTAAACTAAAGAGTATAGTGAACATCTAAAAAGGGTGTTGCCTAAAAGTGAGTCTGAAATGACACTCTGAATATTTAGTTTTGAACTTTTTAAGTTCTTTGTGTCTTCTAACTTTAGGTTAAATTTATTGAGATAGATTTGTTGCTTATCTTTTTTTATAGTGTAAGTAATCTCATCTATTATGATAAATCCAAAATCATGCAAAATTGGGAGTATTGAAGAGAGATATATCTGCTCTGCAGAGTATATGTTTATATATGGAAGTTTTGAATCATCAACGATTTGAGTGATGATTTTTTTCTCCAAGATATCACTACATAGTTCATCAGAAATAGTTGAATTTTCTTTAGAGATAGCAGTAGAGTTAGACGAAGAAGATTTCATTAGAATTCCTTGTAAAAATTAACGCAATTGTAACACATTTTGAATTCTTTGAAGATGTATTGTATGATGCATGTAATGTAAAAATTAGGAGAAATAATGCAACATAAAGAAAAACCTATAGAATCACAAGAAAATATACTTCACTATATGGCTTATAGCCTTCTAGTAATAGCGCTAGGAGTTGTTTCTTATTTGTATATTGAAGCCAATGACAGGGTTGTTTTGAGTCAAGATAAGATGCAAAAAAGTACTGGTTTTAGAGATTTACCACAATATATTCAAGCTGAATATAAAAGCGTTAATGAGTACAAATCTCTAGAGATGAAACTAAAAAGTGCGCTAGAGCAAAACGAACGACTTATGATGATGCAAAGAGAAGAAAAAACAGCTCCTAAGATGCTAAGTGAAGTAAAGAGTGAAGTACAAAGTGAAGGTAGCAAGGAACCTGAGAGCTTAAGTGAAACTCCAAGAGATGCAAAGCTTGTAAAAGAGTTTGCAAGCTGTTATGATATGGAGATGGGAAGCTACATAATCTCATGGACTTGCAAGGAAAATATCATCTCATTTATAGAAAAACATAAAAATGCTAAGTATTTTGAGCTTATATCTTTAGTAGATGACTCTGAGTTTATTTTGTACAAAAACCTACAAAACAATGACTTTATATATGATAAACTCGGTGTAACTCAAAAAAGCATAGATAAGATGAAAAAACTAACTCAAGCTGGACTTGCAAAACATAGAGCAGTTGAAGCAAACTGGGTTATAAAAGCTCACACAAACAGAAAAGCAAAAGTTTATAGTGCTAACTATCATTTAATATCGCATGAAGAAAAAAGAGGGGTTTTAGTAAGAGCGTATGAGTAAGTAGGTTTTAAAGCCTAAAGTGCGAAGCTAAAGCATCGCTTCCCAAAGAGATGTGAGGTTTTAAAGCCTAAAGTGCGAAGCTGAAGCATCGCTTCCGAAAAAGATGTGAAGTTTTAAAGCTAACACAA
>Ga0265294_10009935_pt1 | contig 10901 bp, 16 predicted proteins | sample MunlanPumphouse3_FD_192504 | JGI IMG/M metagenome (GOLD analysis project Ga0265294, IMG submission 192504) | Groundwater microbial communities from a municipal landfill in Southern Ontario, Canada - Pumphouse #3 | ecosystem: Environmental > Aquatic > Deep subsurface > Groundwater | place...
CCAAAAATGACAGAAAAAACATACAGATGCCAGAGTTCGGCAGTACCAAGATAGACTATCAGCGCTACCATCCCGACCACCACCGACCGAAGCAGGTTGGAGGCTATCATGATCCGCCGAGGGGAGAGCAGATCGCTCAGAGCACCGCCGAAAAGCATAAAAATTGCGCGGGGGATTGCCCCGACCATAAGAACTGTTCCAAGCGCCATGCCCGAACCTGTGATCTGAAGGGTGAGCCAGCTCAGAGCAACTATTTGGAACTGACCACCAAAAAGAGATATGCCTTCACCCATCCATAAAAGACGGAAGTCGCGCTTGAGAAGGGGAGCAAACATGGGTATACGCCTGACAACCCTCGCAAAGAGGCTGTTGGAAGAAGGGCTTGGCCGATAAATTTCTGGCATATTGAGTCTTTAATTGACCGCTATATATCTTAAGACATGTCAAACAAGCCAGTGCTCAAAGCATTATACTTGGGCATATAACGCAAACACAATAATAAAAACATAAGGGAGCCTTATTCAAGCTCCCTTATGGAACAAGCATCTACCGGACAAAATGCCCGGTTACTTAACAGCCTCAGCCAAAACTGCTGGAGCCGCAGCCAGATCCACCCATGAAATTAAAGGAGGTATAAACACGTTCGGTATCGGTAAAACCACAAATCGGACATTCTACCTTTTCAGTACTTTCCATCGGTCTGAATATTTCAAATTCAGACCCACATTTCTGGCAACCATATGAATATGTTGGCATTATTTTACTCCTGTAACTGTAATGAGATTATGATACATCGTTTACGATGATTAGGCAAACAAGCAGTTAAACTTTCCGGCTTTACTGCACACGGCAGTTAGTCCGAACATCAGCCCCCGCCTTCTATCATGTAAAACTCACGCAATATTTCCCCTGCTTCGACATAGTAGGAGCCCAATGGCAACTTGATTAAATCGGTGCAAATAGTTTTTGTTTCACCGCTATCGATAACAAATTCCAAATGTAAAACTAGCTCGTAATCAGAATCGTATTGCTGGGTAATAATAATCGGGATATTACATTCCATCGCTCTGGCTGATACATTTTGCACATCAAGGCAAATATTAAAAGAAGCAGCCGCAAACATTTCTTCTGCTGGCAATTTTAGTGTTCTGACAGCCAGACCATCTTGTACTACAGTTGTAGTCACATACACGGTGGAAGAAGGGGGAGGGGGAGCAGATGTTACCATCGGCTCAGTCGTGGTAGTTGTTATATAGCTGGTGGCAGTGACTGTCTGGGCGGGCGTCTGGCTAACCACAGTCCTGGTAACTATTTCTCTGACAGTTACAGGATTCGGTGCGGTTGCAACCTGAGTGGTAGTTACATAAACCGTTGATTCCTGTAAAGCCCCGCAGCCCGAAACAGGCAAGGCCAGGCAAGTTATGGCTGCCAGCAAAATTATTCGGGTTAATTTGTCTTTCAAGATTGATTCTCCATATAAAGGTGGACTTATTTTTGTTCTATTTTAGCACAAGGGTTGTTAAATCGGTTACCGATATACCTTACGCCTGAATACCCAAAGATAAACCAAGAAGCACAAATAAATAATGAGGGGGCGCCTGAAACAGGCGCCCCCTTGCTTAACTTACCACTCGACACGGATCCTATCGTAATGAAGCATTACACGGAGCTTTCTTCACACTTACTCCCAACCACCACCTTGAACCCGGCCGAGTCCCTGACCGCCCCGCCTCTTCAGCGGGGCACTAGCTGTCTACCTGGCATACTCCAAAAATCAAGTGAAGCCTCATCGTGCACCTCCTTATCTTTTTTAGAGGTATTGGTTCAGCCTCTGATACCACATTACTGGTTTATTTAATTTTTGTCAAGAAGACTATAGTGCCTGAAATAAGAGAGATATTTCTAGATATCTAAATATAATCACCTAAACTCTTTTAGTTATCTTCTGTTTACTTTCAACAGCCGCCAACTCCGTTAAAAGCAGCCCTAGCCACATAATATATACGTCCAGAGTGCTCTAAAATCTAACGTCCGCTCATTTTACAAGCCGGCTGATAGCTCGGAATTTTTCCCCTTCGGCAACTTTAAGAAGTTCGAATAAAACTGTCTCAACACTGGTTATAAGCGCCCCCGAGAGCTGCATGAGAGACAGTCCAATATTCTTATTCTCTAAAGTCCTTGATGAAACCCCATCGCTTGCAACATATACTTCATACCCTGCGCAAACCATGTCCGCAACAGTTTGATATACACAGATGTGAGCTTCAACCCCGGCAACTATCAACTGAGTGCGCCCCATTTTTCCAAGCAAAGTCATGAAACTATCATCGCTGCAGCAGGAAAAGCAGGTTTTAGAAATTATATTTTCAGGTTTAACTGCACTGATAACTTCTGTAACAGTCGGCCCCAGGCCCTGCGGGTATTGTTCAGTCAGGATTGCTGGCACTTCCAGTATGCCCATACCCGTACATAGTTTTTCGATGCTCCGAATAAGCTTTTTTCTGTCATGCATCACACGGGCGAGCTTTTCCTGAATATCGATTATTACCAAAACACTGTTACCCACTTCCAGCATAGCCTTCACCTCCAAGCAGCAAAAGCGATTTGTGTGTCAGATAGAATCCACATGCGTTCTCCCTGCCTCATCAAACAGTGCCCTGCAATCTTCACATCTTGAGCTTAACTCAACCACATTCGCCTGCACATCAACATCACCCTTTATGAGGGGATAATCACAATTTTCAATCGGAGATCTATGCTGGTAGCCCCTTTTTTCCATCTCTCTTACCAGTGCTTCGTGGCGCACATGTAGTAAAGATGGGTCAACCAACCCGCCTTTCAAAAATCCGTCTATATTCTTCCCCCTTTGCAGGCAGCCTGCCAGCATATGCAGCTCAACGTGCTCTCCAAGCAAGTGTTTTGAGCACATAAGTTCGGGGTTAACCATCCACATTCTCATATCGTTCTTTTCTATTATTCCTGATACAGTATAATAATCCATCTATTTTAAGCAGGCAACACACAATCCAAGGCTTGCACACTGTGATTATGCGAATACTGAGTTATGAAAACCTTATAGATCCTGTTCTTAGAGATATCAGGCTTGATGTGATAGATTTTGCCGGAATGAAAGCCGGCCAGACCGTTCTAGACGTTTGCTGTGGAACCGGGGCTCAAGTCATCGAATACAGCAAAAAAGGCCTGATAGCAACTGGAATAGATCTGGAAGAAGAAATGCTGGCAGCCGCATATAAAAATAAACACAAGTTGGGGCTTGAAAACGCTTCGTTCTACCAGGGGGATGCTACCAGCATGCCTTTTAATGACCACAGTTTTGACTACGTTTCTATTTCTTTTGCTTTGCACGATAAAGAAAAATCCAACCGGGATAAGATAGTTGATGAAATGAAGAGGGTTGTTAAGCGTCAGGGCTATTTGCTCTTGATAGATTTTTCAATACCCCTGCCCAGAAATATCTGGGGGGTGGCATCAAGAATGGTAGAATTTGGCGCCGGCGGTTCTCACTACCAGGGCTTTAGAAATTACAGCCTGGAAGGTGGCATTAACAGTATTCTAGAAAGCCACGGGTTAAATTGCGTTAAAACCAAGCACCTCAAGAGCGGAATAGTTACCGTCACCAAGGCAAGCATTCTTGCCGATGGTCTCTGAACCATTGGGCCGTTGCGCCACTTAGAGTATCTTGAGAAGATCGATTTTAAAAGTAAGGTCTTCCCCGGCAAGCGCAGAATTGGCATCTACAGTGATAGCTGTCTCAGACACTGCCACAACCGTCATCGTCCATGTATAACCACTTTCATCCTGGCTATATACGGTATCTCCGATTTCAGGCTCAAACCCTTCTTCCAGCTGTTCTCTGCTTACATCAAACACCAGGTCTTGACGGTATACGCCATAAGCATCTTCTGCTGCAATATCTACTGTTATGGACTCGCCCGGTTTTAAACCTATGACCGCCTGTTCAAAAGGTTGCAGTAATTGCCCGCTTCCGATTACAAACTCAAGGGGGTCAGAACCAACCGAGGTTTCGTATTCGGATCCATCTGAAAGGAAAAGCGTATAATCAACCCTTACTTTATCTCCTTCTTGAGCTGGCCGATCAGAGCTGCACCCGGAAAGCAGTGTTCCGAGTAACAGGCAAAGCGTAAAAACGGCGAGCGCCGCCACTAAAAGCCGCTTTTTAAACATCATCTGCTCCAAACAAAAAAATAACCGGGCTTGCCGCCCGTAATAAACTTACCTAATTATACACGATTGCCCCGTCAGACGCATTGGCAAGAGCCATGTTTACGTATGGACGAGCACAATCCGCGTGAGTTTCTTCACTTTGCTCAAGAATGGCAATTTTTTGAGGGCGCGCCCAACCCACATGCCCCCTTTCGCTCATGCTCAGGGCAGCATGTGGGATACTCACGAATGAAAATTTAGTGATACTGAAAAGGCGTGATTACCGGCTTTTTAACCAGTCGTAAAGAGCGATGAGGATTATCGCTACTACCAACGCAGCAACAAAACCTATCCATGACGGGAAATCATACCAGCCGACCCAGTGCCCGAGACTTCCAGCCAGGAAAGCTCCCAGTGCACCGAGAAGTATTGTCATGATCCAGCCCATATTCTCCTTGCCGGGAAGTATCAGTCTTGCCAGAACACCAATAACCAGGCCAACCAAAAGATACCAAAGTATTTCCATGCTGCCCTCCTTTATTTGTATCGATTATAAAGACCTGCCTTCAAAAATATCAACACTTTTTATTGAAATCTGTTAAAAGTTTTCAACCGTGCGCCTTGACAAATACTCTCAACTTCAAGCCAGCACGCATTATGCTGGCATTCTCCGGTTTGTTATAATTTCATATTGTATGAAACAATCCAGACTCATCCAAATCGATGAAATAGGCCCGGTTTTATTTGAGCCCAGCAAAAAAGCCCGGCGGATTATTATTTTCATAAGGCCATTCAAAGGTATACGTGTTGCAGTGCCTCAACATTCTTCTATTCAAAAAGCACACGAGTTTGTGCTGGCAAGAAAGAACTGGATACAAAAAAACATTGAAAAGATGAGGCTGTACGAAAACGCACTGTCTGCCCACACAATTGAAGCCACGCCTATAGATAAACAGCAAGCTTCTACGGTTCTTGCCCGAAGGCTGAAAGAACTGGCACTAAAACACGGTTTTTCCTATAAAAGGTTAACCGTTCGCAACCAGAAAACCAGATGGGGAAGCTGCTCTTATACCAATAATATCAGCCTTAACATGCAGTTGGTAAGGCTGCCTCAGGAACTGATTGATTATGTTATCCTGCATGAATTGGTTCACACCAGGGTAAAAGACCACAGCCCCACCTTCTGGGACGAACTGGACAAGCTGGTTGGAAACAGCCGTAAATTAAGAGACAGGATAAAAAACTATCTTCCAGCTACGCCCCCAGGGTCTTTTGACCGCTCATAACCGCGCTGTTAGATAACCAACTAAAGCCAGATGATTTGAATCAGTACATGGGCAGCAGCTACGGCAGCAATAGTAAAAGGCCAGGCGATTTTAATGTAACTACCCATTTTAATGCTATAGCCGCGCTTTTCCAGCATGCCACAAGCCAATACGTTGGCGGTCGCCCCAACCGGCGTCAGGTTCCCTCCCATGCCAGTACCTACCAGCATACCAAAATAGAACGGGAAAGGACTAACACCCAGGGAAGCAGCCAGCATGGAGCATACCGGCAGCATTATAACCGTATAGGGAACGTTATCTATAAAAGAAGAAAGCAGAACCGAAACCCAGATGATTATCGCCAGGAAAACCGCCGGGCTTGAGATGCCGGTATTTATCAGTAAATTGGCAAAATCTTCCAGCAAACCAGCTTCATTTACGCTGAAAATCAGGATAAAAATCCCAATCAAAAACAATATCGAATTCCAATCGTATTCCTTGAGCCACTCTTTGGCATTGCGCCCAGCAAAGCCCAAACACACTAAGCCTAATATCAAACCCACCAACCCACGGTGATTCCATGCTCCCAGGTTTTCCCAGGGAATAAAAGCAAGGGTGACAACACTTACCACCAATAGCATTACCGGCTTCCAAGTTATTTTTACAGTTTCCGGCTCTATAGCCACATTTTGAGTCATCTTTCTGAAAGTCCACAACAACACCAGGATAGCCACCAATATGCCTGCAATAGATATCGTTCCAAGGCTGATTTTTCCTTCAAACCAATAGAATTCAAAAAAGCTCATGCTGGTCTGGCTTGCCATGATTAGAGCAGGAGGGTCGGCCACCATTGTAACCGTAGTGACGATATTGGAAGCAGCCGCCAATGCTATCAGATAAACAAACAAGTTGCCGTTCATACGAGTAGCCAGCTCTATAGCCAGGGGTGCAAGTATTATCACAACGCTTGGGTTGGCCATGAAAGAGGAAAGGACCATGGCAATTATGCATAAAACCAGCAAGGCATATCTTTCCTGGTTGATGTTGCTAACCACGCGGCTGGCAAGCCATTTGGGAATATTTCCCGCAGTCAGAAAGCTGGCAAGCATACCATACCCCCAGTAGATTGCCAGAACATCCCAGTCTACCCCACTGAAAATTGCATCTGCAGGCTTTACAACTCCAAGCACAACAACCAGTAATGCGGCAGCCAGTGAAACATAGGCGATATTAAAGCGCCGGTATAAGATGAACACAAAGGTAATGATAAAAACTGCCAGCGTAACCCACTTGGCAGTATCAGGGCTTAGGAATCGGGGCGCTAAATCAAGAAAAACATCTGTCATTTGGACGAATTAATAAGAGTGTATTCCTAACCAATCAAAGCTGTCAAATTGGCAAAGCAGAAATTAAAAATATGCCAGCAAGCAAGCTCAAAACATTGGCAATAATTACATAAGCAGCAGTTCTTAAACGACGATGTTCATTTACCAAAATCAAAAATGCAGGCATCTCGATCATAAATATCAGGATTTCTGCAAAAAAGAGGGTGAAGATAACGTACCCTGCGTGGAAGGGGGAGGTTCCATTCAGCCAGATCCAGAGCGCAAGCTGGGTAGCCAGGTTGATGCCCAGAAAAACCAGCCAGCTTCTTTTACGGCGGTAGCCGAACAGTAAAAACACCAACCCCTCAACTAAAAGCGTAAGGGTCACCCTGGAAAATATCAGAAATGCCGAACGGGACAAAGACTTGCCCAAGGCAAGTGATTGGTTTTTAAGATCAAGCGTATAAATGTTGTTATATTTCTGAATGGGGCGTTCCAGCTTAACTGTAAACGATTCGCCTCCGGAGGAAACTTCAAAACTGTAAACACCCTGCTGTAGTTCGTACAGGTAAAAAGAATAATATGTTTCGTAGGATCTGGTGGTTTTGGAGGCCTCGGTTCCTTCTGGCAACAAACGGATTTCAAGGTCTTCCGGCGCGTTGCTCACTATAATCATAATAGAAGGCGGCTCTGCAGAATTGGCATAACACTCAGTCGTTTGAGTAAATGGAAACAGCACAATCAGAGCAACTGCAGTTAAGAGGAAATATTTCAACCACTTCTTCATCACTCCATTACTATACCACTCATCGCCAATAACTTTAACCTTTTTCCTCTACTTTTTGTTAAAACTTGCACAGACTACTGGCGGAACTTACAATTCAATGTTGCAAACATGAGAAAACACGTGTTACGTCTTGAGCGTATAAGAATCGGCCCTTACATACGGGAACGCTCGGCATGTTGCGGCGGGCGCTGTTGCGGGAAAGATCCTTCTTCGCACTGGCGTGCTCATCCATGGTAACACAGAAAAAGAAAAATTCTCTTCCGGGATTCAGAGAGGGTATTCTTCACTCTGAGCGTAATCGAAGAATCTTACAATAATTGAGGTTAACTCTAAGGAAACTTAAATTGCTGACAATAAGATACGAGACATCCGGAGATTATGAGAAGATCCGCCAAATCAACCGTGAGGCTTTCTCCCGGGAAAACGAAGCAGAACTGGTTGACAGGCTCAGGAACCACAATGCCGCAGCGGTTTCTCTGGTAGCAGAAATGAACGGGGAACTGGTAGGGCATGCATTATTTAGCACGGTAACCTTCCAGCCAGAATGCCCTGCTTTAAACGCGGTTACCCTTGCCCCGCTGTCAGTTATTCCCGCATACCAGCGCCAGGGTATAGGCTCCCAATTGATGGAAACCGGTATTAAGGAATGCCGAAAGAAAGGGTATGGTATGATATTTCTGGTTGGACATGCCGATTATTACCCGCGCTTTGGATTCAGTTCCGCAGGCAATAAAGGTTTCAAATGCGAATATGAAGCCCCCGATGAAGCCTGGATGGTTTTGGAAGTCAACGAGGTTCCGCAGTACCCAAAAAACGCAATCGTGCACTTTAACCAGCAGTTCAAATACGTAGTATGAAGCCAGGCCAAAACATAACAGATACTCTTAAAGCCACCATCGCAGTGGTTGCGGTGGTGCTTGTAGCTGTTGCAGGTATACAGTTGTATGTTACCCTCACTACTGATACGCAGCGCGGGATTTACAACTTTCTTGAGTTTGCCAGTGACCTGCACGACGACATAGATGCAGAATTCTTTGAAGTCAATGTAAAGAAATTAGCCGCAACAATTTCTGCTCCCAACCTGGAAGATTCCGAAGCAGTGGCTCTGGAAATATCTCATGGAGTTTTCATGACAAACGCATACAGGGAAAGTTTTTTTGACCTTATGTCGGTAACCGATGAAACCCTTGAGCTTAAAAATGATCTCTTGAAAGAGGGCGGCTCATTCCTGACCAGCTATAACCATTTAAGAGAAGCGCTCAATAACTCCATAAAGGCAGACTTAAACTCCAGGGACACAAGCCTGCAGAAGGCGCTTGCAAAAATCGAAGAGGCCGTGTCGCTCAGAAGCCAAAACGCCACCCGAATCAAGCAATGGCTTGCCGAGATGGAGCTAAAAGGCTAGCAATTTTTCCGCCCTTAGCCACATCCGCTGCATCCCCCACAGCTTCCGGAAGAGCAGCTGTTGCTTTTTCCAGAGCTAAAAACAGCATATGTTCGCTCCAGCCCGGCTTTTGCGCAGGAAGCACATTTTACTTCATCATGTTTGGTGCCCATCGGAAGCAGTAATTCAAACTCACAATCACACCTGGGGCACCGATAGCTATACAACGGCATTTCTTCTCCAGTTATGGAACTATATCTGTAGCCGGCAAAATCACCTGCTTACTGGCATTTTTTTACAATTATTTCTTCAGCCCACACCATGGCCTCGATCATCCTGGGAAATCCGGCGGTTGTGAGCGCCTGAAGAATGGCATGCCTGATCTCATCAGGGGTGATTCCTTCATCAAGAGCCTGTAACACAAGAGACTGTACGTCTCCTTCGCTTCCGATACCAATAGCTATGCCAAGTTTGATCATTCTGCGGCATTTATCATCCAGTGGACCTGCCTGGTGACAATCCTGGGCAAGTTTTGAAAAATCCCGGGCGATTTCAGGATATTTTTCCTTAAAATCAGCGTAATATGCAGGAGAATATTTCATCTGTATACCTCCAGGTTTTATTCACTTTCATTATCGTTTAAGAAACCTCTAAAGTCAATCGGAAAATAATTATTTCTGGCAGGGTAGTTCCATATGCAACTAACTGTTAGTATAATATTACCGTTATTGTAATAATAAAGGGAGTGCATCATGGATTTACATCTGGTTCTCGGCTGGGGTTCACCTATCGGGATAGGCATTTTCCTTTTATGTATCGCCGGTATGGTTTATATTTTGTCTAAAGCTGGCAAGGATTAGAAAACCAAAACCAGAACATGCCCGGGACAATGCGTGCCTTTTACAGGGTTAATTCCGACCCAACCAGCGCAGGTTTCCGGAGCTTAATTTTTGCAGGGGGGACTAATTAAATGACTGGTACCATAATAGGCCTTACAATCGGTTTTCTGTTGATCATCCTGGTTTTCATGTCCATCTATACCGTAAAACAGCAGACCTTTGCTGTTGTTGAAAGGTTTGGTAAATTCAGCCGGATTTCAGACCCGGGTTTCCACCTTAAGTGGCCGATTGTAGAGCGCGTTGCCGGCCGAGTTTCAATCCGGGTAATGGAACTCAACGTTGAGGTGAAAACCAAAACCGCTGATAACGTTTTCGTAGATTTACTGATCGCAGTTCAGTATTTTGTTACCAAGGAAAAGGTCTGGGATGCATTCTACAAACTAACCAACCCGCAAACTCAGATGGAATCTTTTGTCTTTGATACGGTAAGGGCAAAAGTCCCTCATATGAAGCTGGACGAGGTTTTCGAAAAGAAAGAGGATATTGCCCAGGATATCGAAGAAAAGCTTGGAAACATCATGCCTGAGTTCGGATATTTCATAAAAACCGCGCTGGTTAACGATATTGTGCCGGATACCAAGGTAGCCAGTGCTATGAATGAGATCAACGCCCAGGAAAGGTTGAGAGTAGCTGCCGAACACAAGGGTGAAGCCGAAAAGATTTTAGTGGTAAAAGCAGCCGAAGCCGATGCTAAAAGCAAGGAGCTGTCCGGAATAGGTATCGCCAACCAGAGAATAGCCATCGTTAAGGGCTTGAAAGAATCCGTGGAGGATTTTCAGCAGGCTATTGAAGGAGTCAACGCCAAAGATGTAATGTCGCTGGTGCTGCTTACCCAGTACTACGATATGCTAACTGACGTAGGCAGGCATTCCAACAACAATACTATTTTAATCCCCCACTCACCAGGTGCGGTTGGTGATTTTCAGCAGCAGATCATATCTTCACTGCTGGCTGCCGACAAAGCATCCAAAGAAACCGGCAGATCAACAGATTAAGGAGTACGTATATGGAACTTAGTCCAGAAGAAAGAAGGCGCATATATGAGGAAGAAAAAGC
>Ga0265294_10009936_pt1 | contig 10901 bp, 11 predicted proteins | sample MunlanPumphouse3_FD_192504 | JGI IMG/M metagenome (GOLD analysis project Ga0265294, IMG submission 192504) | Groundwater microbial communities from a municipal landfill in Southern Ontario, Canada - Pumphouse #3 | ecosystem: Environmental > Aquatic > Deep subsurface > Groundwater | place...
TCCTTGTAAGGCAAAAAATGGGCATGGTCTTCCAGGATTTCAACCTCTTTTTGCACCTGAATGTGCTGGAAAACCTGACCCTTGCCCCCGTCAAACTCCTTCATCAAACACAAGCCCTTGCCGAGTCAAAGGCCCGCAAATTGCTCCATCTGGTTGGTCTGGCGGCCAAGGAAAAAGCCTACCCTGCCGAGCTTTCCGGGGGACAAAAACAACGTGTGGCCATTGCCCGTTGCCTGGCCATGAACCCCGACATCATTCTTTTTGACGAGCCCACCTCGGCGCTGGATCCCACCATGGTCAGCGAAGTTCTGGGAGTCATCCGCCGTCTGGCCGGTACCGGGATGACCATGCTCATCGTCACCCATGAAATGCAATTTGCCCGGGACGTTTCTTCACGTGTTTTTTATATGGACCAGGGGATTATTTACGAAGAAGGCTCTCCGGCACAGATCTTTGATAATCCTGAAAAAGAAGCCACACGCACGTTTATCAACCGCATCAGGAACCTGGAATGGATTATAGAAGATCACGAGCATTACGACATTTACGCACTAACTACAGAGATTATTCAATTTTGTGAAAAACATTTCCTGGGACCCGCGCAACGGGATGCCCTTATCCACCTTGCCGAGGAAACCCTTCAGTTGTGCATGGGAACCGACAAGAGCCCCGAAACACTAAGTCGCAGGGAAATCCTCCGGGAAACAGGAGGTATTACTCTTTTTATTTCATACTCGGAAAAAACAAAGCAAATCCACACCCGTTTTACGGCCAATGCCCGTCTTAAAACCATTCTCAACAGCGCAGGAGACACCGACGGCCTGGGCGTGATGATCATCAACGGCATCACAAAAGGAAATGCCGTGGAAAAAATGGAAGGAGACCGGGTAATTTTGGATCTGCCTTTATAAAATTTTACTATTATGGCATTTAGAATATCTTTTTTTCGCACCCCTCAACACCGGGTTTTCAATTACAAACCCCGGTACTGGAATCCCGAAAAGGAAGCCTTTGAAGAACGGATCAGACAATCCCGGGAAAAAGTGGCTGCCGAAAAACATAATGACGACAAGCCTTACGTTCCCGGAGGTTCCATAAGAGGTTCGTTCCAGCGTAGTCACGAGGTGGCACGCCGCTACCCGGCCCGCCAGAAGATTATACGCGCCATTATCATTATATCATTGATCGTAATCATGATCATGGCTTTATATTTTACACAGGCATTCAGTTATTTATTTAAAATATTCTGATGATCCACATACTTCCTCCACATATTGCCAGTCAGATAGCTGCCGGAGAAGTGATCCAGCGGCCGGCTTCGGTCATTAAGGAATTGATGGAAAATGCCGTCGATTCAGGAGCCGACAGGATTGACGTTGTGTTGACCGACGGAGGAGCCACCCTCATGCAGGTAACCGATAACGGGTGCGGCATGAGCCCCGAGGATGCCGTACTGGCTTTTGAACGTCATGCCACATCCAAGATCCGGGGAGTGGAAGACCTGCAAAAAGTTCAGACTTTCGGATTCCGCGGAGAAGCCCTGGCTTCCATAGCTTCCATTGCCCATGTACGTTTGCGCACCCGCAGGGAAGAAGACGAAATGGGCACACAGATCACCATAGCCGGTTCGGCAGTAACTTCACAGGAAGAGATCGCTTGCAACCCGGGTTCCGATCTTTGTGTCAGGAATCTTTTTTACAACGTACCGGCCCGCCGTCGTTTCCTCAAATCCCAGGCAGTGGAATTACGGCATATCATGGAAGAGTTTCACCGGGTTGTTTTGTGCCATCCTGAAAAAACATTCACCCTTACCCATAACGAAAAAACGGTCTATCACCTGCCGGCATGCGATACGCTGCGTGCACGTATTGTCGGAACAATGGGGAAAGAGCTGAATGCACAATTGCTGGACATAAATGCAGACACATCCCTGGTACTTATAAGAGGATATGTAAGCCGTCCCCGCGATTCCTACAAAAAAGGCGGACATCGTTATTTCTTTGTAAACGGGAGGTACTTTAAAAGTTCCTACCTGCACAAAGCCGTAATCAATGCATACGGGAAGCTGTTGCCGGAAGACAGGGTTCCCACGTATTTCATTTATCTGGAAGCAGATCCTTCCCTTATAGATGTAAACATACACCCGTCTAAAACAGAGGTAAAATTTGAAGATGAATCTGTAATCTTCCAGATGCTTCAGGCTGTGATCCGTGAATCTGTTGGAAAATTTGCGCTCGGACCCAGTATAGATTTTGAAACAGGGGCCATGCAGCATCATATTCCAATCCCTCCCGCACCCGGAGAACATATTCCCCCACCCAAATTGAAGTATGATCCGCTTTTTGATCCTTTCCGGGAACACACTGCCCACGAATCGTTGCCGGTATTCGGGGAACAGTCCGTAGAGACTTATGAAACACCCATGGTTCCGTTACGGAAAAAATACCTGGTAACCCCGGTAGCCTCGGGACTGTTGATTGTCCACAGGCAACGTGCACTGGAACGGATCTTTTTCGAAGAACTGTTGCCTAAGTTCCGTGACCGCAAGCCTGTCCCGGAAAAACTCTATTTTCCCGTGGCACTAAACTTGCAGCCTTCCCAGTCCCTGCTCCTGGAACAAAACCGCAAACGTCTACTCCAAATGGGCTTTCAGACAGACCAGAATGAAAACATCACGGCCGTACCTCCGGAACACCCGGTAGATGAGCAATCTGTGATTGACTCGGTAAGGGAAATCCTCTCGGGTTCAGAAGAAGAAACGGCTTCTGTTTACGGAGAACGGCTGGCCGCCATGCTGGCAAGAAGGATGGCCGCGGCAGAAAAGGAAAACAATCAAACGGCAAACCGCAACATTATTGACAGGCTGTTTGCCTGCCGGGAACCGGACAGAACACCTGATGGAAGGGTCTGTACGACCATAATACCTATTGAACAAATTGACAAATACTTTAGTTAAATTATGTACCAATACAACCGGGGCGGTTTTTTCGCCAGTATACCTCTTGTAATCAAGAACATTATTATCATCAACGCATTCATGTTGATCCTGACCATGATCAACAGGGAATTCATGATAGAACATTTTGCCCTCTTTTACCCGGCTTCTGCTTTTTTCAAACCCTGGCAGATTGTAACTCATATTTTCATGCACGGCAATTTCGGGCACTTGTTATTCAATATGTATGCACTCTGGATGTTCGGATCGGTTCTGGAACAGCTTTGGGGTCCCAAAAAGTTTCTCCTTTATTACCTGGTGACAGGATTAGGGGCAGCCGCCCTGCACATGGGGGTACAATGGATTGAAGCCTCCTCGCTGGTCAATGCCATTAATGAAAACGGGGCCGATGCCATGAACGCGCTGGCCCGTTACCGGATCCTGATGAATACACCCACCGTGGGTGCTTCCGGGGCCGTATACGGTATTTTGCTTGCCTACGGGATGTTGTTCCCCAACAATGAACTACGGATCATCTTTTTACCCATAGCCCTGAAAGCCAAGTATTTTGTTATCATATTTGCCGTCATTGAACTGATACTGGGCCTTATAGGTGGCGGAAATATTGCCCATTTTGCCCATCTGGGCGGTATGATCTTCGGGTATTTTTTAATACGGTACTGGAAAAAAAGAAACAGACTTTATTATTAACAGTATGAAAGACAATCGGGAAATATATCCGCACGTGGAAAAGGCAAGTGAAATACTTCGCGCCGGCGGGATCATCTTGTACCCTACAGATACGGTATGGGGTATCGGCTGTGACGCGTGCAACGCAAAAGCCGTTCAAAAAATTACGGAGATCAAGAACAGGCCTGACGTTAAGAATTACATTATTCTGGCAGCCGATCTGAATATGGTATCGCGGTACGTGGAACAAATCCCATCCATGGCCGCGGAACTTTTGGAAGTGGCCGACAAACCCCTGACCATCATTTACCCCGGTGCCATGAACCTTGCCCCCGGCGTGGCGGCCCCGGACGGAAGTGTAGCCATCCGTATCCCCGACCAAAGGTTTTGCCGCGCGTTGATCCGGAAATTAAAGAGGCCTTTGTTGTCCACCTCGGCAAATACCAGCGGGGCAAAAGCCCCGGTGCATTTTTCGGAAATCGATCCGGCTTTGATCCGGAAGATCGACTGGACCGCTCCCCGGTTTTTGGAAGAAAATGCCACCGGGAAGCCTTCTTCTATCATACGGTTGGGGACAAACAACGAAGTTGAGATCATAAGACCTTAATCCATAAAACCATGCAGAGAACACCCATTCAGATCCGTTTCAATGACATAGACATGTTGGGGCATGTGAACAACGTCATGTTCGGGCATTATTGCGATGTGGCCCGCACGGATTTTTTTATTAACCGATCAACCTACCACCCCGATTTTTTTAAAGATACCCGGGTGCTGATATTGGTTCACACAGAGTACGATTATATGATGCCTTGTTTCCTGGGAGATGCGCTTTATGTAGAAACTTCTGTTGAAAAAGCCGGGGAACGCAGCCTTCATTTCCTGCAGGAAATCGTAGATGAAAAGGGAACTATACGGGTGCGCTCCCGGAGTGTTATGTCAACTTTTGATAAATCCACCGGAAAGTCGTTCCCTTTACCACAGGAATGGCTAACCTTATAGGCTTATATGTATTTATTTTACGCCCCTGACATCCAATTACCCGAATACATCCTTTCCCCTCAGGAAAGCACTCATTGTGCGCGGGTTCTCAGACTTCAGGCGTCAGATACGGTTTTCCTGGCTGACGGAAAAGGGACCCTGTGTACCGGAGAGATAACAGACCCTGACCCACGGGGATGCCGCATACGGATAATAGAAAAACAGGAAAATTACGGCGCCAGGCCTTATCATTTGCATGTAGCCGTGGCCCCTCCAAAAAACATGGAACGTTTTGAATGGTTCGTGGAAAAAGCAACCGAAGTGGGCATAGACGTCATTACGCCGCTGATCTGTGAACGGTCTGAGCGGAAACAGTGCAAGACAGAACGCTCCGAACGTATTGCCATTTCCGCCATGAAGCAATGCAAACGCGCCCAGATGCCCGTTATTAACCGGGCGGTTTCGTTTGCCGGGTTCCTGGAATCCGGGGTTCTGGATAATGCATCCGCTGCTATTGCCTGTGTTTGGACCGATCAAGAGCGCAGCCCCGTCAAGAAATGGGTTCATAAGGCCGGGAACCGGATCCTTTTTTTAATAGGGCCCGAGGGCGATTTTTCCCCCCGGGAAATTCAGGAAGCCATGGATGCCGGTTGTACTCCCGTTGACCTGGGAGAATCGGTATTAAGAACGGAAACGGCCGCTTTGAGTACGGTTTTCCTGGCTTCTTTCAAATAATGTATATTTGTAAAAACTATCTGATAAATGTCTTCGGTTACATCAAAAAACAGGTACGTGGCACTGGACGTTTTACGCGGGATGACCATTGCCGGTATGATCCTGGTCAACAACCCGGGAACCTGGAGCAAGATCTATCCCCCGTTGCGTCACGCCGAATGGTTTGGCTGTACGCCTACTGACCTGGTATTCCCATTCTTCTTGTTCATTGTGGGAACGGCCATGGCTTTTTCTTTTTCCAGGTACCTGGACGGAACCCTTTCCATGGGAAGCGGGTATGCCAAATTGTACAAACGGGCCGTACTGATCTTTTTAGTAGGCCTGCTGTTAAATGCTTTTCCCTTTTTCCTTGTAAAACCGGATCCCGGTTTAACGTTCTGGGAAAACCTGGGATCCTATTATTCCCACCTGCGCATATTCGGGGTGCTGCAGCGCATTGCCATGGCTTATGCCCTGGGCGGGACCCTGGCCCTCTGGCTTAAAAAACCGCGTCGCATTGTATGGGCTTTCGGCCTGGTTTTGTTGCTTCACTGGGGACTCCTGTACTTTTTCGGAGGTGATGATCCCTATTCCAGGGAGACAAACTTTGCCCGCATAATGGACCTGTTCCTGGTAGGACCCGGTCATCTTTACCGGGGTTACGGATTGCCTTTTGATCCCGAAGGCGTATTGGGAATGATATCCGGTGCCGGAACCGTTCTGATGGGATACCTGGCCGGGATATGTATCCGGAAAAGCACCGCAAAAATTGATGCAGTCGGGAGTCTTTATACCTGGGGACTGGTAAGCCTGGGTGCCGCCATGATCTGGAGCATCTGGCTGCCCATTAGCAAACCGTTGTGGACCGCTTCCTATGTGCTCTATGCCGGAGGCTGGACCCTGTTGTTGCTGGGCTTCTTTGTTTACCTGATTGACATTAAGGGAAAGGAAAAATGGTTCATGCCTTTCAAGGCCCTGGGTCTTAACCCGTTGTTTGCCTTTGTGATGTCCGGTCTTTTTGCAAAGGTATTTGGCCGGCTTATTCACTGGCAAACGGCTTCCGGTGGAACGGCTACCCCATTGGGTTGGCTTTACAATAACGTATGTGTTCCTGTACTGGGAGATAACCCGGCAGGATCCCTGGCCTATGCAATCCTGTATGTGGCCGTGTTTACCTTAATGGCCATAGCCCTGTATAAAAGAAAGATCATCATTAAAATATAAACCTTAAAACCTGAATCTATGATAATGAAAAGGATGTTGCTTGCAGGCCTTGTAATTATTGCCGGACTATCACTCCAGGCACAACCGCAGAGAGGGCCGGTGCGCGAAAAAGCCAATTACGAACTGGCTTCACGTTTTTCCGCAAAAAAGATCAACAAAATGGTGTTCTCCACCAATGTTCGTCCCAATTGGTTTAAGACCTCGGACCTCTTCTGGTATGAATACAAAACACCACAAGGCAACAACTGGTATGTTACCGATCCCGGAAAGGGAACCCGCACGGAACTCTTTGACCGGGACAAGCTGGCCGCTGAACTTACCCGTATTGTAAAAGATCCCTTTGACGCACAGAATCTGCCTTTAAAAGACCTGAAACTAAAAGATGACCAGACATTTACCTTCTTCATTCAGGGCACCGAAATGGTGGACAAAAAAGAGGACAAAAAAGAAGGTGATGAAAAAGAGGGTGAGGGCAACAAAGAAAGAGCTGACAAAAAGAAAGGCGGCAAAGAACCGCGTCTGTTCTTCTTTGAATACAGCTGGAAAACCCGCACCCTTACCTGGTTGGAAGATCAGGAAAAAGAAGACCCCGTACCCCGTTGGGCCAACATTTCCCCCAACAAAGAATATGTGGTCTTTTCCCGCAATTTCAATCTCTTCTGGATGGATTGGGAAAATTTTGAAAAAGCCCGCAAAGACGAGAAAGATTCCACCATTGTGGAACATCAGCTGACCACGGATGGAACCCGCGATTTTGCCTTCGGGTCCGGATCCCAGGATTTTTATGCCGATTCCACCGAGTTGAACAAACGCACCGGCGTGCGTGGTTTGATCTGGAGCCCCGATTCAAAACATTTTGCCATGATCCGTTCCGATGAAACGAAAGTGCAGGACCTTTTCGTGGTGAATGTCCTTGCCCAGCCGCGTCCCAAACTGGAACGCTACAAATACGAAATGCCGGGAGAAAAAAACATGCCCCAGTATTCCCTGGTAGTCTTCAATATGGAAGACAAAACATGGAAAACCATAGAAACAGACGCTTTTAAGGATCAGACACTGGAACTGAGTTACAAACCCATGGAAAAACGGAAGATGTCGGATGAATTCCAGAGCTGGGAATGGCAGGGAGACAATACGGGCTTCTATTTTTACCGTACCAGCCGGGATTTGAAACGCATTGATCTTTGCCGTGCTCAAATTGCACAAGACACGGCACAAACCGTAATTGAAGAACGCCTGAACACCTACGTGGAAACACGTCCCCTGTTACTGGTGAACAACGGGAAAGAATTGGTCCACTGGTCTGAAAAAACAGGATGGGGACACCTGTACCTGTATGACAGCAAAGGAAATGAAATAAACGCTATTACGTCCGGACCCTGGCATGTAGAACAGATTCTGGGAGTTGATGAAGATGCCCGTACTGTTTACTTTACCGCCTGCGGAAAAGACAACGGGATTGATCCGTATTACGAACATTTGTACGCAGCCCGGCTGGACGGCAGCCAGGTACGTTTGCTCACCCCGGGAGAATTTCATTACAACGCTGATATGAGCGATACCAAAAAATATTTTGTAATGAACCATTCCCGCGTGGATGTTGCTCCTGTTTCCGAATTGTACGACAATACCGGGAAAAAAATCCTGACCCTTGAAGAAACGGACCTGAGCCTGCTTTTTGCAGCCGGTTACAAGTACCCGGAACGTTTTAAAGTAAAAGCCGCCGACGGCATTACAGACTTGTACGGCATCATGTACAAACCCTTTGATTTTGATCCCGAACGCAAATATCCCATCATTACATACGTTTACCCCGGCCCCCAGGTAGAAGGACCCGGACAGGCATGGAGCCAGCGAATGGACCGGTTGGACAGGCTGGCGCAAATGGGATTCATTGTCATATCCGTAGGAAACCGGGGCGGTCACCCCAACCGGTCAAAATGGTACCACAACTTCGGTTATGGGAATTTACGCGATTACGGACTGGAAGACCAGAAATACGCCATTGAACAACTGGCATCCCGCCACTCCTTCATTGACATTTCCCGGGTAGGGATCCACGGGCATTCAGGCGGCGGTTTCATGTCTACGGCAGCCATTCTGAAATACCCCCATTTCTTTAAAGTAGCCGTTTCCTGCGCCGGAAATCACGAAAACAACATTTACAACCGCTGGTGGAGTGAAAAACACCACGGGGTTTTGGAAGAAATTACCGCAAAAGGAGACACCACCTTTACATACAACATTGACACCAACTCGGAACTGGCCAAAAACCTTTCGGGCAGGCTGCTGCTGATCCACGGAGACATTGACAACAACGTGCATCCGGGAAACACCCTGAGGGTGGTCAATGCACTGATTCGCGCCAACAAACGTTTTGACATGTTGATCCTGCCGGGACAACGGCACGGATTTGGCGATATGACAGAATATTTTTTCTGGAGAATGGCCGATTACTATTCGCGCTATTTGCTGGGTGATTACGAAAATACGGTAGACATTCCCCAGATGTACAACGACTAAGCAGTTTTACGGTGGCGTACCAGGCGGTCCACTCCCAGGAGCAGGGCAACGCCCCCCGCCAGAAATACCACGTACCATACCTGAACGGGCCATCCGGACATTTCCGAGGTGGCCTTTTCTATAATTCCACTAGCTGCTGTCTCTCTGGCACCCGACAGTCCGGCTGCCAGTGACGTTCCTGTAATTTTCAGGTAATCAGTAATATTGCCCGTTATCTGAACAAATATTTCTGCTATGCGTGTGAAAAAAGATGCTACATACGAGCGGAAATACAAACCGGCGCCTGCTACTGCAAGAACGAATGCCAGTCCGCCGGCAATCCACCAATATATAAAGTGTTTGCGACGTGCTATCTGCCGGGTTTCAATCATGGCAGCCAGTTGTGCGCCCATTGGCGGAATCAGGACTGCCTCGTTTTCCCTCTCCCGGCGTTTTTCTTCAAAGAAATCCCTTAATGTATCCATGTTCATTCTTTTTATATTGTCTTCCTTATTCATGACGGGCTCATGGCCTCCTGTAATTTCTGACGTATCCTGAAGATGCGCACTTTTGCATTGGATTGCGTCAAACCGCAGATATAGGCCACTTCTTCCATTTTCAATTCTTTATAATAATACAACTCTATCAGCATTCGTTCGGCAGGCGGCAGTTCGTCTACCAGCTGCCTGAGTGTTTCGTATTGTGCTTCGCGTTCCGTATCGTGCTCTTCCTCTATGGGGCTTCCGGTGTGTATTACCTCTTGCACGTAAGCGTCTCCGGCTCTCCCGCGGCTTTTTGTTTTTCTTATATGGCTTATGGCCGTGTTGTATGCGATCCGGTAAAGCCAGCTTCTGAAAGAAGCCGTTCCTTTAAACGTATGCAATTGCTCATAAACTTTCAAAAACACATCCTGTGTTACTTCCTGTGCATCTGCCGTAGTTTTGCAAATACCCCTTACTAAAACAAAAACAAGACCTTGGTATTTATCCACCAAAGCACCGTAGGCACGAGTATCTCCGCTCAGGGTCTTTTGTATGTAAGATATATCTTGTGTCAAATCACCGGCCTGCTTTGTCTTTTTGACGCAAACAGGGAATAAAAGTTACAACTTTTGTAACCGAAAAGGCCCTATTACGTCAAAGAGATGAAGTTTATTTATGTTGAACGCTAAATTAGAAAAAAAATGGATTTAACTGCTGTATTGATCGTTGCATCTGCATTTTATTTTATCTATGCGGTTTGGGACCGCAGTGCGACAAAAAAAGAAAGAACACGTTTTTTGGAAACCCTGGCTTCCTTGAGCCCGGATTCACTGGCTGCCTTTAAAGAAATCAATCCCAACTGGGAAGTCAGCCTGAAAAAAGATCCCCGCGGGATCCTCAGGCCTGCCTGTTTGCTGATTGGTTTGGGAATAGGTCTGCTGGTTGTCTGGCTGGGACTTACTGCCTGGTATCCCGGAACGGGATTCGGCTCCATGCATGACGGGATCAACGGATTTTTGATGTTGGCCAGCCCGCTGCTTTTCGGTGGCCTGGGACTGCTTGTTGCCTACCTGATAGAACGCAAAAAGTAACACGGATTTTTCATACCTTTGTGGTATGACGGAACCGATTTCTGTTGAAGAATTTTTAATCAAATCGCGCACCATTCCGGTTGCCGATGTAAGAACGCCCGCGGAATATGAAAAAGCTCATATTCCGGGGGCGGTTCTTTTTCCCCTTTTCAACGACCTGGAACGGGCCGAGGTAGGGACGCTGTACGTACAGGAAGGGCGCACCGCCGCCGTGCTCAAAGGCCTGGAACTGACAGGCCCCCGCCTGGAAGCCATGGCCCGCCGCGGCCTTGAAATTGCCCG
>Ga0265294_10009938_pt1 | contig 10900 bp, 2 predicted proteins | sample MunlanPumphouse3_FD_192504 | JGI IMG/M metagenome (GOLD analysis project Ga0265294, IMG submission 192504) | Groundwater microbial communities from a municipal landfill in Southern Ontario, Canada - Pumphouse #3 | ecosystem: Environmental > Aquatic > Deep subsurface > Groundwater | place...
CCGGGCTCGGCGATGGCGACGGTGAAGGCGATGGCGACGGGCTCGGCGATGGCGACGGGCTCGGCGAGGGGCTCGGACTGGGCGATGGCGACGGGCTCGGGGAAGGACTAGGACTCGGAGAGGGCGAAGGCGACGGGCTTGGCGACGGTGAAGGAGATGGACTCGGGCTCGGAGAGTCACAACAATCATGTCCAGCAACGATAAAATCGAAACGACACAAATTGTCTTCTTCAGAAGGAAAAGCATCATCCAAAAACGGACTAACATTTGCCGCATAACCATAAGTACCCGCCGGTACAACCCCATCACTATTTGTAAACCACCAAGCCGCCCCAATAGGGTCTTGAATAATAATTTCAATTCCTTCATCGCACACATCCACGCCCAACAACTCTGCTCTTGCCTCATCACACGGCTCTAAGTCTTCCGTGAGACGAAATCTATACATAGTAGATGCCGTAGGGATAAGATTATACACGTCGTGCGTAGTATCATAAAAGGCATATCCATGTACGCCAGGCGCCACGGTCGTATTGGACTTAACTTTAATTAGATACCCAATAGGAGGATTTATTCCATCTGGGTCTTCTTCTGTGATTTTCCCGTCCTCGTCACGCATCTCCAATGGATTACCATCTTTATCATACTGTTTTTGGTCATCCAACAGCAGTGCATCTACGCCATCTTCTTGATGTTCTTCATTTTCAGGATTAAAACACTCTAATGTATAAACCTTTACGAGTTTTATTGGAGTAGGAGCCGTCCAAACATGCCGCTTGTAATCCCATCGCAGGTCTACCGGCCCACACATCCACTTCTGAGGTTTTCTCAACCAATCCTGCTCAAACTCCATCTTGGGTGAGTCAGGATATTCCGTAGATGCATTCGGCACGGGCTTATTGTCAATATCAAATCCCCAGCCCGCCAACACCAGCGGACCTTTGAGCGCCATCGCACGATACCAATGGTTTTCACTATATCCGCCGACCCTAACGCTCAAGTGCGTAGGGTAAACGCCGTCTCTGGCAATGTACGAAATATCGTGACCGACAGAGGGCTGGTCCGTCATGGGCGCACCGCCACCGCCCCAACCGTTATCGCTCCTAGTTAAAGAATTGCCACCGGCCAAAAACGGCGACAAAGTTGTGATGTTGATAGGTAGATGGTCTTCTAGGTCGGCAATCGGTGGGACTTGTTCATGAGAAAAGAATGATACGTTGGTCTTAGACTTTGACGCAGTACCACCAGATGGTTGAAACCACGTAGAGCTTTCGTCACCGAACTTAGCGTGTAGCTTAGCGCCATTCTGGGACAAATCCTGGTTGATTTCGTTGCGCCAATGAGGTAAGAAATACGCATCGTCTTGTGCTGCCTTTTGGTCGTGCGGCAAAGTAGATATACCACGAAACATACCGATGGAATCCATGTACGCACGCCTACGCCAAAAGTGTGGGTTGTCTGCGCGCATACCACGCAACTCTTTACGACCCTCACTCATACTCATCACTGTTTCGCCGTGAGGTTCGTCATTTTGGTTATCTTCTTCGTAACGCTGCGGCACTCTAGTCGTTAGAGTCTGCGACGGCTTCATGTGATACACCTGTATGGTAGTACCAACATTAGTCGCCAGTCCCGGCCCATCAAAGTCGATACCGGCCTGAGCACACATTAAATCATGCGATGAACTACCAGATTCGCCCTTGCTCGTTGTCCACGCCAGTATTTCCTGGTCCAACTTATTGTCCCATTCATTACGCAAACGTTCAAGAGTGTATTTGCGGAACATACGCTCTGCCTTAATGGCGACCTGAGCAGAACGACGCATTTGGTCGATACGCTGCTTAGCCATCTGACCCATCTGAGGGGTGTGCGTTCTCATTCGATACGTCGTTAAAACCGCACCGTCCCCACGACCAATCTGCACGTCGATATTCGACACGGCAGGGCCGCCGATAGCAATAAAACTTCCCAACGAACCCACTGGTGCTCCAGGAAAGGTAATGTCGCCCATTTCTACAACATACTTGTCGCCAAGCATAGCGCTGGCTGTATTATATGCCGCCCAATCCATCAACGCCCAACTACCAAAGTTCCAGGGGGCAAACCCAGCCTCCCTCTGATACTCGGTTCTGCCGTTGTCGCTGCCGCCAAACAACGCACCACCACCAGCAAAATCAAACCCTACAACATCGGACTTTTTGGCGAACCAAGGACCATATACTAAGCGAGTGCTTTGTAGAGGTACGGCTGCTGCTACCGGCATAAGAAATGGGTCTAACATACCCAATGCAAATTTATCGTTGGTCACGCCCTTCATCAATGTCATGAACGCCTGTTTGTCGTTGCCGTGCAGCGCACTAGTTATTGCAAACCCTAACAACCACCCCGGTTTGACATCGTACTTATTGTATTGTTGAACCGGGCCGCTCAGAGTCACAACGGCACGAGCATCATTGGGTCCGACCCACACTATACCGTCGTCGCACGACCCTGACACAAACACAGTGTACATATTCAAAGCAAAGTAGTCCTGACGACTAAGATTGTCAAGCATCATAGGTCGTTCACTAATGAACTTTACAAAGCAGCGAATCTTGCCGTCGTCAGCGCGAAACTGGTCCAATATCCAGTGTTGATTAGGAATGCCAAGTACGGGCCACTCTGTCCAGCCGCTATCCGTAGTTTCCCAGTTCGTTTGAATTGTCCAGGGAGTATCGGTATTAAATCGCTTGCACAAAAACGGAAGCCGCACCATAAACTTTCTGCCGTAAAATTCCTGAGCAAACTTACGTATGAAGTCAAAAAGCTTAGCATTTTTTCTAAGCTGTTCGTCGTCGGGAGCACCTAAATCTTCTACATCTTTCTTAAACAAAGCAATAAAGTCTTTGTTGTTAAGAGCCCCGCCGTCAGCTTTATTTTCTTTTACGGCCTCAAGATTTTTGATAATTTTTGCAGCCATTGCCATACCAAGAGCGTGCGCCTTGTCCAATAACTTTGCATTCTGTTCGCTCTTGCCAGAAATCTGAGCATACTTCTCCTTCTCATAGAAAGCCAGCCACGCCTCCCAACTATGTTGACTTACTAGAGCGGCGTGTAGTTCGTGTAATGTGACCTCCCATTCCGCCACTCCTAATCCCAAATGGTCAGTCTTCACGACAAACGTATGGCCTTCGTTTAGCTCGTCCGGGGCAGAAGGTAAGTCTAGGCTAGAGCACCCCTTACCCAATATCACAGTTCCATCGGGGTTTTTGCCCCAGTACGGCCAGATAGTCGCCATCCCTTCGCACGCTGGCTCGCCGTCTTCATATTGTGTCTGCCAAATTTCCTGCCGAAACTCTCCAGTCAAAAACGCATTCGTTACATCAGAGCGCAGTTCTAAGCCACGACTATAGCGATTCACACACGTAGATGCTCCAACAGCGCCACTAATAGTTCCTAGACTAAGTCGCGCGTCAATTTGAGAGTCGCACGCACTATCCACAAGCTGAGCAGATTGGTCGAACGCTTGCCACGACCCAGCACTAGTGCGTACTTTAATGATGTTGGTGGTGCTACCGCCACATTCAGCGCCCACCGTATACAAGTCGTAGAAGTAGTCCACGCCTCCTAACGCGCACACCCTAGCGACCAAATCTTCTAAGCTCATGTTTTCGCCGCCAATACGAATATCGGCGTTTAGCGACGGTAAGTCCGACAAGTCAACAATATAGCTATGTCCTCTGAACTTCAATAGACCGCCATACACGCTGCCACCAAGACCTAAAAGTGTGCTAAGCGCCTGACGTATTAGCTGCCACTGAATACCGACTTCGTTATTGAAAGCGCCTCCAAAACCAGGGGCGGGCGGATAGGTCAAGTTAGAACCAAACCCCGGAATAGTGCCCGTGAAGCCAACCTCGCCACATCCAGAACCGTACAGGGCCTCAAGCCACCCGTACACATTGGCCAGATTCGGCACGCCAAACACCGGACCATTGTAGCTACTGAGAATTACCTGACATCCTTCGACGATTTCCCTCGGACTGGTAATGTTTACAAGATAGTGCTTAGGTCCATCTGCCGCGTCATGCTGTTTCCAGTTTTGTAAAATACCGCCATGAGTAAAGCCGCCCATACTAAAGAACACGGGCATACCCACACCAGGGGGAGCAAACGCATCACCGTTACACGGGTCTTCAACCAGCTCTACCTGCATACCACCACCAGTTCCGTTCCAGTCTACCTGGGCAGAAAACCTAGTAATGCTAGCACCTAAGAAGGTGGTCTGTACAAATGGTGTCCCATTACTTCCACAGCATAAAGCCATTATTCACTCCTAACAATATTCGCATACGAACGTCACATCTCTGGTATAGCGTCCTGTCGCAGGGTTCCAAGACTCGCGGTCGCTCTCTCTGTATGTATTCTCCGCACTCTCACTACAACTCACTCCACTAATTATATCCTCGACTTCGGTCGTAAGTCCACTCGGTTTTTCTGTTAACACACCACATTCTTTAGGAAATGTCGCCTGTATGCTAACTGAAAACTTCTCCGCTGTCTTCGTGCCTTTGTCTTGAATCAGCGGCCCTTTAGCACGACCAAGAATTGGGATGATAGCAATAACATCACAACCGTACTCACGACTAATGGTTATTGACTCGTCAAAAACACCAGGTAATATCGTATCACAACACTTATACGTATAGCTGTACGTAATCTGACCATTGTATTTGTTGCGCGTAACCTGTGTGCTAGACAGACGACTTGCGTCATCACACAATGCGTCGGCCAAACCACCTAATGTTGTCTTGATAGTGGACCACGCGGATTCCCCCGTCAATATTTGACCTTCGCGTCCAGTTTCAGCATCGCAGTACGGCGTGATAGTACCAGCAACGACTACTTCAGAGCAGCAACCTTGTTCGTCATGACGCTCAGATATTGTCTGCTCATGCTTATATCCATCTTCGGACTCCTTGAACTCATACGTGAAGTTGATAGTGGCGTCTCGTTCGTTCCGAGAAACACGCGAAGACACCATGCTACCGTATTCCGAATAATCACTCACGCCATGACTGGCGTATAATGCTTCTGCGGCGGCAAACGCACCACCCGTCGCGAAACACAGGCCCTTAATCTCACCCTCTATACTATACTGTGCCTCACCGCAGTCTTCGGTCGTATACGACTCAGTAATAGTAACACTGATTGTGGCCTCACACTCTGTGCTGAACGTATATGTCTTACTGATAGTTCCGCGAGTTAAGTTCTCACGAGTTTGAATCGAAGTTTGACATGAGCCTTCTGGCGCATAATCTACGGCGTTGAGACCCGACAGTGCACCCCTCGCATTCGCTATCATGGTGGCACTGTCACAACCGTTGCCGGTTACAGAAAACTCCACTGTAGTCTCTGTAACGTCACAGTTCTCTGGGCCTATCGAGGTATCTACGGTAATTTCGACTAGACCCAAGCCAGTGTCGTCGTCCCAATCGTATTGGTAAGACACCGACTTATTGCGGTCATCAGTCGTAACGGAAGTACGACGTAAAGTCGCATCAAACCCATAACTAGCAGGAGTTGGAGCCGATGGTATTTCTGCGTCACACGCCGCCTGTATCTGACCACTAACACTGTATGTTGTTTTGCTCTCACCGTCCGACCCCAAATCACCACATGACCAACCAATGGTGATTTCTTCATCCTTAATCACACCATCTTCAAACTTGTCAGTGAACTCACAACTGAATTCAACAGTGCCTTCACGTTCGTTCTCAGTGTAGGACCGAGACACCATCACCAGCGTGCCATCACCGTCATATATACTAGATGCCTCATCGCTACAGTTAATGGTAGCGTATGCCGTTTGGGCCTGGGCTAGCTTACTAGTATCGCAACCACATTCGTATCCCTGTATACTACCACTGATAGTCACCTCGGTTTCACACTCATGGACTAAACTGTAGTCAAGTGTTTTGGACAACGAAATATTAGCAGGGAAGGGGGCATCGCTAAACTCATACGAAAATTGTACGGTACGCACCGCCGGTCCATATGCGTCGTCCGCTCCGCGCTTCTCTGTGGTGGTGGTGACTGAGCGAGACGCGGCGCAATCGCCAAGCGTACCACATCCACGGCCGCTGTATAGTGCGTTGGCAATGGTATAGGCTGAGTTGGCTCCGTCCCATGTGTTGAATGCTGTTAGGGCGGCGTCGGCGTTTGTGGGGTCAGTTTCAGTGTCAGAAACACGATTGAGGAAAGAACGGAATTCCCCTTCAACGGACACGGTAGTATCACCGTCTCTCATCTGATTAAAGGTAACGGTCCAAGTCTTGAACACGGGGTCTTTAGCCAATGTCCATGTTTCAGAAATGGAATAGGTGCCATTGAATTCGTCGATTGAACGCTCAACGGTGTAGTCGTATGCGGTATAATCGCCAAGGTCAAGGCCCGTAGCACCAAACACCACGTCATTCTTGATGGAAGTAGGAGAAGCGCCAGTGTAGTCAGCCCCAGCTAGGCGCGCATCTAACCAAGTTTTAGCGACTTTCCATCCATCATGCACATTGCCGAAAGCCTCGGCAAACTCTTGAGCACTGGCTGAAAGCGTGTGAGTAAGACGATAGACGCCGCCTTCTTCCTCTTCAAATTGAGCCGACCAATTCTCGCTGTGTTCCAGTTGCAGGCTATCATCTGTAATGGCCTCGGCGTCTTGTAGCTCTAACTGAATACTGTATTCAGATGTGTGAGTCCAACGACCGGCGGGGAAGCTTACGGACGATACGCGCGCACGCCATTTGCGTACCAAACCCCCACACCCCACTATTTCAAACCAATGGTAGTCTTGACCGATGGCAAATAGTTCGCGCATCTTCTCTTGCATACGAACTAAATTACTAAATGCATCGCCGCTAGAGTCAGACGGATAATCGCTACCAGTATAAAAATCGGGGGAAGCGCCAGTAAAGTCCCACCCCTTAGTTCCGACTAATGTACCGCTTAACGTAACGGTGTGAGACGAGCCAATAATCGAGCCGTCAGCCGAACGAACGAAGTCCTTACCGAAATCAAGTTCGGGAGCCGGAATGATTCGTTTACCATTATACAGAATCGCAGTTTCAGCAGCCATGTTAGCTCCTCAGTTTACCAACCAAAAATGTAGCAAGAAGAATTGTAGGTTAAAGTATCGACGACGTTGGGTATCGTTAAAGTCATGTTGTTGTTCTCTATGTGCGCACCAAACACATACAAAGACGTATAGGTGTTGAGTTCGGCATTGCCTTGATGTAGATACAGGGGCATATCACTATTATTAGACATGAGTCCTCGAATAAACGCCGACCAGTCTCCATATGTAGTTTCACTACCTAATACGTACATCGACATAAAACTATTGACGGGCTCCGACACCACATTAGGTATTACTAGCGTTAAGCCCTCACTTATCTCCTCAAAGTTCGTTATGTACAATGGCGCGTATGTATTGTGCTCACTATGACCAACGCAATACAAAGGACTTTCTATTGACACGCCATCTTGCCTCAAATACAAAGGTGCGCCCTGTCCATATGGCACCCACCCACTCCAAAAGCCGGGCGCTCTTATGTATAGAGGTAAGCTCTCTGAAATTTGCTCATTGAAGACCATCAAGTTCAATTGGTCGCTCAGACGATGTCCACGACCCTCTATAAAAAGCGTGCGAACACCGTCAATATACAACGGTATATCCTCATCTACTGGCACCATTCCCTGCATATATAAAGACGTGAAAGAATTCACCGCACTATGTCCTTGTATAAAAAGCGACTGGCTATCACTTTCTGAGATAGAACCAGACAAATACAGATAAAGTGCGTCGTTAATGTCTGCCATGTTTTTACCTTACGCTATACCAAAGCCAGTATCTCTAATTCTGTCACGTAAACGGTCAATCTCAGGTCCAACCACCCTCATCACCATCTCACCGAAGGCGTCACCGTCTTGCGTCAAAGTCTCACCACCCTCTACAACGACAGTCAGCGGTTGATGAGTATGTGTTACTGAAATTTTGACTTCTTGTGCTAAGGCGTTCCTAATCTCAATGGCGGCCCCCCTCATGCCGTCAGCAGCCGCAGCGAATTCTGCAACGGTGCTGGCGAGTTGAGCGGCGCTCTGGCCCAATAAGGCAGCCCCGCTATTAAACTCACCCATTGCGCCGCCCAAGGCGTTGGCGGACTCTAGCATTGCTGTGTTGGCCGTGCCAAGGGCCGCGCCAATATCGTCCGGCAGAGTAGCGGTAGCGCCTGCGAATACATCTACGCCCGACTGAAATACGGAGACGGCTTGTGTTAGAGAATCGCCAATCTTAGCAGGGAAGCCTTCCATGCCCTGCACCACCCCAGCGAAATCCTGTACGGTCTTCGCAAACTCCTGCTTGAAGCCCTCCATTGCGCTCTTGGCGTCGTCTGCCAGAACCAGTTGGAAGCCGGTGCCGCTGCCTGTGGCGGAAACCGGGGTTTGGGCCGTACCGCCGTCTTGATAACCTTGTACAACGCCGCCCTTAGCGAGAGCCTGGACAACGGGCCGTGGTAGGACGAATTCGCCGCCTTGCAAAATAGCTGACTGATTACCGGAGCCGGGGACTAAGCCGCCGCTGTGATATTGTCGGCTTCTACCGGGTGGTGTTCGTGGTCGAAAATCAGAACGGTCTGTTCTCTGTACATCACCATACTGCTCTTCAATGTGCTCCCGTATTTGTTTTTGCGCTTCGTGTAAGTCAAAGCCAGTCGGGTCTCCCGTCCAAGCACCAAGCCTAACAACCTCATCTATATTTTGTTGAATACTGGCTCTTGCGTCAGCCATTTGTGATTCGATGGAGGCGAGTGATTGTCGGGCCTCTGCAAGGCGCTGAGTCTTAGCGCTTTGTTCACTGGCCTGTTCGACAACAGACGACCTAAAATCTTCATAGCTTGATGCTGGCGATACTACATTATCTAAGTCTAAGGGTGCAATATGCTCACTTAAAACATCACCAGTCAACAGCTCTTCTCTCTGTTTGCGTAGCTCTTGTAGTTTTGCAAAATGGGGGGCGGACTTACTAGCTAAAAGCGCAACTTGTTGTTCAGTATATCCCTCTACTTCTTGTGTGATGTCACGCAACCACTCTGGTCTTTCGCTGTGCGGCCTTTGTAATAATTTACGACCCTCCGTGCTGTGTTGCCAGCCCGGCCCAATTACGGTTTTACCGGCCCAGTCTGCCTCTCCAATGGTGCGCATGGGAGCATGACGCTCTTTTTCCCACGGACGCACACTCACCGAACGCCCGACTGTGTCGGTTTCCCACGGCCGCTTCGATGTTGTAGATGGCCTAAGACTTTGGGGAGACGCGGCTTCGTCCTCTTTTGACGCTTGTATCGGCTCAAATTTAGGCGCATGTGTTTCGACGGGTGGTCGGTCCAAACCTAAAGGCTGTCTTGTGCGTTGCGGCGCAACCGCATCGGGTGCATAAGCGCCGGTTCCACGCACTGGTCGGCGTAAATTCAGTTCAGACTCAGCCTCCAACATGGCTCGTTGGGTTTTTGCATCAGGAACCTCTGGCGTCATAAGCTTGTCGTATGCTTGGACGCGGCCTTGCATAGCTTCTAACCTAGCCCGCGCCCCTTCCACGGAATCACCACCAACTATGCGCATTAGTGCATCTTGGTTTTCGGCCAACAACATTTCTTGGTTCAAACGACGACGGTGCGCCAAATTCTCGGCGGGAAGCTCCGCAAACTCTCTTTCCATTTTAGCACGCTGCGCCTGAATTTGTCCCATGCGCTCTTGTGATTCGGCGCGCAGTTGATGCAGGGGTTTTTGGGGCGTGTGACCACGAGCACGGAAACGGGGGTCCGCACCAGCGCCGGGGGGATGTCGCGGCGTTATGGGCTGAGTAATGGGTTGTGTGGCGGCTGGCGCTTGAGCAGGGAAGGCTTCAGGGGTGATGGTCCGAGGCGTTGTGACTGGTTGCGGTTCTGGGCCTACCGGGCGACCGTCGGTCTCGGTATCCCACGACCGCCTGCCCACCGGGCGACCGTCGGTATCGGTATCCCACGACCGCATAGGCGTTGTGGGTGACGGCCCATCACCATACCAAAACCCATCACCTTCCCTGCTAAAACGACGACTTGGTATTGCAGGTGGTAACATCTTTGGTTCAGCTTCGTCCTCATACCACAGCGTGGCTCGTTCACGCTCTCTGTGTTCAGGCTCATCATACCACATGCCTGTGGTGGGTCGTTGGTTCAGGCGTCGTCGCACCCCACCCATATCCACAGGCTGGCCGTCCGCCCCATAGATACCGGGTTGTTGTTCTTTTTCTCTCTGAATCCTAGCGTCAGTACGCTGTTGGTTTTGCGCACGTATAGCATCACGGCGCGCTTGCATCTCGGCAGATATTTCTTTAGAACGTTGGCGTATTTGGTCTTCGCGCGTCGCGCGCTCTTCGGATAGCTGAGCGGCTGAAGATACTAGTTCACCACCCTTGTAGATACCCGGCGGCAATATATTGCCTTCTGGGTCTCTGGGCTTAGACCCTTCAGGCCGATAATTCAAAAACTCTTTATGGTCTTCAATCGCCAAGGCCGCTTGCAGATTACGTTGCTGCATTTGATACATGCGTTCGGTACTACTGCCCTTCCGCACCCTCGACAATTTATCCTCGATGTCGTTTAGCGTGGCTTGCTTCTTGGCTCTTAACGCATCGCTACGCGCCCTAACCCTCGCATCAATATCTTCTTGATGACGACGCGGCATATGCGCCACGTCTTCACCGCGCAAACGAGCACGCACACGTTCTCTTTGGTCCATTTCGCTCTGACGCAATGGATGCACATCGAACTGTCTCGGCGTCTTACCTAGACGGGCGCGACGTGCGGCGGCGCGTCCGTCTAGGTAAGAC
>Ga0265294_10009939_pt1 | contig 10899 bp, 8 predicted proteins | sample MunlanPumphouse3_FD_192504 | JGI IMG/M metagenome (GOLD analysis project Ga0265294, IMG submission 192504) | Groundwater microbial communities from a municipal landfill in Southern Ontario, Canada - Pumphouse #3 | ecosystem: Environmental > Aquatic > Deep subsurface > Groundwater | place...
AATACCTTTTAGAAGATTTCTTCTGCTATCACATTGAAATAGTTAATACATTTTTTTATATCTGGAACTGAATTATCCCAGTTATATTCATATTCGATAGAAAAAACCCCCTTGAAGTTTTGTTTTTTAAGTTCTTTCAACATTCCTTTTACATCCAAGATACCCGTACCCCAGATTACATCATGTTGTTCTTTATCGCCTAGCTCTTTAGCTGCAATATCTTTAAAGTGAAGTGAGATAATACGACCTTCCAATTGCTTTAAACAATCAAGTTGATTAAGTCCATTTCTTCGCCAGTGTCCTACATCTGCACAAGATCCTATACGGTTATCACGATTCGAAATCGCATCTAATAAGTTCTGTGAACTCCAGTAGATAGAAGGTTTAGGATGATTATGTACAGCAACTTTTATGTCATATTTTTTTACATAACGTTCTACTAAATCCCAATCTTCCAATGCAGGTTCACAAGAAATAAATTCCATTTGCATGGATTTGGCAAAACGAAACATTTTTTCCCAATCAGATGACACTTTCGCTACAAAAACTCCTGTACCTACGATTTTTATACCTTTTGATGCGGCATAGTGAATAAGTTCTTTTCGAGTCGCAGAATCAAGATTAAAGTCAAATATTTTATCTCCCCATTGACCGCCTAGCTTATGACCTGGATACACTTCTATATATTTTACACCTAATTCGTGTGTCTTTTGTAAAGCTTCTACCAAGGTAAAGCGATGAAAAGTATAAGATTGTATGGCGATACGCCACCCGTTTTTTTCTGCTTTCGTTTGTGCTTGCACATTGAAAGAACAGAGACAAATAAGAACTACGAATGTTTTTATTATTATTTTGTACATATCTGATTATTATTTTGGCATTTCTGGTAAAGAAAAACCATTGTTATACGTATGTTTTATCCATTCATTAGCCATATCAGATGCATTGAATTCAGCAAAACGTCTGTCAAAATGTGGATCTCCATCTACTACTGCATAATCATCTACAGTTACAATTTTCATCTTATCATTTGGAGAAATATTAGTAAATTGCATATTCTCACCATCCCATTGCAACTCACGATGTAAACCATGCAAACCTGATAATCGTGTAGCCAATACACCCATTACAACCATTTCATTGAAAGGTCCTGAAAAAGAGAAATTTGAAGAAGCTTCTACTCTATTTTCAGGTGATTCTTTACAAGCTCGTATCCAGTCTTGTTCATGTGCATTTGTACTCCAAATATCTCCATTTCCACCTTTAATACGGGGTATTGTTGGTTCAGGTTGATTAAAATGTTCCATAGCTGAACGAGGTAGTAAAGTAGGATTCATTCCATAACAACCCGTCATAATTTTACCTTTTGTACCTACAAAAATAATACCACCATTTTCATCTCCCATCATTTCTCCCTCTTCTAATTCTTTAGGGCGTTCGGGGACAAAACCTCCATCATACCAATACACTTTTACTTCAGGCATCTTAACTTCCCCTTTTGCTGGACGTTCAGGGAAAGTATAAGTCACTCTCTGTGCTGTAGGAGGAGAATATAAATTACACAATGAAGAACAACCAATAACACTCTTTGGATATTTTAAATCCAATGCCCAATAAAGTGGATCCATTATATGACAAGCCATATCACCTAATGCTCCTGTTCCAAAATCCCAAAAGCCACGCCAGTTCCATGGTGCATAAGCATGATTATAAGGACGCATCTTTGCTGGACCTATCCATAAATTCCAATCCATATCTTTAGGAATTTTTTCTCCTGGTTTTGGTTCTTGTAATCCTTGTGGCCAAATAGGACGGTCTGTCCAACAATGTACTTCTGTAACTTCACCAATAATACCACTCTGGATCCATTCTGCTATCTGACGACACCAATCAAATGAATTTCCTTGATTTCCCATTTGGGTAGCTACTTTATATTTTTTGGCTAATTTAGTAAGTAAACGTGATTCGTACACAGAATGAGCTAAAGGTTTTTGAGTATAACAATGTTTACCAAGAGTTATAGCATGAGCTGTTATAACGGCATGAGAATGATCAGGTGTGGCTACAGTAATAGCATCTATAGATTTACCCATTTTGTCAAACATTACTCGCCAATCTCTAAATAACTTTGCTTTTGGATAGTCCTTAAACGTCTTTTGTGCATAATGCCAATCCACATCACACAACGCTACAATATTTTCAGTGTTCATATTATTAATATTACGACGACCAATACCGCCTACACCTATTGCAGCTATATTTAATTTATCACTAGGGGCTACAGCTCCAAAAGAACGTCCCAATACAGTTTTAGGGATAATAGTTAAACCGGCAGCAGCTAATGCTCCAGTTTTTAAAAATTTTCTTCTTGTTAAATTTTCCATATCTTTATATTAAAATTGATTTAGGCATAAAATATATATTCTTTATACCTAAATCATTTAGAAACTAATAATTATCATTTTGAGTCAAGGAACCACCTACATAATCTATTTCGTTTTGGGGTATAGGATACGGCCAAGTCTTATCAGTCACCAAAAGACCTGCACTAGAATACTTTCCCTCTGGTGTTTTCGCTAAAGCTTGCATAGTAGGAACAAAAATATTCCACCTTAATAAATCATAAAACCTCATTCCTTCTCCTGCAAATTCAACACGGCGTTCATGGCGAATTGCAGCTCTTAAGTCATCTGATAATTTTACTTTGTAAGAAGTATTAAATTTTTCTTCACTTACTCGTTCATCTTCTGGTATATTAAATTTTCTTGATTTTGAATAAGTATCTATCGGTGAAGTAGTAACAAAAGCTCTGTGTCTAATTTGGTTTATTATATCTACAGCTTTTTGCTTATCATCTCCTGTTTCTATCAAACATTCTGCGTACATTAACAATACATCTGCATAACGAATATGATAGAAAGTCCAATCCGAACTCATTAGATTATTCATCGCTCTTCTTTCCCATGTAGGATATTGTTTACGACTATGCTGCTGTGTGAAATTATCATATCCTGAATAATCATGGATTTCTTCTGTACCATCTGGTTTGATAAAAATATCACCTGAAGAAAGTACTGAATGTACTAAACGCGGATCTCCTATTTCGTATTCATCTACTAAATCATAAGTAGGACATTGTCCTCCCCAACCACCTGTAGCACCTCGACCAACATTCATTTGTGGACAAACACTTCCTCCTGTATAATTAGAAATATAGGAACGTAAGGTAACAAAAACTGATTCTTTTGACATATAGCCTTCTAAAGCGCTGTTAAATAATGTTTCATAATTATCAACTAAACCATAAGATCCACTATCTATGACTTTTTTTAAATCCGTTTTTGCATTTTCATAGTCTCCATAAAACAATTGTACTCTAGCTCTAAAAGCCAAGACTGCTTCCTTTGTTACTCTTCCTATTTCAGATGAAGGTAAATTTTTTGCCGAAGGTATATTAGTTTCATTGATTGCCAAAGTTAAATCTGAAAGAATAAAATCTTTCACTTGATCTTTTTCTACTTTTTTGATTGTATTTTTGTCTACACTTTTTAAGGGTTTATCTATAATTGGCACATTGCCAAAGACCATTGCTAAATCAAAATAATAGAATGCTCTTAAAAAATGCGTTTCTGCTATCCAACGTAATTTAGTATTGTTATTTACAAATGATCCACCATTTTGAATCAAAATCTTGTCAGGAGTAATTACATTTAACAATACATTGCAAGGAGATATAGCATCCTTAAAACGATGATCCCATAATTGTGTTAAAGTCGAATTTGAAGCTAAAGGAGATCCTTTTACTATATCTGTAATAGCCGAACGGTCTCCTGCATCAGAACCTCCTTTTGTACAATCGTCAGTAATTTGATCTCCTATATCAAATTTCATGGTTTGATATGACCAATTATTTGTAATAGGTTGGTAACAATTCACTAACAATTTATAACCAGCATCTTCTGTACTAAGATAAGTATCCTCATCTAAAACACCAAAAGGAGAACAATCAAGAAAATCATTATTGCAACTAAAGAATGACAAAATCACACAAAATATCAATATTTTTTTTGGGTTACAGTATTTTTTATATATCATTTTCATAATCTTTGAATTTTTAAATTATAATTTCATGCTAATGCCGAACATAAAAGTACGAGCTTGAGGATAGTAACCTTGCTCAATGCCCATATATTGAGGATTATTAGAACCTATTTCAGGATCTAAACCTGAATAACTAGTTAAAGTAAATAAGTTTTGAGCGGCAATGTAAAAACGAAGATTAGTAAGCGTAAGTTTTTTTATAAATTCTGAAGGAATGGTATAACCAATTTGTAAATTTTTTAATCTTACATAAGACCCATCTTCTACATACCAATCTGATAATTCCAGATTCATGTGACTATCTGCATTAATCCCGAAGTTCTTATTTGTGCTCCCTTCCCCATCCCAAAATGTAGTAAGAATATCTTTAGGAGCATTATACCAACCTGTTCCCGAATAAATATCATATTTCATCATGTTCAAAATGTCATTTCCTATAGAACCTTGGAAAAAGGCTGAAATATCAAAGCCTTTATATTCTGCACCTAAAGTAGACCAAAAGAAAAATCAGGATGTGGATTTCCAATCATTCCTCTATCTTCGTCACTTAGTTTTCCGTCCTTGTTTTTATCCACAAATTTTAAATCACCTGGTTTAGCCGCTGGCATTACTTGAACACCATTATTTATGTAATTGTCTATTTCGGCTTGATTCTGAAATACACCATCTGTTTTAAGTCCATAGAAATAACCAATAGGCATATCAGGCTCTATCATTGTATAGGTATAATAACCTAGATGTGCTTGTTTTCCCGGTATATTAAACCCACTACCTAAACTTTTTACTTTATTTCGATATGTCGAAAGATTTCCATTAATATGATAGGTAAGATCTTTATTTATTTTACCATCATAAGCCAATGTTATTTCTATTCCTTTATTACTAACACTACCTGCATTCATCCAAGGATTATTTGGTGATCCAATAGAGGTTGGCAATGGAACTTGTACTAACATATCATGAGTCTGTCTATCAAAGTAGTCAAAATTAGCCTTTAAAGAACCATCGAAAAAAGCTAAATCTAACCCAAAATCAAGTTGTTCTGTTGTTTCCCATTTCAAATCAGAATTTCCCACTTGACTTCTTCCTCCACCCAAAGCAGGGGTATATTGATTTCCAAATAAGTAATATCCAGTATTACTAAATGTATCCAAATAAGCACCTGTAGTGTTTTCCAAATTTTGGTTACCTATTTTACCAAATGCGGCTCTTAGTTTTCCTTGAGATAGCCATTCATATTTACCCATGAAGTTTTCTTCGGCAAAATTCCAACCCGTAGATACGGATGGGAAACAGCCCCATTTATTACCTTTTGCAAAAGCTGAAGACCCATCCCAACGAATGTTAGCAGTAAGCAAATATTTATCTGCATAAGAATAGAAAACACGACCAAAATAAGAATTCAAAGAGGAATTAACAATATAACCACTTGCCCCTGGATTTAATGTTCCAGCATTAATGATTTGTTGACTGGAATCATTATTTACCATTCCTTGCTTTGAAGCTCCTATATATTCATAATGTTTTTTTTCGGCAGAAGTTCCTATCATAGCATCAATAGCATGTTTATTGATTTTTTGCTTATAAGTAAAATAGTTATCAAAAACCCAATAATCCGTATTTCCTACGCCCTTACTTACTGTTGCATATGTATTGTATTCATCCCCATCTAAAAAATATTTAGGCGTAAAACCAGAACTTAATCCTCTTGATAAATCAATTGCGAAACTTGATTTGAAAGAAAGAAAAGGAAAAAGTTTAATATCACCTGAGATATTAGATTTAGTAGCAATACTTGACCATTTGCTTTCTGCCATACGTTTTACTTGTGCTACTGTATTGGGTTTATTTGAATAAATAACACCCGTATAACGTGACCAAGGATTTGTAGGCTTATAACCACTCATAATTCTTGCTTGTAAAAAATCTGGAATATCTTTCAAATTATCTCTGTAAACAGGAGTGATAGGATCTGCTGTAAGTGAACTAAAAACAGTTCCTGTCCATGGGTTATTTTCATCTACATTCTTTTTTGATTCATAAATTACATTAATATTAGTTGTTAGCATTAACCATTCCGTTACTTTAGAATCTAAGTTCAAACGACCAGATAAACGATCATAATCTGAACCTTTTACAATACCTTCTTGAGACATATAACCAAAACTAGTACGATATCGTAAATTTTTCATTCCTCCAGAAAAAGCTATATTATAATTTTGAACTGGTACATCTAAACCACTTTGTGTTGTTTCATCCCACCAATTAGTTCCCTGACGACCTCCATTTTTCTCTAAAAAGGACAATATTTGTTCTCTTTTTTCTGTTGTAGAAAAGTCATCTATCAAGTTTTTTCCTGCTGCGGAGTAAGCTCTATTTTTATAATCCATAAAACCTTCTGCATCAAGCATATCATAACGTTTGGGTATATTTTGGAAACCTATACTCATATCAAATTCAATAGTACTTTTATACGCATCTTCTGTTGTACCACGTTTACTAGTAACTAAAATAACTCCGTTTGCAGCTCGTGCACCATAAATAGCTTGAGCAGAAGCATCTTTTAAAACTTCTATACTTTCAATATCTCTGGGATTCAACCAACCTATGTCATCTTGAGGCAAACCATCTACCACATATAACGGATTATTATTATTAATAGTTCCTACTCCACGGATACGAACCGTACCCATAGAACCAGGACTTCCCGAAGTAGCTGTAATTGTGACACCTGCAGCTTTACCTTGTAAAGCATCAGAGGCACTACGCAATGGAAGTGTTGCTATATCATCTCCTTTGACTTGAGACACAGATCCCGTTAAGTCTCTTTTCTTAAAAGAACCATAACCTACTACTACTACTTCATCTAATAATTTAACATCTTCTGTCATTATAATAGAAAAAGACGTTTTTCGTTTTATAGCTATTTCTTGTTCGGTATAACCAATAAAAGAAATAATTAAAGTTGAACCTTCATTTACATAAAGGGTAAACTTGCCATCCAAATCTGTAATTGTACCATTGGTCGTACCTTTTTCTACTACATTGGCTCCAATAATAGTTTCTCCATGTGAATCTTTTACAGTACCCATAATTTTCTTACCTGTCTGTTGAGCAATTGCCTCTACAATGGCTTTTTGATTTAGAATGATTTTGGTGCCTATTACACTATAAACAATATCTGTATTATCAAAAAGTTGATTTAAAAGATCAAAAATACTACGATTAGTCACCTTTATCGAGGTCCGTCTCTTTACATTTACTAGACTAGCATCATACAGGAAAGTAAAATCGGTTTGACTTTCTACCGTTTCTAATATGTTTTCTATTTGCTTATTATTCATCTCTACAGAAATAATTGTTTTCTGAGCATATGAATTTTCAGCAAAAACTGCACTTAGACTAATCAATAAAAAACAAATTGTTATTTTCATAGTTCTAGGTATAATTCGATTAAGGGTATAAAATTTCACTCTTAATCCTTTCGAGATCAATTTATAATTCATAAATTTGTGTTGATTTTAAATGTTGATGAATATGCTGTTACATTACACAGCATATGATTTACTCTTTATAAGGGAAGGATGTTCCACCATTCTTTCCTTTTTAGTTTTTCAAAATACGATTACTTCATGGGCTTTTGTGTTTTTAAGGATTCTACTTTAATTTATTTATCTCCAAATTTCTACGGTTTCTATAGCTAATGTATTTTTATGAGTTATACTTACGGGATTTATTTTATAATGAATATGGCTCGCTAATTCCAAATATTTTAAAACCTGGGAGAGTGTTTCATCTTTAAATTTACCGGTTATCACTGAGGTATAGACCTTTTTATCTTTTACTTCAAAATGAACATGATAGCGACGACTTAAAATTTTTAAAACAGAAGTCATCGGATGTTCTTTAAAAATAAGATATCCATCTTTCCAACAGCTTTCAAGATACGGATCTATCTTTTCTATAAAAATTTTTCGTTTTGTTTTATAATAAATTGCTTTTTCTTTTGGCACTAATTTTAGTGTCTTCAAATTAGCATCCAAGCCCAACTTTAATTGTACTGAACCTTCCACCAAAGTCGTTTCTATTTGATCTTCATCTGCATAAGCGGTTACATTAAACTTCGTTCCTACTACCTGTATCGCATAGTCAGATCCTAATTTTACTAAAAAGGGACAATGAGTATTTTTAGTTACTTCAAAAAAGGCCTGTCCTTGCATTTCTATTTGCCGTTGCTTTTCTTTAAAATGAATAGGATAACGCAAACTACTTCCTGAATTTAGCCAAACTTTCGTTCCATCAGGCAAATGAAAAGAAGAAACCATTCCTACTTCCGAACGAACTTCTACATATTGTGATATTTCCTTTTTTTCTGGAAAAGATCTGCTATCTGAAGAAACTATATAACTAGTAAGTATCAATAACGGTATAAAAAGTATAGCCGCTATTCGTTGCGCCCATCTTGTTAATTTTTTCAACTGTAAAAGCTTCGTATGTTTCTCGATCTTTGCTTGAAAACGATTATACGCCTTATTCGCATCTACCGTCTGCATGGCATTTAGCTGATTCCCGAGTTTTAGAACAAAAAACAAATGTTCGGCTTGTTTTAAATTATCATCCGAGGCATCTATCCATTTTTCTACTTCCACAGATTCAGCTTTCGCTAAGTTACCTGTTAAATACTTTATAAGTATATCGTCGTTTATCTTCATTTTTTCTATTTCTATAAGTAATACAGCTATAAAACAAAAAGTACTAAACAAAAAAGTACTTTTTCTTCCTTTGTATAAAAATAAAAAGTTTCATTTTCAATTAGAAAAAAGAAATAAATAGTACAAACATAAAAACCACTCAGGCTCTTATGTTTGTAGATTACAAGAATAAAATCTATATCCCCAAAAAGCATATACACTTAAATCTCTTTTTATAAATTAAAATCTAAACACCTTAAAAGAATAATTCTTGTGAGATTTTTCAGGGATTCGTGTTTATTTATTTTTTTTCCATTTCAATTCGATACCTTGTTTTTGTATCCATTCCTGGAATTCCATTAATAAGTTGGGTTGCTCACGAATAGTACGAGGTAAAACTTTTTTTGCACGTGCAAAGGATATTAATAACCCCACGGCCTCTCCTATGCTCCATTCAACTGGATGTAAACGATAACATCCATTGGTAATATGTGTAGTTCCTATATTTTTATTAGCAGGTAATAAATTATTTATTCGCTGAGGGAGTAAGGCTCCCAATGGAATTTGAAAAGGTAAAGAGGGCATATCAATATTATTATTCCCTCGAAAACTTGGGTGTAAATCAATATGATAATATCCAATTCCTACACTATCATAAAAATCAGCAGCCTCTAATTCATCAGAAACCAATTTCCGATTTTCAGCTCCTACATGTTCTTCCAAAACAGTAAAAACCGCTTTAATCCGTCTAGATTCTCTAATATAAGGATATTTAGCCATACCATCTTCTGTTCCCATAATATCTTTGCGTAATCGTAAGCCTTTCCAACCAGCTCCGCCATCTGGACGAGGAACTTCGGTTTGCAACCAATATAAAAGTGATAGATTTAATTGTTTAGCAGCATCAATATGTTTCTTAGATTCATTTTCCGAGACATCAATTAGATTACCTAAAAGAAAATCATTTTGAGGCCAATTCACAATTGAAATATCACCTTTGTATGTATTTGAAAGAAAATTATTTTTATCAATTATTCTTCGATATTTCCATAAGTTAAGAGCTTCTCCTGTAGCTATACCTTCTGGATTAAATCCTAAAGTGGTAGGCTTTAAAGTAGCTGGATGAGGGTAAGAAAGATCTAATAAACGACCAGACCAAGCTGGTATCAAATCAGGTATGTAATCATGCCAGAAAGTGTAATCTTTTGGTTTATCTATTACATAATTTCCTTCTGACTGATAATCCATTGCAAAACAAACTGTAAAGGCTTGATTATTTTCAGGATCTGCTATTTGGGAAGCATGCATTTCTTTAGTTTGACTTTTTGATTCACTTCCTGTAATATATTCTGTACCTGACAAAGGAAGTACATCTCCTCGTTCTGTCGCATCCACAAAATAAGGAGCTGACAAATAAATAGATTCATTTTGATTCACATCCTCTATTTCTACAGCTACTAGATTATCTCCATTTACCTCGGCTTTTTTTATTTTATGTTCGGTTAAAATCAACAAGCTTTTATTACTTATATAGGGTGCAAACATTTCATATAAAACGAATAAAGCTATCTTAGGTTCGTGACAAAGACGAGATACACTGCCATTACCTGGGTTAAAATATTTACACATAAGAGCTTCTTCCGTTAAAGGATAATTTCTAGTATAGTATGCTCGCACTTTATTTCTAAATTCTCTATATGAAGCAGGTGCACCATAACTCTCTATCCAAGGATGTTCATCAGGTGGGACCCCTTGTTGAGAGAATTGCCCCCCAATCCAATCTGTCTCTTCAACTAAAATCACTCGTTGATGATTACGACAAGCTGCTAATGCTGTAGCACAACCTCCAATACCACCTCCGATAACAACAATATCTGCATTTAGTTCTTTTATTTTTTTAGTTTTTTTAAATACTTTCCGTGTGTCCACTAATTGACAACTATTTAAAAAAAATCCACTTCCACTAACCAAAGCGGCGGTTGTTATAAAATCTCTTCGTTTCATAGTTTATATACATTTTATAAAAAACATCAAACTGGGGGAAATCAAAATATTCCTCCCAGTTAATTATAATTTAATAACCTTCATTTTGTGTAAGGCTTGGATT
>Ga0265294_10009940_pt1 | contig 10898 bp, 10 predicted proteins | sample MunlanPumphouse3_FD_192504 | JGI IMG/M metagenome (GOLD analysis project Ga0265294, IMG submission 192504) | Groundwater microbial communities from a municipal landfill in Southern Ontario, Canada - Pumphouse #3 | ecosystem: Environmental > Aquatic > Deep subsurface > Groundwater | place...
GTTTGTCTTGCGGCATTATCAGAACTTCAGGCATCTGTTTCAAACGGAAAAGGAAAAGAAGCCAAAGCCTGTAAAAGGGCTTTCCGGGATGTATTCTCTAAAGCGGCTTTCAGAAAGTATCGGCTAAGATCCGGATCAGCAATTGATTCGGGGAAAAGATTTGCTGGCGCGCACAAATTTTCAGGTTGCGAAACCTTGCTTTATTGCCCGGATGTACGCGATATATCAAATCCCTCCCGGGCTTGCTGTACTGATGCGGTGGCTTTTGAGCGGATATGCGGTCAGTTTCAGCCATCGAAACAGGTGCCATGTATAATTGATGGGCACGCTTCGCTTTGCCCATATTCATGCCCACCCAACCCTGACGAAAATCTTGCTGAAGACCGCCGGCAAGTCGCTGCATGTGCAGCGGTTTATTGCGTAACACGACAGGTTCGTGCCAGTTCTGCATAATACTCTTCCCCACCTGATAAGTGGGCCGCTCCGCGATCCACTTATCGTACGCCGGATGCTTCGCTCGATACGCAGATCATAGATGGATTGCATAATCAACCTGTTTTTTTAATTTCTTTCTATTGCAGGCTATTTTTCAGCTTAAAAATACACCTAAAAAAAACTCAATTTTTGCCTTGACGATGAGTTAGCCGAGGTATATAAGCCACAAACTGAATTTTTAATCCTTGTTGTTCTGGATATGACGTTCAGACCCACGAAAGGAGTCGTTCGGGGTGAATATATGTAAGCAACAATTGCAATATTGAAAAAAATGATTATATTTCTTGGGTGTGGGTAAATAAACACTCATTGAAATAAATTTAAACATCAAAACAATCAGGAGCGTAAGACAAGCAATGCGTAAGACAGTAAGACAGACCGCCGACAAGGGTAACAATGCCATCAGTTCAAACGGTAAAAAGGCCCCTTTTAAAAGCATTCGAAACGGGTATTCGGCCATGATCGAATATGTGCTGTATTTAAACGATCGAATGAATAAAGAGTAGCAGTATTAATTTTAAATGAATACTGATTAATATTGAATTTCAATCCTTGTTGTTCTGGATATGACGTTCAGACCCACGAAAAGAGTCGTTCGGGGTGAATATATGTAAGCAACAATTGAAACATTGAAAAAAATGATTATATTTCTTGGGTGTGGGTAAATAAACACTCATTGAAATAAATTTAAACATCAAAACAATCAGGAGCGTAAGACAAGCAATGCGTAAGACAGTAAGACAGACCGCCGACAAGGGTAACAATGCCATCAGTTCAAACGGTAAAAAGGCCCCTTTTAAAAGCATTCGAAACGGGTATTCGGCCATGATCGAATATGTGCTGTATTTAAACGATCGAATGAATAAAGAGTAGCAGTATTAATTTTAAATGAATACTGATTAATATTGAATTTCAATCCTTGTTGTTCTGGATATGACGTTCAGACAATTCAAGAGATGCCGGTATTAAATGGTATTGTTTAAACCGCAAAAACCCGGTCCTGATATAATAATCAGGGCCGGGTTTTTTTATTTTGAGGTTACTATGGGGTTATTTTCAAAATCGAACTTATTTCAATTTCTTGGGGTTGGTCATACAAGCGGCCATTGTCCCCTAAGCGACTAGTTTCCTTTTACTTCTTGGTATTGGCGGTAAAGCCATATTATCAAACAACCATTCAAACATGTCGATGGGTTTGTTTTCAAAAAAACGCTCTGCAGCTGTGGTACCATCCGGCCGTTTTAAATAGTAATTGTGAATTACAGTCAGTGCCTTCAGTTTTCGGTCACTTGCGTATTCCGGAGCATTGTGACCACCGATTCCGTTTTATACTGACCACCGATTCCGGTCATTGTGACCACCTTTTTTTGACTTAAGCGACGCTGGATAATTTAGCCATTTATAATATACTCCTCCCTTAACAAAATAATTAGGGGAGACACCTATGGCAAAGGAAAGATTATCCATGCGAAAATTACGTGAAATTCTTAGACTCAAATTCGATTGTCACCTCACCCCCTGTGTCAGGATAGTTGTCGCATGGTTTGGAAAAGAAAAAAAATCCGTGCCCATCAGCGTAAATCCGCGGCAAAAAGATGCACTTGAACAGAACTGGAATTCGCAGGGACCCGGACGGTAATCGCCCCCGCGTTTTCAAAATCTACCCCCTGCCCGGCTACGATTCCAACTGAAGTTAAAAAAATCCGACAAAAAATCTGGATGGTGACCCTGAGTCTGGGGGAGGTTTCATGAAAATGAAAGCTTTTGTCTGATCGGAAACCACTCAAATTAGCGCGGGCGGCCTGAGGAGCGCTATCGCTTGAGGAACACTTCGTTTTAGGCAACAGATTAGGGGCCGTAACGAAATAGCCATTACATTTCTATCCATTTCGTTACGGCCACTTATGCCGGTTACGACATTACAATGTTACATTGTTATTTCTGAACAACGGCCAAGAAGCAAGAATCTTTTTTCTTATAACTTCCTCAAGGACGCAAAGCGCCCACCCCCTCAAGCACAACGTCCCTCAGCCTGTAACAGGCTGATAAAATGAATCAAAAAGTGGAAATTCCTATACTATCAAATTATGTGGCAACTTTTGACAAATTCGATTTCGACCGATATAGTCACAATGTATCTGAACTGCTCGATTCGAGAACTTTGACAGATATCATTACGTAATTAATGATATCCAGAGAGATATATCCGGTATATCGTTCGAAATCTTTGAACATACAAATAATTGGTGAGCATAATGAAAGAAACCAGATGGAACATAAAACCCAATAAAGCAAAAGCAATAATGCTTGCTAAGCGTCAATTAGCTGAATTTGTATGCGATGCAGTGAACTTGGAGGGAATTAATTTTACACTGCCGGAAATCCAAACGTTATTGGATGGAATTACCGTTGGCGGCCATAAAGTAACTGACCAGCAAATAGCGCTAAATCAAGCGGATACCTGGCGAACAATATTTGAGTTAATAAAAAACAATCAGTTTGAGATCACTCTTGAAAAAATCTGTGATCTTCATTTCATAGCTGCTAAGGACGAAGCTTTGGAGTGGGGAAAATTCCGATCTGGCGGGGTTATTATTTCGGGAACCGATTATATGCCGCCACCGGCAGATTCGTTACCAGAGTTATTTAAAACCATGGTGGATGATGCATCCAGAATATCAGATATTTATGATCGAGCCATCCATTTGTTTCTTACAATGGCGAGATGTCAATTTTTTTATGATGTCAATAAGCGTATGGGACGTTTTATCATGAATGGGCTTTTGTTAAGTCGTGGGTACCCAGCCATTAATCTTCCGGCGAAGAGACAATTAGAATTTAATCAACTGATGCTCACTTTTTATGAATCTGGCGATCAAAAACCGATGAATACCTTTTTACGTTCCTGCTTAGATGAAAAAGTCATAAAGATCATGGAAGAATAAAATAACATCCATAGACGGATAATTGGGATAATTGGGGTCGGGCCAAGTTAATGGATTGAAATCAAAAGAAATAAGGGGAAATTCTGGGGACATCCTTGATTATCTGACTAACCTGAACGATTTCTCTGTTGGTGTTATTGAAAAAACATTGGTAAGTGGAGGACATCCATTTGATTATTGATTTACAATTTTTTATAGATGCTTTTCTATTGGCTACGCAATCCCCCAGCAACCTTTGCAACAGACTTTTTTAAAGAATTCAATATTTCAATGGACGAACTTTCCCCCACGGTATAAATTGAGGGTGTGATGGCCCTTCACCTGCATTACTACGCCCTGAATCCCAACTTCCGATCGTTTGTTTTTTGCAGCAAACTCCAAAATCATCGGTTTTTCTTTTGAGGTCAGCATTATTTTCTCATTCTGCGGAAATCTCCAAACCAGAGGTTAAGCCGGGCCACGTATTAGTTAAAATTTCTGCAACCAGTATCAATACCGTTGATACCATGATTCGCCAGCTGGGTAAGGAGTTACCGATTTCACCGGAGCTTCCCGCTGTTCTGGGTATGGACTTCGCTGGTATAGTCGAATCGGTGGGCGAGGGTATTTCTGAATACGTTGCTGAATATGCAGATGGTCAAGGTTTTGATATTGTTTTTGATTCAGTTGGTGGTCCGAATATGACAAATTCTTTTGAAGCCGCTGCTCTCAATGGCCAAGTCGCTTCGACAGTGGCTATGGTTGAGCTGGATCTATCAGTAGCGCATTTTAAAGGGCTTTCATTGCATGTCGTGTTCACGCTAATCCCGATGATCCACAACTATAAACGGGAAAAACATGCTAAAATTCTCCGTAAATTGGCCGATATCTTTGATGATGGTGGTTTACGGCCGGTACTGAATGAAGAAAAATTTTTTCTTGAGGATGCTGAAAAGCCCATGACCGCCTTTCCAGCGGTCAGGCTATGGGTAATAAAGTCGTTGTCGAAATATAACCGGCTTCGCGTATCTAACATCAGGGTGTGTTAACCGGTCCGGATTAACACACCCTGGCATTTATTTTATTGGCCTGTCAAAGATCGGATTTAATCATAACTGCGGCCAGAATGTCGTGAGGGGATTTCCCGCCCGTTCCCGGTTTCTCCAGCACGATCCGGGGGATGCCGGGAACGGGCGGGACGCCCCAGCTACATGTTCAGGATAAATAATCCTTTCTGGCGCCTGCCGGGCACAAACTACAGGCGCTTTTATAAGCTTAGTGCGCATCCCAACCATACCGTCAGACCGGCGACAGAAGATATCATAGAATTTATGGAGTCATTAAATGGAAACGTTGAATAAAGTTCTTATTAATTTTGCCCATCCGGCGAGAGCCCGTTCAAAAATCAATAATGCACTTCGCACAGCTGTTGAAAATCTTGAAGGTGTAACCGTCAATGATCTTTATGCAAACTATCCGGATTTTTTGATTGATGTGAAAAAAGAGCAGGAACAATGTGAAAATCATGATGTCATCATTTTTCAGCACCCATTCTATTGGTATTCAACCCCGGCAATTATGAAAGAATGGTTAGACCTGGTTCTTGAACATGGGTGGGCCTATGGATCCCAGGGCCACGCCCTGGAAGGAAAATTGTTCCTGCAGGCGATTACCGCAGGCGGTGACGACAGTACATACCGAAGCGACGGGTTCAATTGCTTTACAATAGCAGAGCTGACCTCTCCATACCGTGCTACCGCAAAACGGTGCAGGATGACCTGGCTTCCACCATTTACCGTTCTTGGTATACACAGGGGTGTGCCTGAGGATAAAATCAAGGCTCATGCAGGAGACTACCGCCGTGCTGTCATGGCCCTCCGGGACGCCACGCTGGATATCCAAAAAGTCATCAGAAGCAGATACCTGAACAGCGATTTAAATGCAGCAATCAGGAGTTCATAAAACATGGAACATTTTCTTCTTCAGCTTTTTATTTTCCTGGCAGCATCAGCCATTGCCGTTCCCGTTGCAAAAAAATCAGGTCTTGGCTCAGTACTCGGTTATCTCATAGCGGGGATTATCATCGGACCTTTTTGTCTTTCTCTTATTGATAACATTGAAGAGGTCATGCATTTTACCGAGTTTGGTGTGGTGATGATGCTTTTTATAGTGGGTCTGGAACTTGAGCCGTCACTGCTCTGGAAAATGCGCACACCTATATTAGGGCTGGGTGGCGTTCAGGTTGTTTTATCGTCTGTAGTCATTGGCGGTTCGGCTTTTATCTTTCTACCCTGGCAACAGGCGGCAGCCATCGGCCTGATTCTTTCCCTGTCCTCCACCGCCATCGTTTTGCAGACCTTGAGGGAAAAAAGTCTGATGGATACATCTGCGGGAAAATCTGTCTTTTCTGTTCTCCTTTTTCAGGATCTGGCAGTCATTCCAATGCTCGCCATCCTGCCGCTTCTGGCAACAGTCTCTATGCACGGGGACAGCCATCACCAACCGGTTCTTTTTGATATCAGTTCATTTCCGCAATACATGCAGGTTATCATTACCTTTGCTGCAATACTGTTTATCTTTTTTCTTGGTAAATTTGTCAGTCGGCCACTGTTCAGAACCATTGCGGCGACGCGTGTCAGAGAGATCTTTGTTGCAGCAGCCCTTGCCCTTGTGGTTGGCATCTCCCTGCTCATGACAGCGGTGGGGCTTTCTCCTGCTCTTGGGACCTTTCTGGCCGGCGTGGTTTTGGCTGACAGTGAATACCGCCATGAACTTGAAAGTGATCTCGAACCCTTTAAGGGCTTACTCCTGGGGATTTTCTTCATTTCTATCGGTGCCAGTCTGAACTTTACACTGATTGGAGATAAGATATATTTAATTTCAGGACTTACAGCCGGTTTGATCATTTCTAAATGGCTTGTTCTCTTGTTTGCAGGACTTATCTTTAAAATGGTAAAAACCGAACGATCCCTTTTTGCTGTCGCCCTGGCCCAGGGAGGTGAATTTGCCTTTGTTCTATTCCAATATTGCAAAGCTAACGGCGTAATGGACGACCATACAGCTGAACCCCTTATTTCCGCGGTGGCTATTTCAATGTTTTTGACGCCGCTCATTTTTCTGGTGCATGAAAAGTTCATCAGTAAACAACAAGAAAGTGAAAATGAGAAACGTGATTCTGATAGCATCGATCATCGTAAGCGAAAGGTTATTCTGGCCGGATTTGGACGCCTCGGAACAGATATAGGCCGATTTCTTATTGCTGCGGGAATCAAACCGGTTATTATAGATCATGATCCTGCCAATGTGGATGTGCTGAGAAAATTTGGATTTGAGGTGTATTACGGAGATATCACGAGGCTTGATCTGATGGAAGCTGCAGGAGCATCTGAAGCAGAACTTTTGATCATCACCATTGGAGATTCAGATAAAGCAGGAAATTTAATTGAATTGACAACCAAACATTACCCGAAACTAAAAATAGCCGCTACTGCTTCTGATCGTTCAGCTGCATACGATCTTATGGATTTAGGAATTTCGACCATAAGGCGAGAAACCTTTGGCAGTGCTCTGGCACTGGGTCAGGACACCTTAAAACTATTAGGGTTCGATCCTTATGATGCGTATAGAATGATGCGTATATTCAGGAAAAATGACGAAGAAATGATGCCTGAATTATACAAAATACATCGAGAAGATGAGGGAAAATACATTTCAATGTATCAAAAGCATAACGCTGGTCTGGAAGAACTCATGATGTTAGACATGAATTCCGACATGGAACTTGTTGATAAGGCCTGGACTGCGTCAAACCCGGAAACTTAAAGTATAATCAATAAAACAGATTATTTTAAAATAATGAGATTGGAATCCCGATCAAAAACGCTATTCGCCAAGCAAGTTCATGGGAGAAAATCACGAAAAAACGAACAGAATTAATTATCAATAATTCCCCAAAAGTTGTTCGCGTATACCAAGATGAATTTAATGAGTATTGGCTTATTTCAGACGAGGATATTCAAAAACGGGATGATATGATATTAATTCTATAAATATCGAACATAAGCATTGAGAGGGTCTGGAAAAAGCTGCATTCGTTCCTGGCTTTTGCATTTTCCAGCCCCACATGCATGTGTGTTTGCATAGTAAATGATATTATGAAAAGTATAATATGAAACCTGGTTCGAAAGACATTAAATTAGAAATATTGATTACCGGAGATGAACTCTCGGAGTTACAACGTCATTCCAGCCAAATGGCTGAAGCCTTCGGTTTGGATAGACGAATTAAAGAGTTCGGGAGACAACGAGGCTGAATCAGCATCGTCGTCCCATCCAAAGTAAGTTTTCTAATTTTTTCAGGCGATTTGTGTCATCTCGTTCGTAGTGAATTCCTCAACCGCACCTTCCGTTGCAGCCAAATAGTCCTGCAGGTGCTGATTGCCCATGTGTGCCTGCCAAAGCTCACGGGATTCCCAGTTCTCGTAGAACAGAAAATGAGCCGGGTTTTCATTGTTCTGGTGTAAATCGTAATTTATGCAGCCCTCTTCAGCACGGGTGATATCAATCAGTTTCTCGAGTTCAGCCTTTACCAGATCAATTTTATCGGTTTTGGCTTTGATAATCGCGACGATAGTTATTTTTTTCATATTTGTATCCTTTCTCCAACTGAGATCAGGGTGAAAGAGATTCAGTTTTCGTCCTATTGTGTTATTTCAGCCAAAATCGCCTCGATAATGCGCACAATCTCTTCGGATTTTTGTGGATTCAGTGCATCGGGATGGGGCGATGTAAACTGACCTGTATCATTGTCAAAATACTGACCGGAAGCAGCCGCGAATTCATCTGCCAGAGCCGCTCGAGTAAGTATTTCCGCACCTATACGGAGATCACCGCCGTCTACACCAAAGGCCTGTTTCACCATCTTGCTGCCGAGCATCGACCCGGGATTAACCGCGATAATCGCAGGGCCGTCATTCTTGAGCGAAAGCGCCATACTGCGTGACCACATGGTAAGAGCCAGTTTACTTTGCGCATAAGCTTCACCGTCTGGCAGCTTGACTCGTCCGGCCAACGCTTCCGGATTGACCGGAGCCTGAGCAGCGGAGGATAAATTGATTACCCGCCCGGACGCTCCAAGCAACGGTATAAGCCGCTGTGTCAGCAGATAGGGTGCAATCGTATTGACAACAAATCGTGTATCAAGCCCGTCCTGCGAGACAAGCTCGGCTGCGTGATAGACACCTGCATTGTTGATCAGCACATCAAGTCTTGTGTGCCGTTCTAAAACCGCCTTCGCAAATGCCTCTACATCGGCTATGCGCGACAGATCTGCCACGTAGCTTTCAACTCGCCCACCATCCGGTAGCACAGAGAGTGTTTTTTCCACTTCTTCCATTTTTGACGAATTGCGCCCGTGCAACAGGACGTTGTGGCCCAACAAGACCAGCATCCTGGCCGTTGCCTGCCCGATGCCGTCGGTCGAGCCCGTAACAAGAATGGTTTTTTGCATAGTTTTGTCTCCTTCCCGTGATCACACGTACCTAAGCGCTCACTCAAAAATAACTTCATCAACCGGTATACGTGAGGTAGCATCGGGATGTTCTGCTTTGCGGATATTGAAAATCCAGCGACGGCACCAATGCCGCCATTGGCTGTGTTATCCGTCAAGCACATTTTTGCCGATGGCACGGCCACTCTCCTGCTGCAAATGGGCCGCCTTAAGCGTTTTGACACAGATTTTCCCAAAATTGTTGGTCACAGTGGAAATCAGCGTGCCATCATCAATGAGTTCCGACACCCGATTCAGCAATTCATGCTGCTTTTCGATGTCGTCCGTCTGGTACATCGAGCGCGTAAACATGAACTCCCAGCTGAAGGTCAAGGCTTTGGGCTTGATCGAATTGATGTCCAGGGACTGAGGATCATCGGTGAGCGTGATATGACCGCGAGGCTTGATGAGCTCGATAATAGCAGGGAAATGTCCCTCTGTCCCGGAAAGCGAAGCAACGTAGCGAGGCTCGGGCCCCAGGGCCTTGACTTGATTCACCAGCGATTCACGGTGATTGATCACATGGTCCGCACCCATTTTTTTTACCCACGCTATGGTTTCCGGACGAGACGCAGTGGCGATCACGGTCAGCCCCGTGAGTTTTTTGGCAAGTTGAATGAGGATCGATCCAACACCTCCCGCACCACCGATAATCAGCAGCGTCTCGCCTTTGCCTTCCCCTTCCTTGAAACTGAAGGAGTCAAACAGGATTTCCCAGGCGGCAATTGAGGTCAGCGGGAAACCGGCTGCTTCGGCGAAACCAAGAGATTTCGGTTTTTTCCCGACAATCCGCTCATCAACGGCATGAAGTTCGGAGTTGGTACCGGGCCGTGTGAAATCACCGGCGTAAAAGACTTCATCACCAACTTTAAATTTTCGCACATTGCTGCCGACTTCTCGAACAACGCCCGCCGCATCATAGCCGATTACTTTGGTGCCCTTCTCCGGTCCCATCAGTGCTCTAACTTTCACATCCACAGGATTAACCGAAATACCCCAGACCTCGACCAACAGGTCTCGTGGCCTCAATTCCGGTGTCTCCGTTTCAAATTCGATCAATGCCTCCGGCGCGGTAATCGGCCCAGCCTGTTTGTATCCTATTGCTTTCATAATTGTGTCTCCTTTTGTTTGCGTTCAACAAGCTCTGATCTAAAAGCCTCGGCAAAAATTAATTGAACCAGGATTGCGCAGGATTTTTATTCGCATTCAAGACGTTTCAAAGAGTGCATGCTGGTTGCATGTGCTCTTTGAAACAACGCAGAAAAAAGATAAAAATCCCGCACAAAACGGTTTAATTTATTGGGCTCGATCATAACTTCGGCCATAGCCCTGAAATGCAACTGCGGAGTCCCGCCCGTTCCCGGCGTACGAAATTGCGCGATCCGGGGAAAAGATGCTGGGGCTATGAAGCGTTAAGAAGCACAAGCTGTTTGAGGCGCGCCGAGTTTTTGCACTTCAGCTTCATAGTTCCGGCATCCCCCGGATCGTGCTGGAGAAGCCGGAAAGGGGCGGGACGCAGTCAGCGACAAAAGCAGCGTGACACTTGCTTCTAACCCAATATCCCAAAATTTCAGATACATTCGGTTTTGATGTCAGACCGGATTGCCTGAGTGGCTTAGAAATTCATAAAGGTCAATTATTCCACCCACAGTGATCGTTGGTTCAATCCCCCACGGGTCAAATATAGCTTTGGGGGACCGTTTGACCCACGCTGCGCGCATTCCGGCAGAAATCGCCCCGATAACATCAAAAGGATTACTTGAAATTAACCATGCCTCGGAACCAATTGATTTGGTTTGACGCAAAAAATGTGCATAAACACCTGGATTTGGTTTGTAGCTTTTAATATCGTCTGTGCTGACGATGCCTTCAAAATAGCCTTCGATATGAGCATTTTTAAGCAAAATATGAACATCATCTGCGCGACCATTT
>Ga0265294_10009941_pt1 | contig 10898 bp, 10 predicted proteins | sample MunlanPumphouse3_FD_192504 | JGI IMG/M metagenome (GOLD analysis project Ga0265294, IMG submission 192504) | Groundwater microbial communities from a municipal landfill in Southern Ontario, Canada - Pumphouse #3 | ecosystem: Environmental > Aquatic > Deep subsurface > Groundwater | place...
CTATTGCAGCTGCAATTGCTGATTATGTATAGAAACTATGGAATAGTTTTTTTGAAGACAGTCTAGTTGATAGACTGTCTTTTTTATGATTCAAATAACTTTCAGGTTGAATTAAAAAAAAATTAAAAAAAAAGCTTCCATTAAAATGGAAGCAAATGATTAGGTGCCGAGCGGATTCGAACCGCTGACAGACGGTTTTGCAGACCGTTCCCTTAGGCCACTTGGGTACAGCACCATCAGACTTAATAGAAAATAACAGAAAATTTCTTTTTTATCAAGAGCAAAGTACCTTGTTTTTTTTAGTGTTATATAAGAAAATATAATTTGATGGAAATATCTTAATTTATTGAGGGAAAATAATGATTACAATACAAAATAATGTTTTCTGTTTGGATACAAGGAAAACTTCTTATTGGTTTAGACTGACTGAAACAGGTCATCTTGAACATCTTCATTATGGGAAAAAACTTAAAGCTTGTCCTGAAGTAGATCCCCTCATTGATAAACACTCATTACCTATGGGAAATCTTATTTCCTATGATGAAAATCATAGATCTCTTAATATGGATAATCTTTGTCTTGAAACAAGTTCACCAGATAAAGGAGATAATCGGGAAAGTGCAATTATTGTTGAATATGGTCAACGAGGAACACGAAGTCTTGATTTTTTATATAAAACCCATCGTATTTTTCCAGGAAAACCAAGAACCTTTAGTGGATTACCAGAAAGTTATGGACAAAAAGAAAATTGTTCAACTCTTGAAATAACTTTAATTGACCGGGTTTTTCCTTTTCAACTAATACTCTATTATACAGTTTTTGATAGTTGTAACGTAATCGCAAAACATTCAGTCTTTATTAATAATTCTCAAAACCCTGTATTGCTTAAAAAAATAGCTTCCTCTCAACTGGATTTATTTGAGGGAGATTTCAATCTTGTTTCATTTGATGGAGCTTGGGCAAGGGAAAGAATTAAAAATGTTAGAAAAATTGAAAGTGGTATAACAATTCTTGATTCTAAAACTGGAGTCAGTGGTAGTTCTCATAATCCTTGTTTTTATCTTACAAAGGATAATACAAACAGTAATTACGGTGATTGTTATGGCTTCAATCTAATATATAGCGGAAATCACCAAGAATTAGTTGAAAAAACTCCTTTTAATAAAATTAGAGTATTAACAGGCATAAATCCATCTACCTTTAGCTGGAGATTAGACACTGGTGAAAGATTTCAAAGCCCAGAAGCAATTTTAACGTTCTCTTCAGATGGAACAAATAAAGCTAGCAATAATTTTCATAACTTTGTAAATGACCACATAGTTCGAGGTTACTGGAAACTTAGACAAAGACCAATTCCAATAAACAACTGGGAAGCAACCTATTTTGATTTTAATGAAAAAAAACTTGAAAAAATCGCAATTGAAGCTAAAAATCTTGGACTAGAATTATTTGTTCTAGATGATGGATGGTTTGGAACTAGAGATGATGATACAACCAGTCTTGGAGATTGGTTTGTAAACACAAAAAAATTACCATCAGGCTTAAGGGGTTTCAGTGAAAGAATTCATGGTATAGGTCTCATGTTCGGTCTTTGGGTGGAACCAGAGATGGTAAGCAAGGATAGCTTTTTACAAAAAAAACATCCAGATTGGCTGATACAAGTTCCTTCAAGACCTGCAAGTCCTGGAAGAAACCAATTCATCCTTGATTTATCAAGAACTGAAGTTCAAGAATATTTAACTCAAACGCTTACTACAGTTTTTCAAAATGGACAAGTAGACTACGTAAAATGGGATATGAACCGGACTTTTAGTGATATTTATTCATTAAATGGTTATCATCATAATGAATTCAATCATCGATATGTTCTTGGTCTTTATGAGATATTAAAAAATCTTACCGAAAAATTTCCAAAGGTTCTTTTTGAATCATGCTCCTCTGGAGGAAATAGATTTGACCTAGGGATGCTCTGTTACATGCCACAAACTTGGTCCAGTGACAATACGGATGTTTACTGTCGAACTAAAATTCAGGATGGAACAAGTTATGGTTATCCACAATCTACCTCTTCAAACCACGTATCTTCATCTCCTAATCATCAAACTTTAAGAAAAAGTAGTATCGAATCTAGGTTTAATGTAGCTTCTTTTGGAATACTTGGTTATGAGCTCGATTTAACGTCTCTAAGTACTCTTCGTAAAAAAACTATTAAAAGTCAAATTGAGTTTTATAAGACTTACAGAACTCTCTTACAATTTGGAAATTTCCATAGAATAGATACTCCGGATAATAAATGCCAATGGGTTGTTTCAAATCATGATAAGAGCCTTTTGATAGTACTTGATTTCCAAACTTTAAATGAGGCAAATGCTCCAAGTGATATTTTGAAAGTAAATGAAGTAAATCCTGATTTCACATATCTTTTAATACCACGTGATCAACGAATTAACTTCAGAACTTTTGGAAATTTGATAAACATGGTTAGTCCAATTGCAATTAAAAATGAAGGAATGGTACAAAAAATACTTGATGATAAATATGCCTTTTCAAGTGAAATTGAAAGTTATCTAGTAAATGGTGACGTTCTTTCTTATGCAGGAATTAAATTAAACCAAAAGTTCTCAGGAACTGGTTTTGACGCTTCAACAAGAGTAGTAGGTGACTTTGGTTCCAGACTTTATATTATAAAGAAAGTTAATGAAGAAGAAATACATTCTTATTTGAAGAATAAAATTAAGAATTTAGAAAAAATAAAATTAAGCACCAGCTATGAAAAAAGCTGATGCTCAAAAATTTAAATTGCTTGATAAACCACATTTACTGAAACAGTAATTTCAATTTGACCTGAAGGTGCTTGAGTTTGAGGAATTGAACTATCCATTGATTTGCTTTCCATTAACATTGCAGTTGTTGCCGTATTATAGCGATAATTACTGGTATTAAGAGAACCTTCACTTATTTGAAGAGGTTTCCCTAAAATCATTCCAGCAGTTTCTGCATAGATTGCAGCTTTTTCTTTAGCATCTTTGAGAGCCTTCATCCTAGCTTCTGAGTAACTTTCACTTTTATCATCTTTATCAAAGCTTACAGAATTAAAAGAAAGACCAGTAATATTTTGACCTATTGTTGTAACTAACTCATCAAATTTTTCAAGCTCTTTCATTTTTACATTTATGGACTGGGTTGCCCTTTCGCCTTCAAATTCTTGTTTTCCATCAACCCAGTTATACTCAGTATTGAAAGATAAATTAGTTGTTTTTATATCTTTGCTGTCAATATTGAAATTATCAAGTATTTCAAATACTTTTGCAATTTTCTTATTTGTCATAGATTGAGCTTCTCCAGTTGTTGGAGCTATTTCACTTATTCTTATTGAAAAATTAACACAATCAGGATCTACAGTAACAATGCCTTGACCTGATACTGTAATTAAGCAATTTTCCACTTTTTTATTGTCTAATTCAGCACTAGAAAGGCAACTTGAAAAAGAAAACAAAACAACAAATCCTAAAATTAATAAAATACCTATTCTTTTTTTACTCATCCAAAGTTCTCCTTTAATTCATCTTGTCTCTTAGATAGTATCCTAAAGCAGTCATCATCACTCCATTGTCAAAAGGTTTTTCTCCCATCTGTTTAATGGCCTTTTGTACAGGGATTACCACTACATCTATTTGTTCGTTGGGATCAAGGTTTTGTTTCTGTACAAGTTCAAGATCACTCATCAACAAAAAATTAGCTGTATTATTCATAAAAGCAGAATTAGGACAGGGAGAGCCAAGAAGTCGAATGTTTTTAGCTCTTATTCCAGTCTCTTCTAGCAATTCTCTTTCAGCAGCCTTTTCAGGTTTTTCCCCTTTTTCTATTAAGCCTGCTGGAAATTCAACTGTAACTCTTCCAGTTCCATGCCTAAATTGTTTTTCCATAATAAAATATTGCTTGTTATCATCACCTGTGAATATAGGAATCATTGTCACCCAATCAGGACTATTAAGACTTACAAAATGACCTTGTCTCCCATCGGTGGATTCTCTCAAAGACATCTCTACTTTAAATATCTTGCAATCAGCAATTTCTTTTCTTTCAAGTTCTTTCCACTTCAAATGATCTCCATTCTTTTTTTCAGAATAAAGATTGAATGTTTTTTCTGTTATTTTTGACATCATTACCTCTGAAACAAATTCTTTAAGTAAAGATTACATTAATTCAAAAAATTATACAAACCTTTAACAAAGTTAAAATCTAGATTAGTTTTTAACTTTTAAGAAAGCAAACTGATAAAAGCAAATAAGTAGTTTTTCCCTTAATTTTACTTGAACACTTTTTAGCTAATATATATATTATAGTAAGCGTTAAACGACTTATTTAAGTCTCGCAATACATTCTAGGAGAAAATATGAGTAACTTACCCCAGCTACCAGCGGAGATGCTGTCAGCCCAAATTGGAAATGGTTTTATTTTAATGGGTTTAGGCATTGGTATTGTTTTCTTGTTTCTTATTATTTTGGTTTTTGCCTCAAAAGGTTTATCGTCATTAGTAAGGAAATTCGCCCCTGCAGAAAATCCAAAGACAATTGGAAGAACTGCAAATCCTGTATCTCAAAATCAGGATCAAGAAATAGCAGCAGCTATAGTTGCCGCTGTAGCACAAACTAAGAAATAACCCCGGAGGTTCAATTTAATGAAGAAGAAAAAAGTTAATTTTATGTGTACAGCTTTCAGAGATGGATTTCAATCCGTTTATGGAGCCCGTGTTTTTACAAAAGATTTTATGCCAGCTGTTGAAGCCGCAAGAGAAGCGGGAATAACACATTTTGAAGCAGGTGGTGGTGCCCGTTTCCAGTCTTTATATTTTTATACAAATGAAGATGCTTTTGAAATGATGGACGAATTTAGAAAAGTAGCTGGACCAGATGCTGATTTACAGACTCTTTCAAGAGGTGTAAATGTTGTTGGTCTTGATTCTCAATCAAGAGATATTATTAAGCTTCATGCAAACATGTTCAAGAAACATGGTATTTCAACTATCAGAAACTTTGATGCATTGAATGATGTAAACAATTTAATAGATAGTGGAATGGCAATACATGATGCAGGTTTACGCCATGAAGTAACAGTCACTATGATGGCTCTTCCACCTAATGCTAAGGGTGCTCATAATCCTGAATTCTATGAAAAAGTTTTAAGAGACATTTTGGATGCTGATATTCCCTTTGATAGTGTTTGTTTTAAAGATGCAAGTGGAACTTCTACTCCTCATACCGTTTATGAAACAGTCAAGAGAGCAAGAAAACTTCTTGGACCTGATATGAATATTACTTTCCACTCACATGAAACAGCAGGTGTATCAATTCAACAGTATGTAAGTGCTCTTGAAGCTGGTGCTACACAACTTGACTTATCAATGAGTCCTGTATCTGGAGGAACTTGTCAACCTGATATTATTACAATGTGGCATGCTCTAAGAGGAACTGATTTTGATCTTGGAGTTGATATCAAAAAAATTCAGAAAGCTGAAAGTGTATTTGAAGATTGTATGAAGGATTATTTCACTCCACCAGAGGCAAAGAAAGTTAATCCAAATATTCCTTTCTTCCCTCTTCCAGGCGGTGCTCTTACTGCTAATACTCAGATGCTTAGAGATAACAACCTAATGGATAAATTTCCTTTAATTGTTGAAGCAATGGGTGAAACAGTTGAAAAAGGTGGATTCGGTACAAGTGTTACTCCTGTAAGCCAATTTTATTTCCAACAAGCTTTCAATAATGTAATGTTTGGACCTTGGAAAAAAATTGCTGAAGGTTATGGTAAAATGGTACTTGGTTATTTTGGTAAAACTCCAGTTGAACCTGATCCAGAAGTTGTAAAAATTGCCAGCAAACAACTTAAACTTGAACCTACAACAGAAAAAGTAGTTGATATAAACGATAGAGACCCAAATAAGGGAAGAAAAGTTGCTATTGCAAATCTTAAAAAAGAAAACTTGGCAGACCCCCGAGAAAATATCTTTATTGCAGCTAGTTGTAAAGAAAAGGGTATTTTATATCTTACAGGTAAATCAAAGGTTAATGGTGTAAGAAAGAATGGAAAAGCTCCTGCTGCTTCTCAAACAGCTGTTTCAAAAACTGGTGAATATACTGTAAAGGTTAATGGTAAATCTTATGGAGTAAAACTTGATGGTGACAATGCTATTGTTAACGGCACAAGTTATCCACTTGATGTAAAGGCTGGAATCTCCAAAACAAGTTCTAATGCAACTTCAACTGGTAAAGATGAAAATATAAAGGCTCCAATGCCAGGACTAATTTTAAGAACTGAAATAAAGGTCGGAGACAAAGTCGAAGAAAATCAACTTTTGCTAGTCATGGAAGCTATGAAGATGGAAAATGAAGTATTTTCTACTTGTAGCGGAACAGTTAAAGAAATCAAAGTTAAAAATGGAGACCAGCTTAATGCCGGTGATGTTCTTGTAGTACTTTCTACCGAAGGCCCTGCTGTTGAAGAAACTGCTTCAACCGGGGAAGCTACTCCAGTAAAAGCTCCAATGCCAGGTTTAATTCTTCGAACTGAAGTAAAAGAAGGTGAACTTGTAAAAGAGAACCAACTTCTTTTAGTCATGGAAGCTATGAAAATGGAAAATGAAATATTCGCTCCTTGTAATGGAAAAGTTATCAAGGTATGTGTATCTCAGGGTCAGCAAATGAACTCTGGTGATGAACTTGTAATTTTAGGTTAAGGGGAGTAATCAATGGGAAATTCATTATTAAAAATATGGCAGACAACCGGTATTGTCGGTTTTCTAAGTGAAGGTGGTATTGGAAACGTTATCATGATTCTAGTAGGTTGTCTCCTAATTTATCTTGCTATTAAAAAAGGCTACGAGCCTTTATTACTGTTACCAATAGGATTTGGATGTATTCTTTCCAACATTCCATTTGCTTATATTGCAGGATTTGATCCAGTAAGTGGTGACGCTGGTTTTATTAAATTGTTATATGATACAGGTATTGAAACTGGATTATTCCCTATTTTAATATTTATGGGAGTTGGGGCAATGACAGACTTTGGTCCTCTTATTGCAAACCCTAAAACTCTTTTACTAGGTGCCGCTGCACAGTTTGGTATCTTTGTTGCTTTAATTGGAGCTTTACTTATTAGTTTCATTCCAGGAATCAACTTTGACCTTCATGCTGCTGCTTCAATTGGTATAATTGGAGGTGCTGATGGACCTACAGCAATTTATGTAACAAGTCGACTGGCGCCGGACCTTCTTGGGTCGATAGCCGTAGCCGCTTATTCTTACATGGCACTGGTTCCTATTATTCAACCACCAATAATGAGGGCTTTGACTACAAAAGAAGAAAGACTTATTAGAATGGATCAACTTAGACCTGTTTCTAAAATAGAGAAAATTCTTTTCCCTTTAGTAGTTTTAGTACTTTGTGCAATTCTTCTTCCCTCAGCTTGTCCGTTAATCGGAGCTTTGATGTTTGGAAACCTTACAAAAGAAAGTGGTGTGGCCAACCGTCTTAGTGATACAATGCAAAATTCGTTGATGAATATTGTAACTATCTTCTTAGGATTGTCTGTTGGTTCTAAAATGGAAGCTGCAAGGTTTTTGAACCTTAATACTTTAGGAATTCTTCTTTTGGGAATGGTTGCTTTTAGTATTGGTACAGGTAGTGGCCTTCTTATTGCAAAGATTATGAATAAATTTTCTAAGCATCCTATCAATCCACTTATTGGAGCTGCAGGTGTTTCTGCTGTTCCAATGGCAGCCCGTGTTGCTTCTAAAGTTGGACAGGAAGAAGATCCTCAGAATTTCCTTCTTATGCATGCTATGGGACCAAACGTAGCTGGTGTTATTGGAAGTGCTGTTGCAGCTGGTGTTCTTCTTGCAGTTGTTCCTACAATGGAACCTCTTGTAAATGGACTTAGACCTGCTCTTTCTATTCTTGGTTTATAATTTATAGTAAACATAAAAGCGGTAATGTATTTAATTACATTACCGTTTTTTTTATTGTAATAAAATGTTTTTGATTATATTATTGCTTTATGAAAAGAAAAATAATTAATAATAGTCCTGTTATTATTTCAATTGCAGCAATTAGTTGTATTACTTTGATATTAGGAAAAGTTACTAATGATGTCACAACGGTACTTTTATTTTCTACCTATAGATCTTCCTTACTAGATCCATTTACTTATGTAAGAATGATTTGTCACATCTTTGGACATGCCGACATAAATCATCTATCTGGAAATATGATGTTAATTTTATTACTTGGACCTCTTCTAGAGGAAAAATATGGCTCTAAACTTATTATTTATATTACTTTACTTACAGCTATTCTATGTAGCCTAGCAAATTTTATTTTCTTTCCAGAAACATTGCTTATGGGCGCCAGTGGTGTTGCCTTTTCATTTATCGTCCTTTCTTCAATAACCAGTAACAGAGAAGGAAACTCTATTCCTTTGACCTTTATCATAGTTGTGATATTGTTTATTGGAAAAGAAATAATAGATGGCCTTTTTACTGCCGATAATATTAGTCATTTATCTCATATAATCGGAGGATTTTTAGGAGGCGTAATTGGAAATGGAATTAATAGGCCTCATTCAAAAATAAGTAAGGGCTTTCATAAATTCGACAAAACTGTAGATTCTTTTACAAAACAAGAAAAATTAAAAGGTGAAAATGGAGATGATTTTACTGAAAGATTTTATAAAGAAACTAAGAAGGAAAAATAATAGATTATCTGTTTAGCCGTTCTTGAATTCTAGGTCTAAAACTTTTTGCTAAGATAACCGCAGCAACAATTTTAACTGTATCTCCAATCAGAAATGGATAACAACATAATTTTAGACTTTCACTAATGGTTTTTTTTAAACTATAAGAAAAATACCAGGTTCCCAAAGCATAAATAATTAAAGTAGCCACTACTAAAGCAATAATATTAAAAATGGTTGAATTTTCTTTTTTACTGAAAGCAATCAAACCTCCAAAAAAAGCAGCTGGAAGCATTGCAAGCAAAAATCCCCCAGTGGGACCCGCAAAAGCTGCAAATCCTCCACCTGAAGTAAATACAGGAAGCCCAACCAAGCCAAGAAACAAATATACTACAACTGAAAGCAACGCTGTAACAGGGCCTAAAACTAAAGCTGATAGATAAACAAAGAAAGTTTGTAAGGTAATTGGAATAGGAGGCAATGGAATTCTTAGAAAGGTTCCAGCAATAATTAATGCCGAAAAGAGAGAAATCAAAACTAGTCGTTCCATACTTAAAAACTGTTTCTTTTCTTCCATATCAAAACTCCTTTACCTAATGGACTTTAATACAAAATTTAAATTTGAGCAAGAATGCTTCCTATTGAAAATTTAAGTTCATTCTGCTAAAGTCAGTCAATGCTTGAAATAAAAAATCTATTTTATAAAAATATACTTAAAAATATAAACTTCACAATTGAAGATGGAAGTTTTACTTTACTCGCTGGTAAAAATGGAAGTGGAAAAAGCTGTCTTTTAAGATGTATTCAGGGCCTATATAAGTATAAAGGAGAAGTAATTTATCATAACAAAGATACCGTAACCTCAGCAAATTCAAAAAACTGGGATATTACAGGTCTTGTTTTTCAAGATGCACAAATGCAAATTGTTGGGCAAACTGTAGCAAAGGATTTAGCTTTTGGTCTAGAGATGAAACATTATGATAAAGAAATAATAAAGTCAAAAGTTCAAGAAACTTTGAAATCCTTCTCAATAGAATCCCTCAAAGATAGAGCACCTTCGAGTCTAAGTGGAGGAGAAAAACGCAAAGTTGCTATTGCTGATATCATGATTATGAAACCTAAAATTCTTCTTTTAGATGAACCCTTTGCAAATCTAGATTATGATGGTGTAAAGAATATTTTAAAATTAATTGTATCCTTACATAAAGAGGGTCATACAATTTTTCTAGTAACCCATGAGATCGAAAAAGTTTTGGCACTAGCTGATAATTTAATAATACTTGAAGATGGAAAAATAATTAAACAAGGGTTGGTAAAGGACCTTTTTGATAAAGTCCCTTGGAAAGAGGTTGGACTTAGAATAAGAGGTTCTCTAGAAGAGCAAAGCTGGTTGGAAGAAAAGCCATGACAGATATTTTCTCATATAGAAACAAAAACACTTTCCTCCATAGATTAAATCCAATAGTTAAACTCTTATTAATGCTTTCTATTGCTTTTATTCCATGGTATTTTACCCTTCCTGTATTAGTGATTTCAGCAATAATCATAAAACTACCTCTTATACGATATTTAAAAAATCTTATTTTCTTTTTTATCTTGGCGGTTTTAATTTACTTTAGTAATGGTTGGCAAGCAACCATGAAGTTTATTACAATAATACTTAGTGGCTTGATACTTACCGATACTACCGAACCTATGGATTTAGCAAAAAGTTTACAGCCAGTTCTTGGAAAAACTTTTGCCCTTCTTGTACAACTTACTTTAGCAATGTTACCGGTAGTTTTTAAAACCTGTGAAACGGTTCGTCTCACAAGAAAAGCAAGAGGAGAAAGACATATAGGCCTTTCTTACCTTGAAATGATACTTAGTGTTCTACTAGACAAAAGCGATGAAATTACTCTAGCTTATAAAACAAGAAACGTGCATTAATAATTTGAATTAATCTAAATTTATGATATAAAAGAAAGAGAGGGATTTTATGGAAAAAAGAAAAGACTATATAAGTTGGGATGAATATTTTATGGGAATTGCTGTGCTTTCTTCAAAAAGAAGTAAAGATCCAAATACTCAGGTTGGAGCATGTATTGTCAATTCTGATAATAAAATTGTCGGCGTGGGTTACAATGGATTCCCGATTGGATGTTGCGATGAGGATCTCCCTTGGGGCC
>Ga0265294_10009943_pt1 | contig 10895 bp, 9 predicted proteins | sample MunlanPumphouse3_FD_192504 | JGI IMG/M metagenome (GOLD analysis project Ga0265294, IMG submission 192504) | Groundwater microbial communities from a municipal landfill in Southern Ontario, Canada - Pumphouse #3 | ecosystem: Environmental > Aquatic > Deep subsurface > Groundwater | place...
AATACCATAGGCAAGGTTTCCTAAGAATTGTACTACATTGCCATCCATTTTGCCTTTGCCCAAAAGCTTCTTTAGAAGTCCGGCAATACCCTTAGCAATCCATCTGCCAATAAAGAAAATTAATAGAGCTATCAGTAGTTTGCCAGCAAAACTGATAGTCAGTTCTGGCAATCGTTCCATAAAAAGCGCTAATTTGTCTGTCATAAGACATCTCCTTTTCCTAAACGTGTAAATAGGTGGTTGAATATATTCTTTGATAAGGCTTAGAGTGGGTCAAGCTTTTATCATTCTTGATAATATAGTTACTAAGATAATCCAAAATTCTTATCTGTCAAGTAAACTTGAGATTTAGAGCAGCTTAAGCACGAGTTAAGATTTGAAGTTGACAAATCTGCGCCCGCTGTAGATAATGTAGCTAAGTAATATTACAAGCGAGGTCGGCGATGCAAAATGATGTAATAAGCTATTTTATGCATCTTATCAGTATTGACAGCGAATCCAAAAATGAGCGTGCAATGATAGATGCCTTAAAGAAAGACTTACAGCAATTGGGAGCTGAAGTTGATGAAGACGATTGTGGTAATTCTACCGGTGGCAACGCCGGGAACCTATATGGATATATTCCCGGCAATATCCAGAAAAAACCAATTCTGTTTTGTGCTCATGTAGATACCGTAAAACCCGGAAATGGCATCAAAGCAAGAATAGAAAACGATACTATATACAGTGATGGCACAACTATTTTGGGTAGTGACGATAAATCTGGCATAGCAGAAATAGTTATGGGTATCAAGCAAATTAAACAGAGCGGCAAAGACCATGCTCCTATCGAGATACTTTTTACCGTAAGCGAAGAGATTGGGCTTTTGGGTGCGAAACATTTCGATAAATCGCGGTTGAAATCTGCGTTTGGCTATGCTTTGGATTCTCATAATGTGGGCGAACTAATCATTGGAGCTCCATCGCAAAACTCGTTTGTAGCAACCTTTTATGGTAAAGAAGCCCATGCGGGCGTTGAGCCGGAAAAGGGTCTTAGCGCCATTCGCATCGCTTCGGAAGCAATATCGGCGACACCTTTGGGCAGAATAGATTTTGAAACAACATGCAATATCGGAAAGATTTACGGCGGAGAAGCTACGAACGTTGTGCCGAACAAGGTAGTTGTTCACGGAGAAGCACGCAGTCATAACCACTCAAAACTCGAACGGATCTGTGACGATATCAAGCATGCATTCCAAAGTACAGTTGAACGTTATGCCGAACAAGGTGGGCGATTGGAAATATCGTGTGATACCGAGTATGAAGCATTTAAAGTAGATGAGTATTCTGCTGTAGTTCAAGTGGCGGCAAAAGCTCTGAAAAACTTGGATATTCCAGCTGTCATCAAAACCGGTGGTGGAGGCAGCGATGCCAACATCATCTCTGCTGGGGGATTACCAATTATAATTACTGGAACCGGAATGAATAAAGTGCATACTGTGGATGAGAACATTAAAACGGATCAGTTGCTCAAGGGAACAGCCTTTGTAAACGAACTGATCAGGATTTATAGTGCCGAGTAGAAGATGATAAAACTATGCCTAGTCGGCTATGGGAAAATGGGGAAAATGCTCCATCGTTATGCCCCTCAAAAGGGTTTTGAGGTTGTTGGTATTATAGATCCAAATTGTCCGGATGCAGCTAAGGATATTACTCAAGAGAGCCTTAATAATGCAGAAATCGTGATTGAATTCAGCAACCCCAAAGTGGTGTTGGAAAACCTGCACAAGCTTATTGCACTGAAACAAAACATAGTTGTGGGAACCACTGGTTGGCATAATAACTTAGCTCAAATAGAAAAACTTGCCCAAGTAGCCAACATCGGCATGGTTTATGGAGCAAACTTTTCTTTGGGAATGAATCTGTTTTCTAAAGTGGTAGCTGCTGCGGTACAAGTGTTTGATCACTTTGAAGACTACGATCTTTTGGCATGGGAAAAGCATCACGCTCAAAAGGTGGATAGTCCCTCTGGCACCGCTGTAGAGCTTGCAAAACTCATTCTTGAAAATAGCTCTCAAAAGAATAAAGTTGTGTGGGATAGACTGCAGCGAAAACCAGAACCAGATGAACTGCACTTTGCCAGTATTAGGGGCGGAAGCATTCCCGGAACTCATGTTATTGCTTTTGATGGTGAGGCAGATACAATCGAACTAAGTCATGTGGTACGCTCTCGAGCAACATTTGCTTTGGGTGCCCTGCAAGCGGCTAAATGGTTACATGGCAAATCTGGAGTTTTCAACATTACTCAAGTAATAGAGGACGTTCTATGCTAATACCCTTTATCAAAATGCAAGCTCAGGGAAATGACTTTGTAATATTGGATACATTCGAACAGCAAATTGATGCAATCGATTATGCTTCATTGGCTGTAGCTGTGTGTGATCGTCACTTCGGAGTGGGGGCAGACGGTTTGGTGATTGTAGGTGCTTCAATGCAAGCAGATGCCCGCATGACAATATATAACAACGATGGATCTTTAGCCGAGATGTGTGGAAGCGCCTTGCGCTGCGTAGCTCAACTGCTGATGGATAAGCTTAAGAAATCATCTGTCATGGTGCAAACAGACTCGGGAATAAAGGAGGCATGGCGTGAAGCAAAAACTATCCACGTAAATCTGGGTGTTGCCCAAATGATCCAAAGCTCAATGCTTGTGGAGAGTTTTTGCGGAGATCTTGTGGATATCGGCAATCCTCACTTTGTTGTGTTTACAGATACGATTCAAGATAATCCTCATCTTCAGTATGGTGCTATTTTAGAACACCATCAAGCTTTCCCCAAACCAGTTAATGTCCATTTTGTAAAGATACATGATCGCAGCAATCTTGAGATGAAGATCTGGGAGCATGCTTGTGGGGCAACACTTGCCTGTGGCACTGGTGCGGCAAGTAGCGTGTTTGCTGGGATAATGCATGATTTGCTGGAAAGGAAAGTAAGTGTAAAAGTGCCTGGGGGTAAGTTGACCATAGAAATGTGCACAGATGATTCTTTGCTTTTGGCGGGGAGTGTAGAAGAGAGTTTTAGGGGTATTTATTTGTGGAAAACCTCGGTGAATATCTAAGCAACTTACGCCAGGAGAAAGGCATAGATTATGCCCAAATCTGGGAAGATATTCGCATTCCCAAAGAGCAGATATGTGCCTTGGAAGAAAACAGACTCTTCGATCTTAAAAACTATGGTTTTGCCAAAGCCTTAGTGTATAATTACGCACGCTATTTGGGGGCAGACATACCAGAAGTTTTAAACGAGTTCTACGTAATGATGCCGGAAAACACCAAGAAGGAATACACCCCTTGTAGAGTTGTAAAAGAGAGAAAGATTATGCTCTCTACAAACTTTCTGTGGACAATTAGCATTATCGTATTTGTAGGCATTTTAGGCTCAATTCTCTTCCATAGCTACCGTCAGGGATGGTTAAATGCACCAGATTTCTTCAATAGGGAAAGAAAGGTTTCAGCGGATGAATCGTCCCCAAGAGAAGAGAATGTGAAACCAGATAGTTTGCGTATCAGAATGCGCTTGCTGAGTGAAAGCATTCCTCAAAACAATACGGTTCAGCTCTCAAAGGAGAAACACCAACCGTTAGCGGATACCACAGATTATATTGGCAATATCCTTGAAGAAAGCCCTGTAAATATTAGAATAAATTAGTATTCATAAGATTGCTAATTTGCAGCATGTTTTATGATAGGGAGCAAGCAGGAGCCATGTTTTCTTGTAGCATAGCTTTGTTTTGGTGCTTTATGAAGCAGTCTTTTACGAAAGAAAAGTCTTGACTTTGGCAGGTAAAAAGACTAATCTTGTCATATATCGCTAATAATATGCTTGAGAAAAAGATAGGAGTATTGATGGGACCAATAACCGAACATCATCTGATGCTATTTTTAATTCAGTTTGCCCTGCTTTTGGGCTTTTGTAAGTTGTTTGGTTACATATTTGAGAAGCTCAAGCAATCCAGTGTAACCGCTGAGTTATTGGTGGGAATTGTATTGGGACCGGCAATACTGGGTAAAATAGCACCGGGTGTACAGGCATATCTTTTTCCCGATGATGTGGTGCAAAGATCAATGTTGGAGGCTTTAGCGTGGTTTGGCAATTTCTTTCTTTTAATGGAGACGGGGCTTGAAATAAACTTTTCTAAGGTATGGCAACAGCGTGGGGATGCGGTTAGGCTTTCGGCGGCGGATCTTGTTCTACCCATTTTGTTATGTTTTATCCCTATCTATTTTTTGCCGGATCGATATGTAGCGGATCCTTCTCAGAAAGTGCTGTTCGCCTTGTTTATTGCGGCAATTATGACCATTAGTGCTTTACCGGTAGCCATTAGGGGCTTACGAGATCTTAACATATTAAAAACTGACGTTGGTTTTCTCATTATTTCGGCCTTAACGATAAATGATATTGCCGGATGGGTGATATTTACCATTATTTTAGGGATTTTTGATCACGGTTCTTTGGAATTGGGATTTGTAGCCAAATTGGTGGTTCTTACTCTGGCATTTACGATTATCAGCCTTACTTTATTGAGGCGCATAGTAGACAAAGCAATGACCTATATCCACCACAAGACAGGTGAATCTTCAGGCTTAAAAATCACTTTTATTATGGTGGTTGGGGCGATTTTTGGTGCTGTAACTTTGCAGATTGGTATTCACTCATTGTTCGGCTTTTTCATAGCTGGTACTATTTTGGGAGAAGCCAAGCATATCAGTGAAAAAGACCGGTTTGTGGTTAATCGTTTAGTGTATTCAATATTTGTTCCCATCTTTTTTGCCAATATTGGTTTACATCTGGATTTCATAGCCAATTTCGATTGGTTCTTGGTGCTGATTATTAGCGCCATAGGCATTGCAGCCCGCTATGTGGCAGCATATATTGGTTCCCGATGGTCGGGACAGGACAAATCCAATTTAGCGGTAATTGCCATTTCACACACTCCCGGCGGGCAGATGCACATTGTAGTTGGCATGCTTGCCTATTCAGCTGGACTGATTACAGAAAAGGTATTAGTAAGCATTATTGCTGCAGCGATTATCTCTACGATAGTTTTTGGTCCTTGGCTATCTCAAGCGGTTCGCAAGCTAAAGAAAAGCATATTTGACATCTTATTTGCCGAAGATGATGTATTTATAGATACTGAAGGACGCACTCAAGATGAGATTTTGCACTATATGAGTGGCGTGGTTGCCCGCAAAACAAAGATCAGCCGTGATAATATTTACCAAGAAATAAAGTTGCGAGAAGACCAGATGAGCACAGCCATGGGGCGCAGTATTGCCATACCTCATGCGCGCCTGGAAGGACTGGATAAATCTTACATTTTCGCTTTTCATACCAGGCAAGGCTTAGAATGGGATAGCCCAGACGGCAATTTGGTAAGACTAATAGTTTTAGTAATTACCCCTAAAGAGTCGCCCAATGCGCAATTACAGATTTTGCAAAGCCTGGCAAATGCCTTGCACGACAACCAGAAAGCCAGAAACATGGTAACCAGTAGAGATAGACGCTTCATTTGGGCAACCATCCGCAGCGAACTTAATGCCTGTCAGCAATGCAATTTAGAGGCGTGAACCATAAGATATCATATTATTCTTATTCGGGCTGACTTCTCAACCGGTATGAAAACGGTTACCAAGGAGAACTGATGGGACCCATTACCGAACATCATTTATTGTTGTTTCTCATTCAGTTTGGGTTGGTATTGGGTCTGTGTAAATTTCTGGGTTATTTTTTGGCGAAGATGCGACAATCCAGCATCACCGGCGACATCTTGGTAGGCATTATGTTAGGTCCCGCAATTTTGGGCAAATTCTTCCCAGATCTACATGCCACCATCTTTCCCGATAATGCCATACAGCGTACCATGCTGGAGACCATTGCCTGGTTTGGGAACCTTTTTTTGCTAATGGAAGCAGGATTAGAGATTAATTTCTCACGAATATGGCAACAGCGAGCAGATGCCATAAAATTATCTTTAGCAGATCTCACTTTGCCCATAATAATAAGTTTTATCCCGATATATTTACTTCCATCGCACTATTTGATTGATCCTTCCAGCAGAATTCTTTTTTCGCTGTTTTTAGCTGCGGTGATGACCATAAGCGCACTGCCAGTGGCAATACGGGGGATGAGAGACCTGAACATTCTCAAGACAGATGTTGGCTTTTTGATTCTCTCCGCACTTACGATGAACGACATCGCTGGCTGGGTATTGTTCACCATTATTTTGGGTATGTTTACACAAGGTTCTTTGGAGCTGGGATTTGTGGGGGGATTGATCGCTAAAACCCTTATCTTTACCGTTATCAGCCTAACTTTGCTACGCCGGTTAATTGATAAATTAGTTACTTTTATACATAATAAAACAGGGGAAGCATCGGGACTAAAAATCACTTTTATCATGCTCATAGGGGCTTTGTTTGGTGCCATCACCCTCAGAATTGGCATCCATTCACTGTTTGGATTCTTTATTGCTGGCACCATTTTGGGCGAAGCAAAACACATCAGCGAGCGTGATCGTTTTGTGGTGAACCGTTTGGTTTATTCTGTTTTTGTACCCATATTCTTTGCCAATATTGGTTTACATCTAGATTTTATTGCAAATTTCGACATTGCCCTGGTGTTGATTATGCTTAGTGTGGGCATTGCGGCGCGCTATGTGGCTGCATATCTTGGAGCTCGATGGTCCGGACAGCATAAAAGCAATCTTTCCGTTATTTCCATCGCACACACTCCCGGAGGCGAAATGCATATTGTTGTAGGTATGTTGGCATTTACTGGTGGCCTTATAAGCGATAAAATCTTGGTGAGCATAATATCTTCATCGCTTATCTCTACAATTATCTTTGGTCCGTGGCTTTCCTTTGCGGTTAAAAAATTGCGTAAGGATTTGTTTGATGTTCTGTTTCGCGAAGAAGACGTATTTATTGGTGCAGAAGGTAATTCCCAAGAGGAGATTATTCAATATATGAGCAGGGTTGTAGCTAAACGCAGCAAGCTCAATTCATCGCTTGTGTATCAGGAGATAAAACTACGTGAGGATCAGATGAGTACCGCAATGGGGCGCGGTATTGCCATACCTCATGCTCGACTCGAACATCTCAAACATTCTCATGTATTCGTTTTTCACAGCCAACAAGGTATCGAATGGGATAGCCCGGATGGAAGCTTGGTGAGGTTTATCATTTTGGTAATAACCCCCATAGAATCTCCCAATGCTCAACTACAAATTTTGCAAGGATTAGCCAATACTCTGCGCGATAGACAAAAGGCTCAAAGCTTAGTAAATAGCAGAGATAGCCGTTATATCTGGGCTGCATTGAAATTGGAATTGGATGAATGTCGAGATTGTAACCTAAGACATTAATTTACATAAGAACATCAATAGGAAAATCGCAAATAAAAAATGGCATCCCGTAGGGGAATCGAACCCCTGTTGCGTGACTGAGAATCACGAGTCCTAGGCCACTAGACGAACGGGACGCAAGAAAAAAGGCGCCTGCGCACCTCAATACTTAATATTTGGCGACCCCTAGGGGAATCGAACCCCTCTTGCAAGAATGAAAATCTTGAGTCCTAACCGATAGACGAAGGGGTCGCAAATATTTGGTGATCCAGGATGGGATCGAACCATCGACTCTCTGCTTAAAAGGCAGATACTCTACCGCTGAGTTACTGGACCGAAATTTCAATATGTTTTTTCAAATTTTAGAGAGCTTGGTTTTTGTCAAGCATAATTAACTATATTAAGCAATTTATGTCGTCTATCTTACTGCGTATTAATTATATAGATATACCTAAAAAGTATCCAGTTCGGCGAGATTATCTAAGCGGATCTTCTCTTAAGTATAATCTTACATAACGAATTCTAAATACTTTATCGCAATATTACCGATGCTTTAGGCAGATATAGTGCTTTAGGCAAAGGAGTATAGCAGGAGGAACCTTTGTTATGTTATGCTTAAAACTACAAGGCCAGAAGAAGTATTATAAACTTTTTGCGCTCCGCAAAATACTCAAATATGGTGCAAGCATTGTGGCTTATCCTCAAGTCGCAGAGATCATTAATATCATGTTTGAAAACCGCTACAAAGATAAGCAGAATTACTTTTTGAGTGGTTTTGCGGTAAAACCGGAATTGCAAACAGGCAGTTCGTGCAATAAAGTGTCAGCATTAAGACACACATTTGCGCACATATTGAACAAAAAAAGACAGTGTGTTGGTTGCAATAGCGGCTTAGAAATGTATAAATAAAAATATTTGTTCAAGTGTAAGTACATGGTATACAGCACAATGTGAATGTAAAAGATAAAAAAAATGCCCAGTTTTTGGAATTGGCACAGCTCTTGCTCTAAAGATATCTGTGCTACGGCACATATTATAATGTGAACACAATAAGTGAAACACTAAATTAAAAAACTTAACCCCAAAAAGGAGATTACCATGGGAACTCAACAAATTCTTTTGATCGTACTCAGCGTTATTATCGTCGGTGTAGCTATAGCCGTCGGTATCAGCATGTTCAATAGCCAGGCTTACAACAGCAACAAATCCGGTATTGCAGCCGATGCTCAAAGCTTTGCTACCCAGATCGTACAATACTACAAAACTCCAGAATCCCAAGGCGGATACGGTGGAGGCGATATTGACTCACTTTCTGTATCATCCATTGCCGGTTACCTTGGTTTTGATGCTGAAACCTTTTCCACAACTAACGAAAATGGCAAATACACCATTAGCATAGACGGTTATCCTATAATTACTGGTGTTGGCTCTGCTGAGAAAGGCGGCTATAATCCTCAAATAATTACCACAGTTGAACTTCCTTCCGGCGAAATCACTGCTGTTGCTTCTGACGTTAAAGTTGAAACCGAAGGTGCAACCGGAGGTGAAACCGAAGATTAACTCAAGAAGTTAATTATAATTTTATAGTACCTTACATAAGATTGGTCAAGAAAGTTCTTGACCAATCTTGCTATTAAGCTTAATTGATGATTGTAAGTAATTTTTAGCTAATCAAATTATCTAACGATAATCTGATCAAGCGGTTAGCTACAGCATTACTAGAATTTTGAGCAAAAATATACTAATGTATTGTTATCAGGTTGAAAGCAACAATATTGGAATAATGACCCGAATCCAGTAAAAGCAAGGTGGAGTAGCCGTGGCAAAAGAGTACCGCTTCAAGGGCATTGGAGCACAGGGAAAGTTGGTTCAGGGGACTTTTATGGCCGAAAACGGCAAGGCTGCAAAGAACCACCTGAACAAGATTGTAAAAAAGTACCACCTGCGTATAAGCACTTTTGAAAAGAAGCGCGATTGGCTATACACCGTTTATTCTGAAGGCAAGAAAAAACCGTTTAAGGGCAGACAATCGGCTTACACAAAACAAGATGTGGCAGCAGCTCTTACTAAAATGGGTTATAGCAAATTCCAGATAAATCCCGTTCTCTTTGATATTCCCCAGAAAGTAGGACTTGCCGATGTAATGATGTTTATCAAGCTCTCCACGACCATGCTTAAGGATAAAATGAGTTTTGGTAAAATATTGGAGATGCTATCTGAAGAGCAGACGAATAGAACATTTAAGGACGCTTTAATACAGATAGAGAGTCAGCTCAAGGGTGGAGCAGAAGGCAGGGAAGTGTTTGCCCGTTTTACCCATGTGTTTGGCAAGTTTCCGGCCTTCATGCTTGGTTTGGCAACCAAGAGTGGTAATATGGCGGATGTATTTGAGGCGACCAGCAAATTCATCGAGCGCGATATGGAGATTCGTAAAAACATAAAAAAAGCACTAATATCTCCATTGTTTGCGGTACTTGCAACAATTGGTGCAGTAATGTATTATGTAGTGGAGATATTTCCCGCTACGGCACAGATGTTTGTAAAATACGGTATGGAACTACCTCCCATGACCAAAGCAACTTTGGATGTTAGTGATTGGCTGGCGATATATTGGTGGGTAATAGCTTTAGGAGTAATAATTCCTATTGTGGCTATTTGGAGATGGTGGGCAACACCTAAAGGGAGAATTTGGCGCGATGCGCACATCGTTAAGCTGCCGGTGGTTGGTCATTTGATACATAAATCTGCCATAGAGGTATATTTTAGAGTTTTTGGCACAATCTATGCGGGTGCAGGAGACAACATCGAAACTATTAAAACGGCAGCTGAGGCATGCCGAAATGCCTGGATGGAAGATAGAATCAAGCGTATAACCATACCATTAATGTTGAGTGAAGGTGAGGCATTAGTACCCTCAATGGAAGCTTCGGGAGTTTTTAACCGCACCACATTAACGCGGTTACGCACTGGGCAGGAAACCGGAAATATCCTCCAAGCGGCAGAGCAGATAGCCAGCTATTATGAGGCTGAGACCACATACAAGATGAACAACTTGATTGAATATATCCAAACTTTTGTGGGACTCTTTATTTCTATTGCCATTTCGTTCTTAACTATTGTGTCTTCAGAGATTGCAACAATTTCTCCTCCAACGGCGTAAGCATTATGTTATTGAATAAGTTTGCCAGGTATCTTATAAGTAAAAACATCTTTGAACGCGAACTGGTGGAAAATGCAAGCAGGAAAATGCTGGAATATGGAGAGAATTCTGCCGGGGCATTAGCAAAGATAATGGTTAGCGACTTTGCCGCTGGGCACGACGAAGTTTATGAAGCCTTGGCAAAGCATTATGCTTTTCCCCAGCATGACGTTGATGTAGAACAGCTTACTGAAGCTGAGAAGGATATTTGTAAGCAAATTCTGGCGAATATTCCGGAAGATCTGAAAAAGAAGCTTTTGTACCATAAAATATTCCCTTTTCAGTTGATAAATCGGGATCGGGAAATATTACAGG